>JAANMV010000352.1_pt1 | contig 57260 bp, 43 predicted proteins | sample 7279661 | NCBI WGS metagenome assembly JAANMV01 (sample SAMN14094540, study PRJNA606508) | bioreactor metagenome | isolation source: A lab-scale SPAN reactor treating ammonium-rich wastewater day 121 | place: Ireland: Galway | collected 2017-05-16 | reverse complement strand
GGCCGGCCTTCGCCGCCTCGGCGACGTCCTCGCGGATGTCGAGGAAGGATTCCTTGAACCAGGCCGGCATGTCCTCGGCCTTCGTCGTGACGGCGATAAGGATGAGGATCGCTACGCGAGCGGCCGCCGGTGGCGGCGCTGGCGGCGGCCCAGGCGTTGCTGGGCGAGGAGGCGGACGCGGCGCGGCTGGAGTCGGCGCTCGACGCCCTGGAAGGCTGGTACCGCGACGCGCTGGTGCTGCAGGCGGACGCCGGCCCGATCCGGCAACGCGATCGGCAGGAGGAGATCGCCAGGTTCGCGGCGCAGTGGCAGCCGGCGGAACTGCGCGCCGGCCTCGAGGCGTTGCTTCAGGCACGAATCAGCCTGAGGCGCAACGGGAACGTGGCGCTGGTCTTGGAAGTGCTGTGGCTGCGGCTGGCCCGTGGCGGCCGGCCAGCCGGCGTCGCGCCGGCAGCACCCGCCTGACGGAAGGAGAGCGAAGGAGCCGTCGTGTCGGAGCATGTGTTGGAGATCACGGACAGCGCGTTCGAGAGCGCGGTGCTGCAGAGCGATCAGCCGGTCCTGGTCGAATTCTGGGCGCCCTGGAGCGGGCCGAGCCGGATACTCTTGCCGACGGTGGAAAAGGTCGCGGCCAAGCTCACCGGCCGGCTGAAGGTGGTCAAGGTCAACGTCGACGAGAGCCCGGAGACGGCCGGCACCTACGGGATTCGCAGCATCCCGACGCTGATGTGGTTCAAGAACGGCGAGGTCGTGGACAACGCCATCGGCTTGCTGGACGAGGCGTCGCTGACCACCAAGTGCGAGGCGGTGCTGGCCTGACCGGCCGCCCAAGCCACCGAGGCCGCGATGAACGGATTCTGGCTGGCGGCGGCGCTGGTCGGCCTGGTGGCCTTCCTCTACGGGCTGGCTCGGGCGGCCTGGTCCGGGCAGGACTCGTCGGGGCGGTGGCTGGCCGGCGGGGCGCGGTGGCTGCTGCTGGCGGCGGTCGGGCTGGCGCTGCTGCTGGCCGGCCTGCGGTTCGCCGGCGCGGCGGACATCGGGCTGCGCTATCCCCAGGATGATGGTTCGAGTGGAGGACAGGCAGATGCGTGACATGGGCGTGGCGCGGTGGCGAGTGGCGGTCTGGATGGTGGCGGCGAGCGGCCTGGCCGGGCTCCCGGCGCGGGCCCAGGAGGCCGCCTCGGGGCTGCAGAACGCGGTGATCGAGGTGGTCGAGAAGGTCAAGCCGGCGGTGGTCAGCATCACCGCCGAACGGGTCGCCCCGGCGACCGAGGCGCCGACCCCCGGCCCGCAGCCGCCCACGCCCGGGCCGCAGCAGCCGCCGGCGCCGCAGCCGCCCCGCCCGTTCGGGACCTCGCGCGGCTCGGGCATGCTGTTCAGGGAGACCGAGCAGCACTACTTCATCCTGACCAACGCGCACGTGGTGCGCGAGGCCAAGGACGGCCACGTCAAGGTGCAGATCATCGCCGAGCGCGAGGAGCGGGACGGCACCGTGGTGGCCTACGACACCCGCACCGACACCGGCGTGGTGCGCATCGACCGCCGGCCGACCGACAAGCTGGTGCTGGTCAAGACCGGCCAGGTGGCGGACCTCAAGCCGGGCAGCTTCGTGCTCGCCATCGGCAGCCCGTTCGGGTTCGAGTGGAGCGTCAGCTTCGGCGTGGTCAGCGGCCTCGACCGCGAGCTGCTCGAGCCGGGGCAGCGCCCGGCCGGCGCCCAGCGGGAGGTCTACCGCGGGCTGATCCAGACCGACGCGTCGATCAATCCCGGCAACAGCGGCGGGCCGTTGATCGACTTGAAGGGCGAGGTGATCGGGATCAACTTCGCCATCTACTCGCCGGGCGCCGCCGGCAACGTCGGGGTCGGGTTCGCCATCCCCATCGACCGCGCCACGCACGCGGCCGAGCAGATCATCCAGTACGGCCGGGTCCGCCGCGGGTTCATCGGCGTGTCGGTGATCGACCTCGAGACCCAGGCCAAGAACCTGGGCACCAGCCTCGAGGAACTGCGCAAGCTGCTCGGCGTCGATCAGGGCGCGTTCGTCGATTCGGTCATTCCCGACACGCCGGGGGCGCGGGCCGGGATCGAGCCGGGTGACGTGATCGTCTCGTTCAACGGCGAGACAGTCGCCAGCCAGGGCGACCTGGTCGATCGGGTCGGCAAGACGCCGCCGGACACCGAAGTCAAGGTCGGCGTGGTCCGCGACGGCCAGCCGCTCGAGCTGAACATCACGCTGATGGAGCTGCCGTCCGCCGATACCCGGCCGGCCGGCGGCGCGCCGCCGGCGATGGCCCAGGATCCGCTCGGCCTCAAGGTGGCGCCGCTGACTCCCGAGAAGGCCAAGGAGTTGGGCTACGGGGCGCCGGGTCTGGTGGTCTTGGAGGTCGCTCCCAACAGCGCCGGGGCCCAGGCGGGCCTGGTGCCGAATTGCATCCTGTTGCGCGGCCGGATGGGCACCGAAACGGTTAAGTTCGAGCGCGTCGAGGCCTACCAGCAGTTCATGGCCAAGGCCGCCGAGGGCAACGCGACGGTCCTCCTGTGGTACGTGGCGCCGCCCGAGCGACCGGGCGCCAAGCCCACGCTGCGCAGCCGGATGTTGAAGGTGCCGAAGGCGGCCGAGGGCCAGGGATGAGCTGCGGCGGCCGGCGTCCGGCCGCCGCCTGGCTGGCCCTGTGCGGGGCGGCGGCCGCGGTCGGCGCGGCGGACTGGACCGTCGCGGCCACCGCCACCCCGGCCAGCGTCGCCGTCGGCGAGCGGATCGAGCTGTGCGTCGCGGTCAAGGCCACCCGGCCGACCGACCGGCCGGCCGCCGCGCTCGACGTCACCACACCGGAGCCCGAGCGCGGGCTGGTGGTGGACGCGGCCCGGTTCGAGAGCCACCGCTTCGTCGACGGCCGGTACGAGTACGGCTGCTGCTGGACCCTCCAGGCCGACGCCGTGGGCACCTTCCGCATCCCGCCGCTGACGGTCACCGCCAGGCTGCCGGACGGCACCGCCGAGACGCTCGCGACCAATGCCCTGGCGGTGGCCGTGACGCCGCCGGGCGAGGGCGCGGCGGCCGATCCGGCGGACCATCCCCCGGCCGGGCTGACGCCCTTCCAGTGGTGGGTCCTGGCCGGCGCCGGGGCGACGGTGCTGGTCAGTCTGGCGGCCGGCTTGAGTTGGCTGCGACGGGACCCGGCGACCGCGGCGGTGGGGCCGGAACGGACCACCGCGGGCCGCGCCGTGGCCGAGCTGCGGCGGGCCGAGGCGGCGCTGGAAGCGGGCGACCTCGAGCGCTGCTATGCGCTCCTGGCGGGGGCGCTGTATACTTACGTGGCGCGTCGCCGCGAGCTTCCCGGCGACGGTTTGACGACCACTGAGGCCAACGCCCGGCTGGCCGAGGCCGGGGTGGCGGCGGACTTCCGGCGGACCGTCGCCGAAGCCCTGGCCGTGGCCGACCGGGTCCGCTTCGCCGGGCACGAGTCCTCGCCCGCCGAGGCGCGCGGGTGGCTACGCCGGGTCGAGCTGGCCTTGTTGGACGCGGCGCGAAAGGAACCCCGTCTTGAGTCAGGAGCGTCACGCGGAACGTGAGGTGACCGAGCGCGACGTGGCCGCGCTGCGGCCGATGTTCGCCCTCATGCGCGAGGAGATCGGCCGCGCCGTGGTCGGCCAGAAGTACCTGGTGCGCCGGCTGCAGATCGCCCTCCTGGCCGACGGCCACGTGCTCCTGGAGGGCGTGCCGGGGCTGGCCAAGACGCTCGCGGTGCACTCGCTGGCGCAGACCATCGGGACCGAGTTCCAGCGGATTCAGTTCACCCCGGACCTGCTCCCCGCCGACGTCATGGGCACCGAGCTGTTCGACCCGCGGACCAGTCAGTTCCGGATCAAGCAGGGGCCGGTGTTCGCCAACCTGGTCCTGGCCGACGAGATCAACCGCGCCCCGGCCAAGGTCCAGAGCGCCCTGCTCGAAGCGATGCAGGAGCGGCAGGTGACCATCGGCGGGCAGACCTTCCCGCTGCCCGTGCCGTTTCTGGTCCTGGCGACCCAGAATCCCATCGAGCAGGAAGGCACCTACACCTTGCCGGAGGCGCAGGTCGATCGGTTCATGTTGAAGGTGGTGGTCGGCTACCCCAGCCGCGACGAGGAGATGGAGATCGTCACCCGGACCACGCGCGGGGCGCTGCCGGTCCCCCAGACGGTGGCCTCGGCCGAGGAGCTGCTCGACGCGCGGCGGGTGGTCTACCGCATCCACGTGGCCGAGAAGCTGCAACGGTACATCGTCGATCTGGTCCACGCCACCCGCGTGCCGCGCGACTTCGGGCTCGACATCGGGCCGTGGATCGAGTACGGCGCGTCGCCGCGGGCGAGCATCTACCTGACCCTGGCGGCCAAGGCGCAAGCGTTTCTGGAGGGCCGCGCCGACGTCTACCCCGAAGACGTCAAGGCGGTGGCCATGGACGTGCTGCGGCACCGGGTGATCGTCAACTACGAGGCCGAGGCCGAGGAGATCACCGCGGAGTCGTTGGTGCAGCAGGTGCTCGATCACCTGAAGGTGCCGTGATGCCTTCGCGCGAGTTGTTGCGGCGGGTGCGGAGGATCGAGATCCAGACCCGGCGGCTGGTGCAGCAGCGCTTCGCCGGCGGGTACCACAGCGTGTTCAAGGGCCGGGGGATCGAGTTCGCCCAGATCCGCGAGTATGTCCCCGGCGACGACGTCCGGCTGATCGACTGGAACGCCACGGCCCGGTTCGGCAAGCCGTTCGTCAAGTTGTACGTCGAGGAGCGGGAGCTGACGGTGATGCTCCTGGTCGACGCCAGCGGGTCGATGTCGTTCGGCACCACCGGCCGGCTGAAGCGCCAGTTGGCGACCGAGTTCTGCGCCACCATCGCCTTCTCGGCCATCACCAACAACGACCGGGTGGGGCTGATCCTGTTCACCGACCGGAGCGAGCGGATCATCCCCGCCAAGAAGGGCCGGCGGCACATCCTGCGGCTGATCCGCGAGCTGCTCCTGTTCCAGCCGGCGGGCCACGGGACCGACCTGGCCCAGGCGATCGAGACCGCCGGGAAGCTGATGCGGCGGGCGGGGACCATCTTCGTGGTGTCCGACTTCCACGCCTCGGAGTACCGCCGGCCGCTGGCCACGGTGGGCAAGCGCCACGACGTGATCGCGGTCACGCTGCGCGATCGGCGCGAGCTGCCGCCGGACGAGGGGACCGAGCCGACCCTCCCGGACGAGGGGGTGTTCGCCCTGGAGGACCCGGAGACCGGCGAGGTGCGGCTGGTCGATTTCCGCGATGCGGGCACCCGCCGGCTGCTGGTCGAGCGCTGGCGCGAGCGCGACCGCGAGCGGGTGCGGGAACTGGGCCGGGCCGAGGTCGAGGAGATCCGCCTAGTCACCGACGAGCCGTTCGAGGAGCCGTTGATCGCCTTCTTCCGGCGCCGTATGCGGCATCTCCGGCAGGGGGTCTGACGGTGCGGGCGCTGCTCTGGCTCCTGCTCGCCGCCGCCGCCTCGGCCCAGACGCCCGACGCGACGGTCACCGCCGGGGTCTCGCCGAGCCGCTGCAAGGTCGGCGAGACGGTCGAGTACCGGGCGAAGGTGACGGTCCGCAACGCGGCCACGGAGCGGATCGAAGTCACCCCGCCGAGCTTCAAGGGGTGCGACATTCAGGGCGATCCCTCCCAGTCGCGGCAGGCCGGCGACGAGTTCACCGTGCTCTCCTTCATCTTCCGCCTCCGCCCGCGGCAGACCGGCATCACCACCATCACTCCATTCGAGGTGTCCTACGACGACGCGCGCGACGGCCGGCGGCGCAGCGCCGCCTCGCCGAGGGTCAACCTGGTGGTTGATCCGGCGGCCGAGGGGCCGGACATCCGCCCGGCCCACGCGGTGGTCGAGACCCCCAACGCGATGGCGCCGTACCGCGCCGCGATGTTGTTCTGCGGCGTGGTCTGCCTGCTCGGGGCGCTGACCAGCCTGGTCGGCTGGGCCGCGGCCCGGTGGCGGCAGCGGCGCCTCGTGGCCGCCCTGCCCGCGCCGCCGGTGCCGGCCCACGAGCGGGCCTTGAGGCTCCTGGCCGAGCTCGAGGCCATGGGCCGCTCGGGCCGCCGGCAGATCGACGCCTACCACGTGCGGCTGTCGGACATCCTCCGCGAGTATCTCGGTGCGCGGTTCGGGTTCAACGCCCGGGAATCGACCACCAGCGAGATCGCCTCGCGCCTGTACGGCCACGACGTGGCCGCCGCTCAGCTCAAGCTGGCGCGCAGCGTGCTGGACGGCTGCGACCGGGTCAAGTTCGCCGAGCACGCGCCGACCAGCCGCGACATGGACGGGTTGCTGGCCGGCGCGCGGGAGCTGGTGATCGCCACCCGGCCGGCCGAGGAGCCGCCGACATGAGGCTCGATGACCTGGCGCCGGGCCTGCGGCTGGCCGTGCCCTGGGCGCTGGCGGCGCTGGCGGCGCTGCCGGTCTGGTACTGGCTGGTCGCCCGCCGCCGTCGGCGCGGCGGGGGCTTGACCTACCCGCTGGCCGCCCTGGGCGAGCTGCCGCGGACCTGGCGGGTCCGGCTCCAGCCGCTGCCCGACCTGCTCCGGATGCTGGTCCTGGCCTGCCTGATAGTCGGTCTGGCGCGGCCGCAGTTGGGCCGCGAGCGGGAGAAGATCACCCAGCAGGGGGTGGACATCATCTTGGCCCTGGACGTGTCCGCCAGCATGTTGGCCGAGGATGTGGCGCCGAACCGAATCGAGGCGGCCAAGCGGACCATCCAACGCTTTGTGCAGCGGCTGACCAGCGACCGGGTCGGGCTGGTGGTCTTCGCCGGACGCAGCTTCACCCAATGCCCGCTGACCACCGACTACGGCACCGTGCTCGAACTGGCCGGCGAGTGTCGGATCAACATGGTTGGGTTCGACGGCACGGCCATCGGCGAGGCGCTGGCCAACTGCGTCTACCGGTTCGAGACCGAGGCGCTGCGCCGGGCCGGCGGCGAGGAGGCGGTGGTCGACCGCCGGGCCGTCTCGGAAGCGGCCAAGCAGCGCAGCCGGGTGGTGGTGCTGCTGACCGACGGGTACAACAACACGGGGCGGATCCAGCCCATCGAGGCGGCGCAGATGGCCAAGGTCAAGAACATCAAGGTCCACTGCGTCGGGCTGGGTTCGCTGGAAGGCGCGCCGGTGCCCTACTACCGGTTCGGCCGCCGCAGCTACCTCCAGGATCGCGACGGCACGTTGCTGATCACCCGCCTGGACGAGCCCAATCTCAAGCAGATCGCAGCCACCTGCGGCGGGCAGTACTTCCGGGCCGCCGACGCCGCCGCGCTGGAGCGCGTCTACCAACAAATCGCGGCGATGGAGAAGAACGACATCGAGCTCAAGCACGTGACCAACTACGAGGAGCGGTTCGTGGTCCCGCTGATGGTCGCCCTGGCGCTGCTCCTGGTCGAGCTGACGCTGCGCGCCACGGTGCTCAGGGTGAACGTCTGATGGAGCCCCGCAGCGTGCGACGCCTGGTCTGGCGCTGGCTGCGCGCGTGGCGTGGCGCGCTGGCGGTGGCGGTGCTGCTGGCCGCGGCCGCGGTGCTGCTGGCCCGGCAGACCACCGCCTTCGGCCGGCCCGAGGCGCTGGTCGGCCTGGTGACGGTGTCGATGCTTCTGCTCCTGCTCGGCTACGACGGCTGGTGGCGGGAGTCGGCCCGCCGCCGGTTCGCCGAGGTGGCCCTGCTGAAGCTGATGGGCGAGCCGTCGCTGGCGCCCGCGCTGGGGACCCGGGCCCTGCTCCTGACCGGCGCGCTGACGCTGATGATGCTGGCCGCGGCGCGGCCGAAGGGCGGGCTGGACGAGGCGCTGCTGACCGGCGAGGGGATCGATCTGGTGCTCTGTCTGGACGTGAGCAATTCGATGCGGGCCCAGGACATGGGCGGCCGGCCGCGGCTGGCGGTGGCCAAGGAGCTGCTCACCACCACCCTGGATCGCCGCGCCGGCGACCGCTTCGCGCTGATCGGCTTCGCCGGCTCGGCCCACACCATGTGCCCGTTCACCATCGATACCGACACCCTCGGCGTGTTTCTGGAGGACCTGGACTACGGCAGCGTGGCCGAGCAGGGCACGGCTATCGGCGCCGCCCTGCGCGAGGCCCTGTCGCGGTTCGATCCGAAGGCCGAGGCGGGCCAGGCGATTCTCCTGCTGACCGACGGCGAGGACCAGGGGACCGAGCCGCTGGCCGCGGCCGAGGCCTGTCGCGAGCGCGGGGTGGTGGTCTACTGCGTCGGCCTGGGCTCGCCGGACGGGAGTCGCATCCCGATGGGCCTGGATTTCTGGGGCAACCCGATCGTCAAACGGTACCAAGGCGCGGAGGTGACCACCCGGCTGGACGAAACGACTCTGCGGAGCATCGTTACCGCCACCGGCGGCGCCTACCTGCGGGCCGACTCGCCGCGGCGGATCGAGGAGGTCCTGGCCGAGATCGACAAGATGGACCAACGGGTGGTCCGCGCCGGCAAGGTCGAGCTGCGACAGGATGTGTTCTGGTGGTACCTGATCGCGGCGGTGGTGCTGCTGGCGCTGGAGCCGCTGCTGCTGGTCCGTTCTCGGAGAGCGCGATGGTGAGGCGACGGCAGGTCCTGCGGACGGTGGCCGCGGCCGGGCTGATCCTGCCGCTGGTCGGCTGGCGCTGGCCGTGGGACGTCAACCGGTTGGCCGAACGCGCCGACGAGGCGTACCGCGCCGGACGCTACGACGAGGCGGCGCGCGACTACGGCGAGGCTCTGGGCTACGCCGCCGGCTCGCCCGAGCTGGCCTACAACCTGGGCACCAGCTACCTGCAGAACCAGGACTACGGCACCGCGCTGGAAGTGCTCGGACGGGCCTTGGAGCTGGCCCGCACGCCGGCGATGCAGAACCGGACGCACTACAACCGCGGCAACGCGTTCTACCGGCTGGGCCGGATCGAGGAGGCGGCCGGCGAGTACCAGAAGGCGCTGGAGGCCGACCCGGGCGACGAGGATGCCGCGTACAACCTGGAGCTGTGCCGCCGCCGGCAGCCGCCTTCGGGCGGGCAGGGCGACCGGTCGCGCCGGAACCAGCAGGGCGGGCGGCAGAACCAGGGCGGGCAACAGAACCGGGGCGGGCAGGGCCAGCCGAACAGCCAGCCACGCGGCGCGGCGCCGCCGAGCTCGGCCAGCCGCGACGGCGGGAGCCCGATGTCCGAGTCGCAAGTCGACCGGAAGCTGGAGAGCCTGGCCCGCGACGAGCGCGACTTCCGGGAGTACTTCACCGCCCGGCCGAGCCTGCAGAAGAACGCGCCCGATCCGTTCGATCCATCGACCAGCCTGGACGAGATGCTCAAGGGCATGTCCGGCGCCGACTCCGGCAAACGTGACTGGTGAGGCAGTCATGACCGAGCTGCGGGCGGCGGCGGAGGCGGTCCGGCCGTACCTCGATCAGGTCACCTTCCTGGCCGACCGCGTCGCGCGGCCCGAGTCCTGGGCGGCGCTGGAGCGCGCCCGCCGGCTTTTCGCCTGCCGCCTGGCCGAGCTCGCCGAGCGCTCCGGCCCGCCGCTGGTGGCGGTCATCGGCGGCACCAACGTGGGCAAGTCGACCGTCTTCAACCTCGCTTTGGGCGCCGCCGTGGCGCTGCCCTGCGGGACCGCGGCGGGGACCAAGGCGGTGGCTTTGTCGGTCCCGGCCGGATGGCGCGACCGGTTCGAGGACGCGCTGTTCCTGCCCTGGTTCGTCAAACACGCCTGGTCCGAGCCGGCGCCGCTCAACGAGGCCCTGGGCAGCGCGCCGCGGCTCTACCTCCACCTGCGCGGGGACGGGCCGGACGTGGCCCTGGCCGACACCCCCGACATCGATTCGACCCGGTTGGCCAACCACCAGGTCACCGACGACGTGTTCTACGCCGCCGACGCGGTGCTGTTCGTGACCAGCGAGCAGAAGTACGCCGATGCGGCCTGCGATGAGTACCTGGCGGCGGCGCGGCGGTACGGCAAGGCGACCGTGATCGCCTTCAACCGCGCCCAGCCGGAGTCCGAGGCGCTGCGCGATCTGGTCGAGGTCAAACTGGCGGCGCTGTCGCTGTCGGACCAGACGCCGCTGGTCCGGCTGCCGGTCCTGACCGCGCCCGCGCTGCGGCCGGAGACGGCCGCCGGGGATGAGGTGATCGCGCTGCGCCGGACCCTCACCGAATTGGCCGGCCGCGGCCCGGAGCTGCGTCAGGCGGCCCGGCTGGGCGCCGCGCGCGGCTTCGCCGTTGACTTCACCGCAGTCCTGGACGACCTGAGCCGGGAAGTCGAGCAGACCGCCGGCTTCCTGCGCCGGGCCGAGGCCCTGGTCGAGCGGCTGGCCGCCCGCTTCGAGCCGACTCGCGAGCCGGACGATCTCGATCAGGCCGTGCTGGAGGCCCTGGAAGCGTTGCGCGTGCCGGGGATCGACTACGTCTACGAGCAGCTCGGCCTGGTCCGCCGCCGGCTGATGAGCGGGCTGAAATTCCTCGGCGGCTGGATGGGCCAGGGCCTGGGCCAGCGCCCTCGGACCATCGAGGAAGCGGCCCAGGAGGCCGCCGAACGCGAGCGTCAAGAGGCGCTGGTGACGCTGGAGAACCTGCTGGCAGGTCTCCGCGACGAACTGCGGTCGTGCCCGCCGGAGCTGCGCCTGGCGCTGCTCGACCGGCTGCCTGGCCTGGGCGACGGCGGCGCGTCGGAGGCGGCGGTGGGCGATTACGTGGTCCGGCTGTCCGCCCGCCGCCGCGACATCGTGGCCGACGCGCGGGAGCGGATCCTGACCGAGCTGCGGCGGCAGGAAGTCAAGATCAAGCTGTCCAAGGGCGTGGCGCGAACCGCCTCGGTGGCGGCGTCGCTGGCGATCATGCTGCACACCGGCGGAGTGGCGCCGCACGATTTCGCCGTCGCGCCGCTGGCCGACGTGGCCACCAAGTGGGTGCTGGAACGGTCGCTGGGCCGCTCCTGGCGCGAGCGGCTGGAGGCCGAGGTGCAGGGCCGCCGGCGCGAGTTGGTGGTCGAGTGGCTGCGCGACGGCGTGCTCGGCCCCATCGCGGCGAGCCTGCCGGAGTCGCATCGTCCAGGGTTTCTGCCGGCGGCTCGCGAGGCGGTTGAGCGCCTCCGGCGCGCCGGCGAAGGAGGAGCGGATGGTTCAGAGCGGAGCTGAACCGGGCGCCGGGAGGCTCGAAGCGCCCGGCGGGGCGGTCGATCTGGCGGCCCTGGACCGGCTTCTGGCCGAGGTCGGCGCGTGGCTGGACGACACCGCGCTGCTCGGCGACGAGGTCCAGTGCGAGTCGTTCCGCCGCCGGCTGCAGGCCATCCGCGAGCGGCGCGCCGAGCTGCTCAGCCCGCTCCAGGTGGTGCTCATCGGCGGCACCGGGGTGGGCAAGTCGAGCCTGCTCAACGCCTTGGCCGGCGAGCCCATCGCCCAGGTCAGCCCCCGGCGGCCGTGTACCCAGAAGGTGCTGGTCTACCACCACGAGGCAGATGGGGTGGCGCTCGATCCCGACCTGGCGCCGCCCGACCAACGCGTGGCCCACCGCCGGCCGGAGCTGCGGGACAAGGTGCTGGTCGATACCCCGGACTACGACAGCATCGATCCCGAGCACCGGCGGCGGATGCAGGCGGCCCTGGAAGGCGCCGACGTGGTGCTGTTCGTGACCACTGCCGAGAAGTACGCCGACCTGGCCGGGGCGCAGTGGCTGGCCCGCTACCGCGACGGCCGGCGGTTCGTGTTCGTGCTCAACCGCGCCGACGAGGGGCTGCCCACCGAGGTCTCGCGCGACGCGGGCCGGAAGCTGGACGAGCTGGGCTTCGCCGGGGCCGCTTTGCTGGTCACCTCGGCCACCGACGCCTTGGCCCGCAAGCAGGGGCTGGGCGAGGGCGGCGCCGAGTTCGAGCGGCTGGAGCGGCTGCTGGCCGAGGAGCTGGACGCCAAGCGGATCCGGGCCATCAAGGAGGGCAACCTGGAGGAGCTTGTCCGGCGCCTGCTGGGCCATGTGCTGGAGGCGGTGCCGGCCGACATCGCCAAGCGGCTCGGCGCCTGGCGCGACGCCGGCGAGACGGCTTACGGCGAGCTGCGCGGCGAGCTGTCCGAGCGGCTGTATCCGGCCCTGGTCGCCTCGCCGCGGCTGATGCGGCACGTCGAATACTGGTTTGGGACCTCGTTCGGCGGCCCGGTGGGCGCGCTGCTGACGCTGGTCTATGGCCTGCGGTCGGCCTTCTCGCCGGTCTACCCGCGCCTGTGGGAGCTGTCCGACGCGCCGGACCTGAGCCTGGTGGCGACCGAGGAAGAGGCCGACGCGGTGGCCGCCCGAGCCGCCACGGTCTGCGCGCGGCTGCGCGCCTTGGCGGTCGACAGCGGCCTGCCCGGCGGCGCGGCCGGGCTGGGCGAGCCCGGCACGGTGGTCTCGCGGGGAGTCGCCCAGCGGCTCGATGACCGGCTGCGCGACGGGGTGGGCCGGGAGATCCGCCAGGCCCGCACCGGCCGGGTGCTCGGCCAGCGGCTGCTCAGTCTGGTGCTCAACGTGCCGGTCCTGGCGGCGTTGATCGGGCTCCCGGTCTACTTCGTCTACGACCGGCTCGGGGCGCTGTGGGGCGACCGGGTGCTGCAGACCGGGCCGTTCTTCCAGGCGGCGGCGATCGTGGTCCTGCTGTGGCTGTGGTTCGCCGCCTGGGTCGGGCAGTCGGTCATCCGGCGTCGGGCCACGCGGTTCGTCGGCTCGCTGCGTCAGGTGGTCGAGCAAGCGGTCGACGAGGTTTTCCGCGGCCGGCTGATGGGCCGGCTGGACGACCATCTCGAGACGCTGCGCGGCCAGCGCGAGGCGCTGGCCGGGCTGGTCGAGCGCGCCGCTTCGCTCCGGGCGACGCGGCGCATCGCGGTGTGAGGAGGCAGACCATGGACACGCGTCAGGCCGTCCTGCTGGCCGCCCTGCTGGCCACCTCGGTCCGGGCCCTGCCGGTCGACGACCCGGCGGCGCCGGTGGTGACCATCGGCGCGCCGACGGCGGCGCCGACCATCGACGGGAAGATCGATCCGGCCGAGTGGGCCGACGCCGTGCCCGTGGCCGGGCTGGCGCCCGCCGGCAGCCGCGAGGTCCTGGCCGACGCGCCGGACATCCGCGTGCAGCGCGACGCGCAGCACCTTTACCTGGCGGTGCGCGTGCCGCTGCCCGGCCGGCCGCCCATCGCCCGCGCCACCGATCGCGACGGCGCGGTCTGGGAGGACGACGCGGTCGAGCTGTTCCTCGATCCGGCCCACTCGCAGCGGGACTACTACCAGTTGATCGTCAACGCCGCCGGGACCTGTTACGACGGCCGCGCCAAGCAGGCCTCGTGGAACGGGGAGTGGACGGCCAAGACCGCCAGGCTGGCCGACGGCTGGTCGGTCGAGCTGGCCGTGCCGTTCGCCACGGTGGGCGCCGCGCCGGCCGACGGCGCGCTGTGGGGCTTCAACCTGTGCCTCAGCCGGCCCGGCCTGCGGGCGCTCTCGTGGGCGCCGGTGGCCGGCGGGTTCCACGAGCCGGAACGGTTCGGCCACCTCCGCTTCGCCGCCGCCTGCGCCGCCGGGGTCCAGTCGCTGGCCGGCCTGGTCAGCGGCGACGGGCCGGTGGCGGTCCTCGTCCGCGGCGCCGGGGTGACGGCCCGCGGCGTGCTGACCTGCGACGGCGCCACCGTGTCCGACCAACCGGTGAGCGATTCCTTCGCGGTCAAGCTCCCGCGCGAGGGCCGGTTCACCAAGGCCGGGAGGTACCGCCTGACCCTCACCGCCCGCCGGCCCGGCGACGCCGTGCCGGTGCTGGCGCTGATCGCCGAGCGCCAGGTCAAGCCGCCGCTGGCGCTCAAGGCCCAGGCGTACGTCACCTCGGGCAAGCTGGTGGCCACCGCCGAGGTCGAGCCGGGCGGGTTGTCCGCCCAGCGGCTGAGCTGCCGGTTCGAGGTCGCTCAGGGCGCGAGCCGGCACGGACAGGTCGTGGCCTGGGCGGGCCGGTCGCCGCTCACCGCCACCTTCGCCAGAGCGGACGTGCCCGCCGGCAAGGTCACCCTGACCGCCACGCTGTTGGAGGGCGACCAGGTGGTGACCACCGAGCGGCGCGACCTGGACCGGCCGCTGGACCCGCCCTGGATGGGCGACCGGACCGGTCTGACCGACCGGGTCCCAGCGCCTTGGACGGCCCTGAAGGTCGAAGGGCGGAAGGTCCGACCGTGGGGCCGAGTCTACGATTTCGGCGGCGGGGTGATGCCCGCGGGGGTCGAGTCGGCCGGCACCCAGATGTTGGCCGGGCCGGTGGCCCTGGCCCTCGCCCGCGGCGGCCGGCGCGTGGCCTGGACTCGTTCGACCACCCGGGTCGCCGCGGCCCGGGCCAACGAGGTCAAGCTGACCGGCGGCGCCGAGGCGCCGGGGTTGAAGCTGTCGGGGACCACCACCGTCGAGTACGACGGGATGATCCGCTGCGATCTGGTTCTCACCGGCGACGCCGGCGCGCCGGATACGATGGTTCTGGAGGTGCCGCTGAAGGCCGAGCACGCCCGCTACCTGTACCACTTCCCGGGAGCCTGGCAGACCGTGGCCAACGCCGGGGCGCTGCCCGCCGAGGGCTGGCGGCACGGGTTCAAGCCGTATGTCTGGCTCGGCGACGAGGACCGCGGTCTGTCGTGGTTCTGCGAATCCGAGGAGAACTGGAGCCCAGCCGAGGCCAAGGCGGCCATCACGGTCGAGCGCGAGACCGGCCGCACCGTCCTCCGCCTCCACCTGGTCGAGGGCACGACCCTGTCCGGCGAGCGGCGCTACACCTTCGGCTTCCAGGCCACGCCGGTCAAGCAGCCGGACAAGACGGTCTGGGACTACCGCCTCCACCACGGCGGCAGCTACACGCTGCACACCGCGCCGTTCGTGACCACCGGCCGGGTGGTCTACCCGGCCGGCGGCCAGCTCGACGGGAAGCGCGGCACCTTCGAGTGCTGGCTCCAGCCGCGGTTCGATTCCGACCCGACCCGCTCCGACGACGAGAAGCGGAAGATGGGCAACCGGATGATCCTGACCCTCGACCTGCCGGAGGGTAACAACGCGGGGATCTACTGGAACGAGCTGCACCAGGGCCCGGTGGTGTGGGTCCGCGAGCGGGGCGAGGTCAAGTTCTACGCCGGCGCCTCGGTCACCTGGAAGGCCGGCGAGTGGCATCACCTGGCCTTTTCCTGGGGCGACCGCATCCGCGCCTGGGCGGACGGCAAGCTGCTCTTCGAGCGGCCGTTCAACGGCTTCGTCAGCCTGCCGCTGGAGGACGGCAAGCTGACCCTGGGCGACAAGAACTCGCCGTTCGTGATCGACGACGTGCGGATCGTCGACGAGACTCGCGAGCCGGCGGTGCCGACCGGGCCGCTGACCGCCGACGAGCACACGCTGCTGCTCGATTCGTTCGACTCCTGGACCGGCCCGACCACCAGTCCGGCGCGCGGCGCGGCCGGGACGGTGGGCGGCAGCGCGCTGGCGGTCGAAGGCCGCTGGGGCCGCGCGGTGCAGCTCGGCAGCGAGGCCGCCGGCGGGTACACGCTGCTCGACCGCCTGGCCGACCGCGGCGTGCGCACGGTCTGCTTCCACGAGCACTGGACGCCGTACCAGTCGTACCCGGGCACCATCGCCGCCGACGAGCCGAAGCTCGAGGCGCTGGTCAAGGCGGTCCACGGCCGGAAGATGCAGCTTCTGCTCTACATGAGCCGGCAGATCGCCGACATCGCCCCGGAGTACGAGCTGTACAGCGGCGACATCCTGACCCTGCCGCGGACTTTCATGTACCACCGGCAGCCGACCCAGATCGACTACGGCGTGTGCTGGCGGAGCCACTGGAAGGAGTTCTGTCTGAAAAACCTGGCGGCGGTCATGGACCGGTTCGGCACCGACGGCTGGTACCTGGACGGGCCGGAGTGGTCGTGTCCCTGCACCAACCGGGAGCACGGCTGCGGGTACCTCAAGCCGGACGGCAGCGTCGGCCCGACCTGGGACATCTTCGCCACCCGGGACTTCATGCGCCGGCTGTACGTCCTCACCCGAGAGCGCCGGCCCGACGGGCAGCTCAACATCCACAACTCGACGGTGATGCTCATCCCGACGCTCGGCTGGGGCACCAGCAGTTGGGACGGCGAGCAGCTCGGCGGGGTCGAGCGGGCCGGCACCGAGTTCGGCAAGCTGCTGCCGCTGGACGCGTTCCGGTGCGAGATGATGGGCCGGCAGTGGGGCGTGCCGGCGGAGTTCCTGTGCTACGAGCGGCCGTGGAACAGCCACGAGGCGCTGTCCTTCACCCTCCTCCACGACGTGCTGGTGCGCCCGAACGACTACGGCCAGCACCTCGAGGAGATCAGCACCCTGTGGCGGATCGCCGACGCGTTCGGCCGGCCGCGGGCGCGGTGGCTGCCCTACTGGAGTAATGGCGACGCGGTCCGAACGGACTCCCCAGCGGTGAAGGCGAGCCTGTACACCCGTGGCCAGGATGGCTGTCTGGTGATCGTCTCGAACCTGTCGACCGAGCCGCGCCGCGCCGGGCTGACGCTGTCGCTGGCCAGACTGGGCCTGCCGGCCGGGGCCAAGGCCAGGAATGCGGTCACCGGCGCCGAAGTACGCGTGACCGGCGGCAGCCTGACCGTGCCGCTGCAGGGGTTCGACTACGCGGTCTTGCTGATTCGTTGAGAGGCGTGGCGAGAATCCCGACGTCGCCGCAGGAGGTGGCCGGAGGCCGGTGAAGAACCCAACGGCTGGCTGGCGGGGAACCCCTGTTCCCTGCCGGCGTGGTTACCATCACAGGGGCAAAGGTTTCGAATCGTGGCGATGACGAAGACCGGTCTGGAGCCGGCACTGACGACGACCGTAATCGACCGCACCGGCAACGAGCCGGGGTTCGGCCGGCCGCTGTTCGACCTGGTCGATCCGCTGACCGACGACGTCGACGCGCTCAGCGGCCTGCCGCTGCGCGTGCGTCACCGGGCGGACGGCGCGGAGATGCGGCTGATCCCCGCCGGGCCGTTCGTCCGCGGTCGCGACGACGGCGAGATGGACGAAGGGCCGGCCCGGGAGGTCTGGCTGGACGGGTTCTACATCGACGTGTTCCCGGTCAGCAACCAGCGCTACCGTCAGTTCCTGGCGTTCATCCAGCACAGCAACGATCACGATCGGTGCTACCCGGCCGAGCACCTCAGCAGCGTCACCCGCGAGCTGAATCACTCGCCGCGGCTCTGGGCGCGGGGCGTGCGTGGGTTCAACGAAGACCGGCTGAAGCGCTTCGGCAGCGATGAGCAGCCGGTGGTCACGGTGACCTGGTACGACGCCTACGCCTACTCCGCCTGGGCCGGCAAGCTGCTGCCATCCGAGGCGCAGTGGGAGAAGGCCGCCAGGGGAGTCGACGGCCGGCTCTTCCCCTGGGGCGATGACTGGGACCCGGCCCGGCTCAACTCCGGCCTGCTGATCGGCGGGACCACCGCGGTCGATGCCTATCCGCACGGGTGCAGCAGCTTCGGCATCTACGATCTGCTGGGCAACGTCTGGGAATGGTGCCTCGACCGTTACGACCGCCGCGGGTACGTCAACGGCGGCTACCGCAACCCGACCGGCCCGCCCGACGGGCTCGATCGCGTCGTCCGCGGCGGCGCCTGGAACTACATCAACGACTACGCCACGGCCACCACGCGCCACTCGTTCGGCCCCAGCGAGGCCTACGAGTTCGTCGGGTTCCGGACCGTGCTGCCCGTCTTGGCCTAGCATGGCCCGCCGGCGATGATCACCCTCCACGACATCGCCGCCTTGCGCCACGACCTGGCCGAGCACCTCGGCGTCTCGCCCTGTCCCTACTCCGAGCGCCTCTCCGCGCTGGTCGGCGGGTCGCTCCACCTCAAGCTGGAGAACCAGCGGGTCACCGGCTCGTTCAAGGAGCGCGGCGCCTTCGCCAAGCTGTCGCGGTTGTCCGGGGACGAGCGCCGCCGCGGGGTGATCACCGCCTCGGCCGGCAATCATGCCCAGGCGGTGGCCTACCACGCCCGCCGGCTGGGCCTGGCCGCGACCGTGGTGATGCCCGAGCAGACGCCGTTGATCAAGGTCCTCTCGACCCGCGAGCTGGGCGCGAGCGTGGTGCTCTTCGGCCGATTCTTCGACGATGCCTACGACGAGGCGTTGCGCCGGGCCGACCAGACCGGCGCCGTGTTCGTCTCGCCGTTCGACGACGACGAGGTGATCCGCGGGCAGGGCACCATCGGCCTGGAACTCCTCGACCAGGTGCCGGACCTCCGCCAGGTGGTGGTCCCGGTCGGCGGCGGCGGGCTGATCAGCGGCATCGCCACCGCCGTCAAGGAGACTCGGCCGGAGGTCCGCGTGGTCGGGGTCGAGACCGCCTCGTACCCGTCGATGCGGGCCGGCTTGGCCGCCGACGCGCCGGCCGCCGTGCCGGGCGCGGCCACCCTGGCCGACGGGATCGCCGTCAAGCGCGTCTCGGAGCGGACGCTGGCCTACGTCAAGCGGTACGTCGACGAGTTGGTGACGGTCACCGAGGAGTCCATCGCGCGGGCCATTCTGCTGCTCTTGGAGCGCCAGCGGACGCTGGCCGAAGGCGCCGCCGCGGCGACCCTGGCGGCGCTGTTGGAGGGTGTCGTCGAGCCGCTGTCGCCGACGGTGCTGATCATCTCCGGCGGCAATATCGACATCTCGCGGCTGGACGACATCATCGTCCGTGGTCTGGCGGCCGACGGGCGGCGGATCCGGCTGAAGGTGGTCATGCCCGACGTGCCGGGTCAGCTCCACCGTCTGACGGGGGTGATCGCCGCCCGGTCGGTCAACGTCCTGGACGTCTTGCACGACCGGGAGTTCGGCAGCGCCGGGCTGGGCAAGACCATGTCCACCCTGACGCTGGAGACGCGCGGCGAGGAACAGGTGGCCGACCTCCTGGCGGCGTTGGACGAAGCGGGGTTCGAGCACGTCGAGCGCGTCCCGGCGGCTACCCAGCCCACCGGCGCCGCGCCGCTGCCGGGGTACTGAGCCGGCCCCGGCGCGAGTCGGTGTGGTACGCTTCCGGCGATGAAGGAGCGAATCATGGCGCAGCGTGACACGGTCGTCCGTCCCGAGCAGCCTGAGGTCCCGGTGATCCGCGAGGCCGAGGTTGTCGTGGTCGGCGGTGGGCCGGGCGGACTCGGCGCCGCGGTGGGCGCGGCCCGGCAGGGCGCGCGGACGTTGTTGGTCGAGCGCTACGGATTCCTCGGCGGGATGGCCACCGCCGGCGGGGTCAACCCGTTCATGCCCAATCATCTCGACGGCCGGCGGCTGGACTCGGGCGTCTTCGCCGCCTGGTGCGACCAGATGGCCGCCCTCGATGGGATCCTCGAGGATGGCCGGACGTTCAATCCCGAGGTGGCCAAGCTGGCCGCCGAGAAGCTCTGCCTCGAAGCCGGGGTCGAGCTGCTCTACCACGCCAGCTTCGATCAGCCGATTATGGACCGGCAGCGGATCGACGCGCTGCTCTTCCACACCAAGTCCGGGCCGGTGGCGGTGCGGGGCCAGGTCTATGTCGACACCACCGGCGACGCCGATCTGGCGGCCCGGGCCGGCTGCCCGTTCGAGCTGGGCCGTGAGGCGGACCACCTCACCCAGCCGATGACCGCCAACTTCGATCTGGCCGGGGTGGACACCGAGCGGATGCCGGACCGGGCTGGGATCAACGAGCTCTACGAGCGGGCCAAGGCCGCGGGCCGGATCACCTGCCCGCGCGAGAACTGCCTCTGGTTCCGCACCCTGGAGCCGGACCGGATCCATTTCAACACCACCCGGATCGTGCTCCACGACGCGACCGACGTGGAGAGCCTGAGCGACGCGGAGGTCGAGTCGCGGCGGCAGATCATCGAGTACCTGGAGTTCCTGCGCGGCGACGTGCCGGGGTTCGAGCAAGCCTACCTGGTCGCCATCGGGATGCACATCGGCGTGCGCGAGTCGCGGCGGATCCGCGGGCGGGCCTACCTGACCCGGGCCGACTACGAGCGGTGCGCGAAGTATCCCGACGGCATCGCCCGGGTGCGCTACTCCATCGACATCCACAACCCGGCCGGGACGGGCACGGAGATCGTCCGCCTGCCGCCCGACGAGTGGTACGAGATCCCCTATGGCTGCCTGGTGCCGCTGGAGTGCGACAACTTGCTGGTGGGCGGCCGGCCGATCAGCGTCGATCACGCGGTGCACAGCTCCATGCGGGTCATGCCGCCGGCCTGCACGGTCGGTCAGGCGGCCGGCGTGGCGGCGGCCATGGCGGCGGCGCAAGGCGTGCCGCCGGCGGACATCGACGGGGTGGCGGTCAAGCAGGCGCTGATCGCCCAAGGCGTGTGGCTGGTCACCGGCGCCGAGCAGCAGGGCCCCGGCGGAGCGCTGAAAGACCTCTCCGAACGAGCCACCCGCGTGACGGCCTGACTTGGCAGGAGCCGACGGTGATCACCTCGGTCCACATCGAAAACTACCGCAGCCTCCGAGACGTGACCCTGGAGCTGGGCCCGCTGACGGTCTTGGTGGGGAAGAACGGGAGTGGGAAGAGCAACACTCTGGCGGCGCTCAGTTTCCTGAGTCGGGCCATGCAGCACGGGCTCGCAGCCGCAGTCGAAAGAGAAGGCCTCTACGCGTGGCACTCTTGGCCTCACACAGACAAGAATGAGCTGCGTGCTCTGTTCGGAGTTGAGGGCCGGTCGCCCGACGGCCTGTGGCGCTACGAGCTTGGGATCGAGTTGGCAGCAGTACCTGACTTCCGCCAATGGCACGTGTACCGAGAGGCGCTATCGTACGGCAAGGATGCGGAGCCGAAACCGGCGTACCACATCGAGGATGGAACTTGGGTCACCACACCGGAGGGTTTGGAGCCCGACGTGGACACGTCGCGGCTCCTGTTGCCCTTGCTGGGCCAGACGCTCCCGTATGGCATAGTGCTCCAGCAGTTGCGCGACACATCGGTGTACGCGATCCGGTCGCATGCGGTGCAAGACCACTCCCCGCGGGAATCGGGCGCCCGCTTGCTGGAGAACGGCGCGAACTTGGCCCAAGCGCTGTTGAGCCTGGAAAACGACCGGCAAGTGCGCGACCAGATCGGGCACGACCTACAGAAGATCATCGGCTACGAACTTGAGTACAGAGTGCGGGAAATAGGGGATCGCCTGTGGTTGGCTGCCAAGCGTCACGACTCGGATCCCGAACAGGTGGCGCTGCCGCTTACCGCCGAAGCTGAAGGTGCAGTATGCGCTTTGGCGTTCCTGGCGGCGTTGCGGCAGCAACCGACACCGCTGCTGGTCGCGATCGAGGAACCGGACGCCAACCTTCACCCAGGCGCCATGGCCGCCATGGCGGCAGTTCTGGAGGTGGCCTCGGAACGCACGCAGGTGGTGGTCACGACCCACAGCCCGGACTTGGTCGCCTGCTTCGACCCGCAGGTCCTGCGGGTCGTGGAGTGGAAGGACGGTGAGACCCACATCGGTCCCCTGGACGAGCGCCAGGTAGGCGTCATCAACGACCAATTGTTCTCCGGCGGTGATCTGCTCCGGATCGAAGGGCTGCGCAGGTCGCCGGATGAGGCGTGAGATCGTCCCCATCGTCGAGGGTGACGGCGACGCGAAAGCGGTGCGCGTTCTGCTTGACCGCCTGTTCGCCGAAACAGGGCGCCAAGCGGACTGGGCCGTGGGCACGCCGATCAGGGCCAAGTCCCGCGGCAATCTCACGAAAGCCGACGGTCTGGAGCGTTTCGTCGAGGTCGCCCGCAGGCGGCATCCAGGCGCGATCATGGTGCTCGTCGATGCCGACAAGGACTGTGCTCGTGACCTTGCCCGCCGTCTCGTGGAGCGGATCGACGGCGCCGACTCCCGCGGCTCGGTGGTGGTTGTCTGTCCTGTCAGGCGCTACGAGCAGTGGCTGCGCGCCGGACTCGACCAAGCGTCGCCTGATCTGGAGTTCGATGGCCTCGGGGACCCCAAAGGCTGGATCCAGGCGAACATACCCGACGCCAACCCCTACAAACCGGCCCTGCACCAAGCCGAGTTGACCCGCCAGATCGACCTTCCCCGAGCCGCCCGGTGCCGTTCGTTCCGCCGATTGCAGCACGCCATCGAGCAGGTGATCGCCGCGGCAGACCAGGGCTCGGTGGTGGTCACGCCCGTCCCGTCGGCTGATTGACCCGCTACCGGTCCCCGTACGGCGACTCGGGCAACCGCTCCAGCACCTGCTCCGGACTCGCCGTGCCGGTGGTGCCGAGTTGCTGGATGGTGATCGAGGCCACCAGGCAGCCGATCTGGGCCGCTTCCACCGGACTCGCGCCGGCCGCCAGGGCCGCCGCCGCCGAGGCGGAGAAGCTGTCGCCGGCGCCGACGATGTCGATCGGACCGGAGACCGGCACCGCCGGCAGGTGGACCACCTCGCGCCCGTCGGCGACCAGCACGCCGTCTTCGCCCAGGGTGACGAAACAGGGCCGGCCCTGCCGCCCGGAGACCGCCCGCGCCAGGTGGTGCAGCGGTTGGTCCTCGGCCTCGCCCGACAGCCCGGCCGCCTCGTGGACGTTGCACTTCAGCGAGACCTCGCGGAAGCGGTCGATGCGCACCCGGGAGTCGGCCAGGACGGGCAGGTCGGGTCGCCGCCGGGCCAGCGCCGCGACCGCCTCGCGCACCCGGCCGGTGACCACGCCGCAGTCTTCTTCCTGCACCTGGTCGAGCACGATCAGCGCGTCGATCTCGCCGGCCAGGGCGGACAGTGAGGCCAGGACCCGCTGCTCGGCCTCGGGCGAGGTGACGGTGCGGTTCTTCAGGTCGAGCCGGTTCAGCTCGCGCAACCCGCCCGGCTCGCGGACCAGGGGCTTGGTATAGGTCGGGGTGAATCGGCCGGCGAGCTGGTGCAGGTGGCTGGTGTCCACCCCGCCGGCGGCCAGGCCGCGGCGCAGCTCGTAGCCCAGGCCGTCGTCGCCGCGGACGCCGAGCGCCAGGATCCGACCCACCCGCAGCGCGGCCAGGTTGTTGGTCACCGTGCCGGCGGCGCCCGGCTGGCAGCGCACCTCGACCACCTGATGCGCCGACAGCCCGGTCTCCAGCGAGACTTCGGCCAGTGTCGGCTCGATCACCAGGTACTGGTCGACGAAATAGTCGCCCAACACCGCCACGCGGGCCCTGGCGAACCCGTCGAGGAGCTGTTTCAGCCGCGCCCTGGTCATGCTCGCCTCCGCCGCCGGGTACGATACGCCGCCGGTCCGGGCCGGTCCTTGAATCGTGCGGGTTCGGACCAGATCGGGGTGGCGTCGCATACTGATGGGGCCGCGCCGGCGCATGGCGTGGCGGACCGTCGAGGAGGATGGTGGCGATGGCACGGACCGTGACGTTCAAGGGCAACGCCGTGAATCTGGTGGGGCCCGAGCTGAAGGTGGGCGAGAAGGTGCCCGACGCGACCTTGACCAGCACGGCGTTCGAGCCGGTCAAGTGCAGCGATCTGGCGGGTCAGGTGGTGCTGGTGTCGGTCACTCCGTCACTGGACACGGCGGTGTGCGACCTGCAGGCCAAGCGCTTCAACGAGGAGGCGGCCAAGCTGGAGGGCGTGGCGGTGGTCAACGTCAGCGTCGATCTGCCGCCGGCGCTGAAGCGCTGGTGCGGCGCGGCGGGCGCCGACACCATCGTCGCCGTGTCCGACTACAAGGAGCGCGAGTTCGGGACCCGGTGGGGCGTGTTGATCGACGAGCTGAAGCTCCTCGCCCGGGCGGTCTTCGTGGTCGGCAAGGACGGCACGCTGGCCTACCAGGAGATCGTCCCCGAGGTGACCAGTCACCCGGACTACGACGCCGCTTTGGCGGCCGTCCGGCAGTTGGCCTGAGGTCCGCGGCGGGACACGTCGGCAGCCGCGTGTCCCGCCTCTGGGCTACAGCTTGAATTCGGGCACCTCGACCGGGGCGCCGCCGCGGCTGCGGGAGACCTCCGAGAGCAGGCCCGGCGCGGTCATGTTGAGGGCATCGACCACGTCCACCGGCGGCTTGGTGTCGTCGAGGATGGACCGGGCGAAGGCTTCGAGCATCAGCGGCGCGCCGCCGTCCCAACTGTCCGAGACCGCCTCCGCGGGCAGTGACTGCCACTCGGGCGGCAGGTACTCGGCGTAGTTCCACAGGCTCTGCCACTGTCCCCGCTCGGTCTGCCCGTGAACGTGGATGCGGTGCTCCTCGCCCGCCGCGCGGGGGCCCTCATACGACGCGCCCGTGCCCTGCAGGCCGTAGTAGGTGAAGTTGTTCGGCCGGTCGGAGAAGAAGTCGAGCCGGATCCGCAGCAGCCGCCCGCCGGCGGTCTCCAGCAGCAGGGTGCAGGTGCTGTCGGCCACCGCCCAGGAGAGGTGGCGCTGCCCCGAGCCGAGGCAGACGACGGTCTTGATGCGCTCGCCGACGGCCTGGTAAAGCGGCCCGAGGTCGTGGGTCAGGTAATGGTGCCCGAGGCGCATGGCCAGCTCCGCGGTGCGCCAGGTGTAGCCGCTCTCGAGCGGCGGCAGACCCCCTTTGAACTCCTGGATCTGCTCCGCCTCGCCGTAGTACAGCTCGCCGAACAGCCCGGCCCGGACCATGCCCAGGACCAACGACCAGGGCCGGTACCAACAATAGTTCTCGGCCAGCATGTACTTCCGCCCGGAGTCGCGGACCGCCTCCAGCAGCTCGTAGCACTGGTCCATCTGCGTCGCCGCGGTGACCTCCGAGAGGACGTGCTTGCCGGCCTTCAGCGCCGCCACCGAGTGCTCGACGTGGAGCGGCATGGGTGAGGCGACCACCACGGCGTCGACGTCCGAGTCGAGCAGCGCCTCGTAGCTGTCATAGGTCCGGTCGATCCCCGTCGCCGCGGCCGCCGCGGCCAGGCGGGTCTCGTTCGTGTCGCACAACGCCACCAGCGACGCGCTCGGGGCGAGCCGCATCGACTTGGCCAGGCCCGACCCGCGGCCGGCGCCCAGCACCCCGATCTGCACCTTGCTCACCAGACGGACTCCTTCCCGCGCGGCGCGCGGTGCCGGTGGTTTCGCGGGCGCGGCCGCGCTCCTGCCTGATTGTCCGGAGGGGATCCCCGAACGAAGCCGAACCCTCGCGCCACGATGTTCTCAGGATGACGGACATGAACCACCCTGCCACCACGGTCGTCGGCGCCTCGGTCCCGCGCGTCGACGCCGCCGACAAGGTCACCGGCCGCGCGCTGTATACCTCCGATCTGCAACTGCCGGGAATGCTCCACGCCGCGGTGCTGCGCAGCCCGCACGCCCACGCGCGGATCGTGCGGATCGACACCTCGCGGGCCGAGGCGCTGCCGGGCGTCCACGCCGTGCTCACCCAGGCCAGCCTGGACGCCGACATGGCGCTGATCGTCGAGGAGGAAGCCCACGCCACGCGGCGGGTGCTGAGCCTGTTCGCGGCGGACAAGGTCCGCTACCACGGCGAGAAGATCGCCGCCGTGGCCGCCGAGAGTCCGGCCCTGGCCGAGGCGGCGGTGCGGCTGATCGAGGTCGAGTACGAGCCGCTCCCCGCCTATGTCGATGTGATGGAGGCCGTCCGCGGCACCGCGGAGCTGATCTTCGACGAGTCGACCGTGGTCACCGCACCCGAGGGCGAGACGCTGCACAACGTCAACGGCGAGATGCACCGCACCAGCGGCGACATGGAGGCCGGCTGGGCCGCCGCCGACCAGGTCTTCGAGAACACCTACGTGGTGCCGCGGGCGCACCAGACCTACCTCGAGCCGCAGGTCGCCATCGCCGAGGTCGACCGCCTCGGCAAGGTCACCGTGTGGACCTCGACCCAGGGCCACTTCGCCATCCAGAGCAATATCAGCAAGTCGCTGCGCATCCCGCTGAGCGACGTGAACGTGATCGGCATGACCATTGGCGGCGGCTTCGGCGCCAAGTTCGGCGGCATCGTCGATACCTACGCGGTGCTCTTGGCCAAGGCGACGGGCCGGCCGGTGAAGTACGTCTACACCCGCGCCGACGAGTTCTACGACGGTCGGCCGGCGCCCGGGCTGGTGATCACCCTCAAGACGGGGGTCACCCGGGACGGGCGGATCACCGCCCGGCAGGCGATGGCGTATTGGGACACCGGCGTGGGCAGCGGCGGGCTGTGGGCCACCGGGCGGATCAAGGGCGTCTACGACATTCCCAACCTTCAGCTCGACGGGTACTCGGTCCACACCAACAAGCCGGCCCCCGGCGCCTACCGCGCGCCCGGCGCGCCGCAGGCGACCTTCGCCTCCGAGGCGCAGCTCGACGAGATCGCCCGGGCGCTGGGGCTGGACCCCATCGAGCTGCGGCTGCGGAACCTGCCCGAGGACAAGCCGCAGACAGCCTTCCGCCAAACGCTCCTGGCCGCCGCCGAGAAGGCCGGCTGGAGCGCGCGGGCCAGGGGCGAGGACGAGGGCTGGGGCGTGGCCATCGGCGAGTGGACCAACGGCGCCGGCCCGGCGGCGGCGGTGGTCTCCCTGGCCGCCGACGGCACGGTCCAGCTCTTCTACGGGCTGATGGACCTGACCGGCACCGACACCGCCTGCGCGCAGATCGTGGCCGAGGTGCTGGGCGTGCCGTACGAGCACGTCCGGGTGCGCCGCGGCGACACCGACACGGCGCCGTTCGCCACCGCCTCGGGCGGCTCGGTGGTCACCTTCTCGTTCGGCAATGCCGTGCGCGACGCCGCCGCCGAGGCGCGCCGGCAGTTGCTGGAGCTGGCCGCCGAGCACTTCAGCAGCGATGGGCGGAATATCACGGCCGACGATCTCGAGCTCGAGTCCCAGCGCGTGCGGCTCAAGGACAGCCCCGACCAGTCGGCCAGCTACGCCGAGCTGGCCACCCTGTCACTGCGCTCCGGCGGGCCGATCGTCGGCGAAGGCCGGTTCAGCCCGAAGCCCAGCGCCACAACCATCTCGGCGCAGATCGCCAAGGTGAGGGTCGACCGCGGGACGGGCCAGGTCGAGCTGCTCGAGTTCGTCCACGCGCTGGACGTCGGCCGGGCCATCAACCCGATGGCCTGTGAAGGCCAGATGGAAGGCGGCGCGGTGCAGGGCCTGGGCTGGGGCCTGATGGAAGAAATGGTTTACGACCGTCGGTCCGGCGCCATGGTCAACCCCGATCTGCTCGACTACCGGATCCCGACCGCGCTGGACGTGCCGCCTCAGCAGTCGGTGCTGGTCGAAGAGCCGACCGAGCACGGGCCGTACGGCGCCAAGGGCATCGGCGAGCCGCCCATCACGCCGGGCCTGGCGGTGGTCTCGAACGCCATCGCCGACGCCGCCGGCGTGCGGCTGACCCGCGCCCCGTTCACCCCGGAGCGCGTCTGGCGCGGTCTGCACGGCATCCCTGACGAGCCGTACAGCGCCTAGCCGCGCGGTCGTCACCGGAGGTCCTGGATGGAAGACCCGGCGCTACGCTCGGAGCGCGAGAAGCTGGTCGAGGCCTTGCGGGCGGTCTTGGTCGAGCAAGCCGGGGCCGAGTTGGTGGAGCATCTGGAGGAGCTCCGCGCGCTGGCGCGGGCGCGCCGCGCGGGCGACGTGTCCGCCGGGGCGGAGCTGGTCCGGCGGATCGCCCAGGCCGAGCTGCTCGAGCTGCGCGCCATCGCCCGGGCGTTCTGCATCTTCTTCGATCTCGCCAACCTGGCCGAGGACCGGCACCGGATCCGGGTCCTCCGCCAGCGGGAGCGCGAGCGCCACCCGCGGCCGCGGCAGGAGTCCCTGGCCGATGCCGTGGCCCGGCTGGCGTTGGACGGCTGCCCGCCGGAGCGCTTGGCCGAGGTCCTGGCCGGCCTGACCATCGAGCCGGTGTTCACCGCGCATCCGACCGAGGCCAAGCGCCGCACCGGCCGCTCGCGGCTGAGGCGGCTGCGCCACTGCCTGGCCGAGCTCGACGAAGCCGAGCTGCTGCCGGCCGAGCGCGCCGAGCTGGAGGCCGGCCTGCTCGCCGAGATGACCGCGGTATGGCAGACCGATCTGCTCCGCCGGCGCCCGCCGTCCGTCCTGGAGGAGGTCGACCTCGGCCTGTTCTTCGCCGGCACCCTGTGGCAGGTGGTGCCGCGGCTGCACCGCGACCTGGCCGAAGCGGTGGGGGCGCAGCGACCGGACCAGGTCCTGGCGGCGCCGCCCCTGCTCACCTTCGGCTCGTGGATCGGCGGCGACCGCGACGGGAACCCGAACGTGTCGGCCCAGATCACCCGCGAGACGCTGATCAAGCATCGGCAGGAAGCCTTGACGTTGCACTTGGAGCAGGCCCGGGCGCTGCGCCACGAACTCACTTGCTCGGTCCGCCAGGTGCCGGTGGACGACGCCCTGGCCGAAGCGGTCGAGGGCTCCGAGGCGACCTACCGCGGGGTCCGGCGCCAGCTCGCGCGTCACCCCGCCGACGAGGTCAACCGGCGTTGGCTGTCGGTCATCCAGTGGCGTCTGGAGCGCACGCTGGACAGCGACCCGTTCGACGATCCGCTGGTCGGGGCGTACCGGCGGGCGGCGGAGCTGGAGGGCGACCTGCGGCTGCTGGCCGACAGTCTCACCGCGCACGGCGGCCAGCGGCTGGTCGAACCGGGGTTGCGGGCCTGGATCGACCGCGTGCGCGTGTTCGGCTTCCACTTGCTGCGGCTCGATCTACGTCAGGAGGCTGGTTGGCTCCGCACCGCGGCCGCTTCGCTCCTCGACCGGCTCGGTCAGCCGGGCTTCGAGAGTTGGGACGAACCGGCCCGAGTGGCCCTGTTGAGCGAGCAGCTCGCCTCCGCCGAGCCGCTGCCGACCGCCGGCTTGAGCCCCGAGGCGCGCGAGCTGACGGCGCTGTTCAGCCTCTACGGCGACGCCGCCGCGGTGTTGGGGGGTGAGGCGCTGGGCGGGTTCGTGATCAGCCTCACCACCGGCCTGGCCGACGTGCTGACGGTCCTCTGGCTGGCGACGCGGTTCGGCCTGGCCGGGCCGCAAGCGGTCCACCACCTGCCCATCGTCCCGCTGTTCGAGACTATCGGCGACCTGCGCCGCGCGCCGGAGATCGTCGCCGACCTGCTGGCCCATCCCGCCTACCGGGCCCACCTCGAGGCCCTTGACCGGCGGCAGATGATCATGATCGGCTACTCGGATAGCTGCAAGGACGGCGGGTACCTGACGGCGCAATGGCATCTGGAGCAGGCCCAGCGCCGGATGCTGGAGGTCGGCGCCGGCCAGGGAGTGCGACTGTTGTTCTTCCACGGCCGGGGCGGCTCGCTGGGGCGGGGCGGCGGCCCGGCCGCCGACGCCATCCGCTCCCTGCAGGCCGGGTCGGTCGCCACCGGGTTGCGGGTCACCGAGCAGGGCGAGGTGCTGGCCGACCGGTACGACGATCCGGCCATCGCCTATCGGCATCTCGAGCAAGTCATCGGCGCCGTGCTGCTGGCCGCCTGCGGCCGGCAGGAGCCGCCGGAGCGGGCGTGGCTCGAGGTCGCCGCCGAATTGTCGGAGGACGCCTGGCGCGCTTACCGGGCCCTGGTCGAGGACGACGGGTTCTTGCCCTACTTCCGCACCGCCACGCCCATCGACGCGGTCGAGGCGATGCCGCTCGCCTCCCGGCCGGCGCGCCGCCGGCAGCACGGCAGCCTGGCCGATCTGCGGGCCATCCCGTGGACCTTCGCCTGGATCCAGAGCCGCCACCTGCTGCCGGCCTGGTACGGCCTCGGCAGCGCCTTGACCGCCGGCGCCGAGCGGCGCGGGTGGGACCTGCTGCATGACCTTTACCAACACTGGCCGTTCTTCCAGGTGGCGATCGACCACGCGGCGCTGGCGCTGGGCAAAACGGACCTCGACATCGCCCGCCGATACGCCTCGCGGCGGGGTCAGGCCGGCCGCAACCAGCGCCTGATCGACCGCATCACCGAAGAGTTCGAGCGATCGACCAGCGCCGTCCTGGCCATCACCGGCCGGCCGACTCTCCTCTCGGCCATCCCCTGGCTGGAAGCGGCCATCGCCTTGCGCAACCCGTATGTCGACGTCCTCAACCTCGTGCAGATCGAGCTGTTGGACCGGGTCGAGCGACTGACCGCCGACTCGCCGCCGGCCGACCGCGAGGTGATTGAGGAGGTCCTCCGGCTGACCATCGGTGGCATCGCCGCCGGGATGCGCGCGACCGGCTGACCGACTCCGACCCGATTGCTCGGTTCGCCAGAATCTCGTAGCTAAGATTGGCCCATCTGGCACGCCATTTGCACTGGGTCTCCATCGCGATCCCGACCGGCGCACGGCCGGCGGAGCACTTAGGAGACCAGACGAGATGGGCAACTTGCGCTTTGTGGGACGCCCGACGTGCCTCGGCCTGCTGCTGGCCTGCAGCGCGGCCATGGCCGGGCCGGTCTGGACGGTCGATCCGTACAACGACCGCACCGGACCCGCGGGCTTCGAGGTCTATCAGCTCGGCTACGAGTTCGCCGGCGACAACCTGAACGTCACCATCCGGACCAACTACCCGTCCGGCGGCTTGTCTGGCACGGACACCTACGGCACCGGGCTGATGAGCCCCGGCGACCTGTACATCAACGTCGGCGGCAGCCACAACGGCGGGACCGGCTCGGTCTACGGCCTGGGCCTGACCAGCCACAGCGGCGACCTGACTCTGGACTGGTGGGACAACGGGCTGCCGTGGTCGTCGGTCACCGCCGGCCACCTCTACTCGGGCGCCACCTTCGCCACCGGCACCTACGAGGGCTATCCCAACGCCGGCTTCTGGGACGGGACGCCCTACGACGGCGGCAAGGACCCGTACAACCACGACAACAACCTGCCGGCGCTGATCGCGGGCTACTCCAGCGATCTGGGCTACCAGGGCGCGGTCAACTGGAACCAGGTCAACGGCCAGTCGTGGCAGTACGAGATCACCGCCTCGGTCAGCCTGGCCGACCTCAACCTGTACGACCAGCCGTTCGAGCTGTGGTGGACGATGGAGTGCGGCAACGACGCCATCAAGGCCACCGGCTGCGCGCCGCCCGTGCCGGAGCCGGCCAGCCTGGCCTTCCTCGGCCTGGGCCTGGTGGGCCTCCTGCGCCGGCGCCGAGCCTGACCTCCACGCTCCGCCGGACCTCGCGGGGACGCGCGCTCAGCGCGCGTCCCCGGGTCTATGGCCGGGCCACGGACTCGTCGGGACGGTAACGGCTCGGGCCGAGGTAGAGCGCCAACTCCTCATCCTCCGGCCAGCGCAGCTCGAGCTCCTCGCCCGGCGCGACGGCCACCAGGCCGAGCACCTCGCCGGTCGCCGGCAGCACCCAGTGCAGCGCCAGGCCCGGCCGGTCGGTCGGCGTCAGGGTCACCGGCCCGCGGCCGTACCAGCCTGACTCGTCGCCTCCGCCGCGGCGGGACCAGCCAGCGGGCGCCGGCAGCGGCTGCCAGCCGGCCGGGTTGGTGGCCAGGGCGAGAAACGCGCGGAGACCGCCGACCGCTTCGTCGGTCCCGGCGATCACCCGGCGCCCGGCCATCAGCGCGGTGTACGCCTCCTCCGGCCGCTCGGCCACCGTCACCGCCGCCGGCTCGGCCAGCAGCACGTGCGCGCCGGCCGCCGGCGCCGGCAGCACCGCCGCGAGACCGGCCCGACGCGCGGCATCGGCCACCGCCTCGACCTCTTCGGCGCGCTCGGGGGGTAGCCAGACGCCGGTGAAGCCGTCCTCGGCCAGCTCGCGCACGGCGAGCCGCAGCCGTGGCGGAGTTCGCGGCCGCGGCGGCTCGACCGCCACCACCACGATGGGCCGGCCACCGGCCAGCGGCAGTCCGGCCTCGAAGGTCACCGGCATCGGTCCACCTCGAATCCGCCCGCGCCGAACCCGTCGAACCCGGTCACGGCGAAGCCGGCCCCGCGCGATGTCCGGGCGCGCGCCGGCAGGCAACACGCGGGCTGCGGCAGCGCCGGCGCGTCCGGACGCGGCCCGATCAGCAGCAGCAACGGCAGGGCCGCCAGGACGCTGGCCGGGGCGAACCAATCCGGGCGGAAGGCCAACAGGAAGTACAGCCCGGCGTACAGCGCCAGCAGCGCCGGGCCCAGGAGCAGCGCCCAGCCAGGCCCGAGCCGTGCGGCCAGCAGCAAGCTGCCCAACGCGGCCGGCAGGGCGACGAACCACCAGGCACTCAGCCAAGGCCGCCGCGCCTGCGGCACGAACGTCTCCCGCGCCGCCGCCGGCGCCTCGGCCGCCGGCTCCTCGAGGCGCGCGCCGACCGCTTCCCCGACGCTCCGGACCAGTTCGTTCAGCGCCGCCGCCAGGTGCTCGGTGTTCTGGCTGGCGATGGCCGGGTTGAGTTGCTGGCCGACCAGGGCGGTGCAGCGCTCTGCCGAGAGCGTCGGCGACAACGGCGCGGACACCGCCAGCGAGGCCGTCGCCGCGGACAGGTTGAGGTGCGCTACCGCTCGTCTCAAAGGCTGTTCGCCCTGACCCTCGGCCGGCGGCTGGGCGACCCAGTCCTTCAGCCACGAGGCGGCGTCGGCACCGTCTTCGGCCTCGTGGTCGCCGCGCTCCAGGACGATGGCCAGCTCAACCCCGGTCCGCTCGCGAAGGCGGGCCAGCCTCTCGTCGATCACCCTGGCCCGGCCCGGCGGCAAGATCCGCGCCAGGTCCATCACCGTCGGGGTGACCTCCTCGGCCGACAGGGCCGAGAGCGCCAGGGCCAGGGCCAGAAAAGTCGCCCTGGTCATTCGGGACTCTCGTCCGCGACGGCCTCGGTCGGCGCGGCTTCCGGGTCGTCCCCGGTCGCCGGCTCGGCCTCGGCGGGCTGGTCGACCTGGCCCTCTTCGTCCGCGGCGGGCGCCTCGTCCGCGGAGGCGCTCTCCGGCTCGACCGCGGCCGGCTCCTCCGGCAGCGCCGCCAGGGCGGTCTCCAGCAGCCGCAGGTAGCCGTCCATGACCACCGGGACGCGCGCCTTGTCGAGCCGGTCGCCGCCGTAGCACGCCCCGTGCAGCGCCTGCAGCACGCCGAGCTCCAGCTTCAGCTCCCGCGCCAAGTTGCCGATGACCTGCACCGGATGCTGCCCGGGGCTGGCGCCGCGCAGCGCCAGCACGTGGCGGAGGAGGTGCAGGACGCTGCCGAAGCTGCCCGCGGCCAGTCTTTCCAGCCGGGCCGGCCGGCCGTCGGCCAAACAACCGGCGCGCAGCCGGTAGAGCTTGTCGCGCAGCTCGAAGCGCAGGTGGGCGGCCAGGTCGGCGTCGCTCGGCGCCGACTCGGCGAACGGGTCGGCGCCGATCAGCGCGACGTGGCGGTCGCGCACGTCGCGGACGGTGGCCGGCATGGCCCGCGCCGTCTCGGCCAGGTCGGTGGTGGCCAGCACCACCGGCGCCAGCGCCGCGCGGCGAGCCTCCCGCGCCAGCGCGCCGATGGCCGCCAGATCGTCGAGCCCGACGCGGTCGAGGACGATCAACAGATTGACGTCCGACCGGCCCGCGCGGTAGCCGGACACGGCGCTGCCGTAGACCAGCAAGGCCTCGAGCCGCTCGGCGAAGGCGTTCTGAAGCCCGGCGCCGAAGGCCGAAACCGCCTCGGCGACCTCCTCCGGCAGGCCCAACTCGGCGACCCGATCGAAACCCATGGACTCACCTGAAACCCGCTGCTGAAGCGGCACAGCGCCACCGGATCATGCTAGCCGCCGCGGGAGTCGGTGTCAAGGAGGGCAGGGGCGGTGGGCCGAGGGCCGCACGGCTCAGCGTCACGGCGTGGTCCGTGTCCGTCCGTGTTCATCCGTGCCCGCGGTTCCCGGGCCGCCCACACCTAGAAATGCCGTCGCCTGACCGTGCCGTAAGGTGTGTCGCCGGTGCTCTCCGGCCCGCTGCTGCGGGGCACCAGCCGCTCGAAGATCGAGCGCACCGCCGCCAGCCGCTCGCGCAGGTCGGCGACGAGCTGCTGGGGCCGCGCATCAGCCTCGCGGCGCGACCAGCCGAGCCGCTTGGCCGCCGCCGCCAGCCCCGCCGGATCCAACGGCAGCAGGCCACTGGAGCGCTCCAGGACGATCTGCAGCCGGGTCTCGATGCGCCGGTGCATGTCGTAGCTGCGGATCAGCACGTCGGCATCGCCGGCGGCCAGGTGGCCGCGATCGGCCAGACCAACCAACGCCGCCCGGGTCTTGGCCTCCGGCCGGTCGCCGGCGCGCAGGTGGAGAATCTGCAGAGTCTGGGCGATGAACTCGATGTCCATCAGCCCGCCGGGCTCGTGCTTCAGATCGAGAAAATCCCGCCGGTCGTGGCCGGGCCGCTCCAATTCGATGCGCCGCTTGATCCGCCTGATCTCGTCCAGGTCGGCGCCGCCGGGCGGGCCGGCCAGGGCGAACTCCCAAGCCGCCCGGCAGAGCTCCTCGGCCAACTCGTGGTCACCCGCCACCGGCGCCGTGCGGAGCATCGCCAGCCGCTCCCAGACCGCGCCGCGGCGCTCCCAATAGGCGCGGTAGCTGGCCAGCGTGCGGGTCAGCGGGCTGTTTGACCCGTACGGTCGGAGGCGGGCGTCGAGGTCGTACAGGATCCCATCCACGGTGGTCCGGTTGGCTTCCTGAAGCAACGCCCGCGCCAGCCGCTCGGCCGTCTCGGCGGAGCGGTCGTCGACCGGCTGGTAGACGAACAGGACGTCCAGATCGGAGCTGTAGTGCAGCTCCTGTCCCGCCAGCTTGCCACAGCCGAGGATCGCGAAGGGCAGCTCCTCGCTGCCCGGCACGGTCGACCGCACCTCGGCCAGCAAGGCGTCCAGGCAGGCCCCGGCCAGATCGCTGAGCTGGCGGGTGACTTCGTCGGTGACCAGCGAGCCGAGGAGGTCCTGGACCCCGATGCGGAACTGCTCCCGCCGGCGGAAGCGGCGCAGATCGTCGAGCCGCAGCGCGCTGCGCTTGAGCGGGCCGAGCCGCGCCCGCAACTGGTCGGCCAGATCCTCGCGGGTCGGCTGGACGCTGACGAAGCGCGGGTCGACCACATGGTCGAGATACTCCGGGTGGTCGACAATGGTCCGCGACAGCGCCTCGCTGAACCCGCCGATGCGCGCGATCAGCTCGATCACCGGCGGGTTGTCGATCAGGAAGCGGTAGAACGGCTCGCGGCCGCCGGCGCGGGAGACGAACCGCTCGAACCAGCGCAGCGCGGCGTCCGGGTCCGGCATCCGCTGGACGCAGGTCAGCAGCGTCGGGAGCAGTTCGACAAACAGCGCCTGGGTCTCCGGCGGCAGCCGCATCGGCGGCTCGCCGTGGGCCAGGAAGAGCAGCCGCCGGCGCGCCTCGGCGGGATCGTCGAAACCGACCCCGTCCAGGTGCGCGGCCGCCTCGGCATCGTCCTGCAGGGGGTCCAGCAAGTCCTGCATGACCGCGTCGGCGTCGGGGCTGGTGAGGGGGATGGGGTTGAAGAACAGCCGCCGGCAAAGGTCCCGGGCCGCGGCGGTGTGGGAGCGGTAGGTGTCGAGAAAGCGCTGCTCGGCGGTGATGGCGGGCGTGGCGCGGTAGCCCAGCGCGCGGGCCAGACGGCGCATCGCGGCAAGGTCGTCGGGCAGCTCGCGGGTGGGCGCCGGGGGCTGGATCTGGAGCAGGTGCTCGACCCGGCGAAGGAAGTCGTAGGCCTCGGCCAAGGTCCGCCGCTCCAGTTCGCTCAGCGCCCCGGCGGCGGTCAGCGCCTCCAGCGCGGCCCAGGTGTTGGCCAGCCGGACCGACGGATCGGTCACGCCGCGGACCAGTTGCAGGAGTTGGGTGGTGAACTCGATGTCGCGAATCCCGCCGTGCCCTTCCTTGACGTCGCGCTCGCGGTCGGCCCGGGCGTCGAGCCGCTCGCGGTTGTGCCGGATGGTGGCGATCCCGGCCCGTCCGACCCGCGTCCCGTACGAGATCTGCACCGCCAGCTCGGCGAATCGGGCGCCCAGCTCCGCGTCGCCGGCGGCGAACCGGGCCCGGGTCAGGGCCTGCGCCTCCCACGCCTCGCCGCGAGTGGTGTAGTAGCTGACGCAGCTCTCCAGGCTGGGCACCAGCACCCCCGAGGCGCCCTCGGGCCGGAGCCGGAAATCGACCCGGAAGACTCGTCCGGCCGGCGTCACGGTGTCGATGTCGCGCGCCGCGCGGCGGACGATTCGCTCCCAGTCGGTCGCCGTCGGCCCGCCGCTGGTCGGGCGGTAGACCGCGATCAGGTCGATGTCGGAATTGTAGTTGAGCTCGCGGCTGCCCCACTTGCCCATCGCGATCAACGCCACGCCGGCCACCCCGCCATCGGGCTGCAGCGGCAGTCCGGCGTCGCGCGCCGCGGCGGCCAGCGCCGCCTGCACACAGGCGTCGGCGACGGTCGAGATCTCGCGGGTGATCACCGATTGTGGCCGGTGGAGCAGGAAGTCGCGGGCGATGATCCGCACGAACTGCGCCCGGCGCCAGCGCCGCAAGGCGATCTCGCGCAGGTCGTCGCGCTGCGTCCGCAGGACCTGTCCGAGGATGTCCGCCGCCAGGCGCCGCGGATCGGGCTCGGCCGCCAGCAGGTCCGGCTCGAGCAACAGGTCGATCAGCCCCGGGTCACGGAGGATGGCCTCGCCCGGCACCGCGCCCAGGCCGAGGAGGAACAACAGGTCGTGCCCGAACCGCGGATCGGCGGCGATCTGCTGGGCCACCACCAGGCTGCCGAGCTCGGCCTGCAGCTTGGACAGGTTGAGCGCCGCCAAGTCGGGGTCGGGCGCGTCGGCCGCCAGTTGCAGCGCCGCCGGAAGCAGCTCGTCACCGACGAACGCCGGCCCGGCCAGCTCGATCCACCGCGCCGCCAGCCGCGACCAGACATCGAACCGCGTCAAGCCGATGGCCGCCAGCCGCGCGGTCAACTCGACCGGCGGCGACTCGCCGGCCAGCATCGGGTCCACCAGCTCGCGGTAGTCGACGGGCATGCGTCCGCTCTGCTCCACGGTCCAGACAGGATACCATCCCGCCGGTCCTCCGCCTGGGTCAGGGCGCGGTCAGGCCGTACCACAAGGTGGCCTGCGCCGGATCGATCTTGAACGTGAGCCCGCCGGCGGCACTGGCCGGGACCTTGGCCCCCGGCGCGCCGGCGCCGTCCAGGGCCTGGACGGTCAACGGCACGGAGGTCGTCAGCCGCACCGTGGCCCGCAGCGCTTCGGCCCGGGTGGGCCCGTCGCCCCACTGGTTGCCGACGCTGGTGAAGGTCTCGTTCCAGCCCATGTTCGGGTTGACCACCGCCCCGGCCACGGCCAGGGCGAGCCGCCGCGAGCGGCCGATGGGCTGGTCGTCGAGGCTGACCAACAGGACGCTGGCGAAGTTGCGGCCGGTGGGTTCCAGGGCGATGCTCAGCGGCCCGGCACTGACCGTCCGTCCACCGATCCGGCCGATGATGGCCACCGCCTGCTCCGCGACCACCTTCAGCTCGGCGGTCTCGGCCGGCGTGGGCCGCCACTGGAAGGGCGCGCCGTCCGCCGTCAGCCAGCCGTCGCGGGCGGCCTCGCCCGGCGCCCCGTCCAGCCGCGGCTGGCCGCCGCCGGTCACCGGCCGGACCGCCACCCGCCGCTGCGCGAACAGCTCCAGCCGGGCGCCGGCCAGGTCCCAGACCGACTCGATGGTGGTCCGGCCGGCGCCGGCAAGGTCGGCGATGGCGTCCAGCGGCAGGAGCAGCTCGGTCGCCTCGGGCGCCGGCGGGACCAGCCCCGAGCGGAACAGCAGCGACGCCAGCGGGGCGAAGACCATCTGGCCGGGGTGCGAGGCCAGGGTGAAGTAGCTGCGCAGCCGATCGCTGCGATGGTCGTCGGCCGAGTTGGCGAAGGTGAACTGGAAGATCCCGTCCCAATCCTGGTAGGCGGCGTAGGCGGCCAGGACGGGAAACATCTCCGAGTTGTACAGGCTCGGGGCCGGGTGGTTGTACTCGCTGATCACGAACGGCTTGCCGGCCACCCGCTCGGACGCCAGGCGGAACAGCGTGCCGCCCTTGTCCGAGGCGATCATGGGTGTGTTGGGGATCCGCCAGTCCTTGGCGTCCCACGGCCGGTTGGGAAAGTGCGGGTGCTCCCAGTACGCGTGCATGTCGATGTAGTCCGAATGCCGCGCCTCGCGCCGCAATCCGGCCGTGCCGCCGTAGCTGTCCTGAGTGCTGATCACCAGCGCCCGCGCGCCGAGGCCGGTCAGGTGCCGGCGCAGACCCGAGACGTAATCGTCCTCGACCGCCATCAGGTAGCGCACCCAGTCGGCGCGCTGCGCCGGCAGGCCGGTGTTGATCGGCGGCTCGAGCTGCGCGAACCCGGCGTTCGGCGGGAGGTCGATCCCGGCGCCGGGGCGGAGCTGCACCTCCGCCAGCTCGAACGTGCCGGGCTGATTGAGGTAACTGAAGCTCAGCCGCGACTTGCCCGGCACAACCCGGCTGGTGACGAACTGGTAGCGGTACCGGCGCCAGTCCGTGGTCAGCTTGACCGTGGCCATCAGCCCGACGTTGTGCCAGTCGGCCTCCTGCAGCATGGCGTAGACCCGCATCTCCCGCGGCGCGTCGGAGCGGGCCTGGAAGGTCACGGTGTAGGTCCGCCCTTCTGACAGGTCGAGGTTGACCTGGTGCGTCTGGAAGTGCCAGGACTGATCGCCGGGTTGGGTCATCTGGCAGCGCAGCGCGGCCTGGCCGTTCGGTCCGGCGCCGGGCGCGACGGTCATGGTCGCCTGGGCCGGAGCCGGGGCCTGCAATTGCCACTCGCCGGCACCGGCGGCGAAGTCGCCGTTGCGCAGCAGGTTGTCGCCCAACGGCTCCTGCCCCGCCGACCAGGCCGCGACCGCCTCGGCGACGGTGCCGTAGTGCGCCTTCAGCCAGGCCTGCCAGCCGTCCAGCAGCGGCTTCAGCAGATCCTCCGGCAGCGCCAGCAGATCGCTGTTCCAGGCCGCCGCGGTGAGCGCGTTCTCGTTGTTCAGCTCGAGGATGGCGATGGCCGGCTCCTCGGCGTAGGTGGTGCCGGTGTACGGGTTGCGGTGCGTCAGCAGCGCCGTGGCGTACTCTTTCTGGAGCTCGATCAGCCGGGGCACGAAGTGGTCGATGACCTTCCCGTAGCGGAACGTGCGGGGGATCCTGTTGTAGTCGATGCCGGGGTAGTTGCGGCCGACGTGCAGGTTCAGGTTGACCCAGATCCCGTGCTGCTTGAGCGCGGCGATGAGCGCATCCAGCTTGTCGAGCTGCGCGGGATCGATGGTGGTCAGGTCGCGGTCGGCCCACAGCCCGCGCGGCGCGGGGGCCGTGTCGAGGTGGTGCAGCCGGACGGCGTTGAAGCCGAACTTGCGCAGCCGGGCGGCGATGGCGTCGGCCTGGGCGCGGTCGTCGGGGAACGCGCCCTGGAAGGTCAGGTTGGTCCCGAACAGCTTGACCCGCCGGCCGGCGCCGTCGACGAAATGGCCGTCCTTGACGGTCAGCCGTCCGCCCTGCCCGGCCGGCTCGGGGCTCAGCCGGCTCAGGTCGATCAGCGTCGGGCTGCTGTCGAGCGGCGTCAGCGCGAACGGGAAGGTTTCGGGCAACGGCTCGGCCAGGACGGCCAGGGCCAGCAGGCAGACGTGCATCGCTCACCTCACGCCGCGCCGGGCCGGCGCGGAGGATCATTGTTGGTTCGCGAGGAACCGCTCGTCCGGAGCGGGTCATGCCCAGGTTGACGAGAAGAGATTTCGTCAGGTTCGCCGCCGCCGCCGGCTGCGCCTCCTGCCTGCCGCGCCGGGCGGCGGGCGCCGAGCGGCCGAACGTGCTGTTCATCGCCGTGGACGATCTCCGCCCCCAACTGGGCTGTTACGGCCGCACGGGGGTGCAGTCCCCAAACCTCGACGCCCTGGCCGCGAGCGGGATGCTGTTCCGTCGGGCCTATTGCCAGCAGGCGGTGTGCGCGCCGTCGCGGTCCAGCCTGCTGTCCGGCTGCCGGCCCGACACGACCCGCATCCATGATCTCGAGACCCCGCTACGGACCGTCATGCCCGACGTGCTGACCCTGCCGCAGCACTTCCGCCAGAACGGCTACACGACTCTCTCGCGCGGCAAGATCTATCACCACGGCGCCGGCGAGGACCCGGCGGCCTGGAGCGAGCGGGCCACCTTCCCCAAGGGCGAATGGAAGGGCCGCGGCTACCTCGACCCCGCCGCGCAGGCGGTGGTCGAGCGGATGAACGCCGTGGTGGGAGGGCAGAAAAAGAAGATGGGCCTCGGCCCGGCCTGTGAGCGGCCCGACGTCCCCGACTCCGGCTACGCCGACGGTCTGATCGCCGACCAGGGCATCGCCGATCTCCGCCGGCTGGCCGAGCAGCCCTTCTTCCTGGCCTTGGGCTTCCTCAAACCACACCTGCCGTTCTGCGCGCCGAAGCGGTATTGGGATCGGTACGACCCGGCGCGGATCGATCTGGCGGACAACCCCTTCGCGCCCCAGGACTGCCCGCCCATCGCCCTCCACACCTGGGGCGAGCTCCGTTCGTACGCGGACATGCCGGCGACCGGCCCGCTGTCGGACGACCAGGCGCGGACGCTGATCCACGGCTATCTCGCCTGCGTCAGCTACGTCGACGCGCAGATCGGCCGCGTCCTGGCCGAGTTGGCGCGGCTCAAGCTGGCCGACCGGACGGTGGTGGTGCTGTGGGGCGACCACGGCTGGAACCTGGGCGAGCACGGGCTGTGGTGCAAGCACGCCAACTTCGAGACCTCGGTTCATTCACCCCTCTTCCTCCGCGCGCCCGGCCACTCCCGGCCCGGCACCACCACCGACGCGCTGACCGAGTTCGTCGACGTCTACCCGACGCTGTGCGAGCTGTGCGGCCTGGAGCTCCCGGCCCACCTCGAAGGCACCAGCGCCGTGCCGCTGCTGAGCGATCCCAGGCGGCCTTGGAAGCGCGCCGCTTTCAGCCAATACCCGCGCGGCCGGATCATGGGCTACTCGCTGCGCACCGACCGCTACCGCTACACCCGCTGGCAGGACAAGGAAGGCAAGGCGACCGCTGCCGAGTTGTACGACCACCAGACCGATCCCGGCGAGAACGTCAACCTGGCGGTCCACCCCGACCGGCAGCAGACGGTGGCCGAGCTGGACGCCATCCACACCGCCGGATGGCGCGGGGCGCGGCCGGCACGGTGATTGCCTCACCGTCGTGAAGGAATACCAGCGCGCTTAACGAACTCAGGTCCGACGGCGTTCGCTGGCGGCAGTTCCGGGGAGCTCAAGTCATGCTGGAGCCGGAGGCTGTATCAGGAACTCGTGTCTGGATCGGTGGCGCGGCGGCGGGGCTCCTAGGAGCGTTGGTGCTGGCGATCCTGTCGGTGGCGGGAGCCGAGGACCGGCGGCCGGGCTGGACCCATGTACTGTCCGTCGGTGTCGAGGCCTACGACGACCCGACGATCTCGCCTCTGCGGTTCGCCGGGCGGGACGCCCAGGCGGTGGCGGCGGCACTGGCCGATTCGGCGCTACCAACTCGATGTGAGGTGTTGACCAGCGATGCCGAGGCGGCGGCAAAGCCCACCCGCAGCAACGTCCTGCGCGCTCTACAAAACGCCCGAAACCAAGCCGCCCCGGGCGACCGGCTGCTGTTCTTCTTTGCCGGCCACGGCGTGGAGCGGGACGGCCGGCAGTATCTCCTGACTTCCGACACCAATCGCGAGCTGATTGCCGAGACCGCGCTGCCGATGACCTTGGTGAGTCGAGCTTTGTCGGGACTTCAGGCCGAGGCAGCCTTGTTCATCCTGGATGCCTGCCGCAACGATCCGCAGGCAGGCCGCGGGGACGCCGACGCGGTGCTGGACGAGAGTCTCGCTCGAGGTCTACGGCCGGCTTTGGTGGGCGCAACGGCCGGTGCGTCACGCTGCCGCGTGGCGACGCTTCTGGCTTGCGGCATCGGAGAACGCGCGTGGGAAGATCCGGACACCCGTCACGGGGTCTTCACGCGCTACCTGGTGGCCGGCCTCAAGGGTGGCGCCTTCGTGGACGGTGAGTGTACTCTGCACGGCCTGGCCGGCTACTTGGAGCGCGAGCTGACCGCCTGGGGAGTCCGGTCGGGGCGTCAGCAACACCCGCGGCTGGAGAACCCCGATGGACTGGAGTTGGTCCTTGCCTCTCGCCGTGACGAGCCACTGGTGAGCCTGGCGGTGGCCAACAAGCCCCTGGGTGAGGTGCTCACGGATCTGGCCGCCCAGGCGGGAGTCGCCATCGTCCTCGGTCAGGGGGTGGACGGCCGGATTCCAGTCTCGAGTCGGTTCGAGCGCGCCGCGCTGGGGACCGTCTTGAAAGCGCTGACCGTGGCCTACGGTCTCCAACTCCAGCGCCAGGACGATGTGTACGTCATTTTCGGATCGGCTCTGCCCAACCTGCCGCCTGCGGCCGTCATGCCCGCCACGGCAGGGCAAGAGATCGTCGCCGGGTGGGCTGATTCGCCGCCCACCCTCGACGGGACGATCGGCGCCGAGGAATGGGCGGCACAAGATGGCCTGACGGTCCAACTCCGCAATGCGAGAGGCGATCGATCACGCCGATACCGCTTGTGGGTGCGACACGACGGGCGCTGGCTGTACCTGGCGCTCTTGACGCCTGCTCGGCCGGGACATGACAGCTACGCGGCGATCTGTCTGGACGGCGACGACGACAACCATTTCGAAGGTCGGGCGCAGTCGCCGCACCTGGACCTGCTCGTCGGCGCGAGTCCGGGCTGGCAAGGCTACTGGTACTACCACTCGGGCGGACAGCCGGTCGCGGTTCCGCCAGGCACCGGCCGCACCTGCGCGGTGGTCGACGGCCGCGTCGCCTACGAGTTCGCCATCCAACTGGCCGACCTGGTCGCCGGCCCGCCGGCTGCCCTGGGTCTGCTGATCAAGGTGGGGGAGGACGGCACCGCCGACAACACGGACTGCTTTCCGGCCGATGCGGACGCCAATCGCCCGGAAACGTGGGCCAAGGTGCGCTTGGCCAGGAGGCCCCGATGAGGTCGACACTCGCGGCCCGACGCCGCACGGTCGCCTTCTCGCTGGTCGAGCTGCTGACTGTCATTGCCATCATGAGCACGCTGGCCTGCATGCTGCTCCCGGTATTCGCCAAGGCCCGTAACGCCGCCCGCAGGACGCGCTGCTCGGAGCGGATACGCCAGTGCGGGCTTGCCTTTCTCCAGTACATCCAGGACTACGACGAGCGTCTGCCCAATCTGAACGACGAACACCTCTGGGGCCGGTGGGCGCCGCTGATGGCGCCGTACATCCAGAACAAGGAGGTAGTCTGGTGCGCGGACGACCCGCGACCGTTCCCCTGGCCGGACTGGAATGTCAGTTACGTCTACTGCTACGCCCTCTACAACACGGTCGCCTCGATCAACAATCACATCACCTTCGCGCCGAAACAGACCTGGGGCCTGGGCGAGGTGGCCAAGCCGTCGCGCAAGATCCTGCTCTGGGAAGGCATCGACAATCACGACTCCCATTACTTCTCGGGTCCTTATGTCGCCTTGGAGCGGTACCGGACCTTCTCGTTCGTTGACGGTCATGTGAAGTTCCTGCACGGTTCGCAGCTCACCACGCGCCACCCGGCCGTGCGGTACGACCCGAACTGGACCTGGGACGCCGCCGCCGGGGTGGACTTCTAGCACGCCGGTCGTGGCGAGCCGGCCGGCCTAGCGCCGCCACACCCGCGCCCCGGACCACGACCAGGTCGGACCGAGGGTGGCCGCCATCAGCCAGGCGTCGGGGAGGTGGCGGAGCGGGGGCTGGACCGTCATCCGGCACGGGCGGGCCGCGTCCCAGACCACCACGTCGGGGAACTGCCAGGGGAGCCGCTCGAAGTCCTTGCCGAGCACGCCGGGCGGCCACTCGCGCGGGTCGATCCCGCTGTCCGGCCAGCCGCCGCAGAGGAGCAGCAGGCGCTCCGGGCGCCACGGGACCGGGTGCAGCGCCAGATAGCGGATGGTCTTGCCGGCGAAGACCTCGTCGCCGACCCGGAGCCCGTCGCGCAGCGGGCGGAACGGCAGAGCGCCGCGCCAGTCGGCGAACCGGCGGGCGACGGGATTGGCGTCCACCCCGCCGAAAGCGACCAAGTTCACCTCGGCCCGCTCGGCCGACGGCGGTTGCGGCGCCAGCAGCGGGGTCGAGGCGGGGACCCAGGCGCCGGGCGGCCAGGGATAGGGCGGCCGCCACCACGGCTCGCGCTCCGGCGGGTCGCCGTCGCGCCAGCGCAGCACCAGCCAGGCGTTCCACAGCCCGCAGAACCTCTGCGCGTCGTCCTGGTCCGGGCCGTCGGCCGGGGCGAGCACCTGGAACCGGTCGCGGAAGATCTCGGCCACCGGCCCGTCGGCGCCGCGGCGCTTGAGGTAGGCCGAGGTGGTCGGCGCCAGATCAACGCGCTGCGGTTCGGCGCCCGGCCGGAGCGCCCACCGCTGCTCGCCACCAACCACTTCGACCGCCCGCCGAATCGGAGCCCGGGCCGGCTCGACGGTCAGCTCGGCCACGTTCTCGACGGTCAGCTCAAGCCCGGCCGGCGTCCGCCGGACCCCGAATCGGGCCGGCCGGCGCGGGTCGCTCAGCCGCTCGGCGCGGTACCACCCGCCAGCGGCGTGGCGCAGTGTCCAGGACATGTGACTGGTCGGCCAGCGGCGGCGATGCCGGGCCAGGAAACGGAACACGCCCCACCAGTCCAGCCCGGCGCCGTGGCCTCCGGCGGCGCGCACCGCCTGCCAGCCGCCGCGCCCGAACCAGCCCTGCCGGCGCAGCCAGGCCACCAGCCACTCCGCATCCTCCGGCTCGTTGACGTCGTCTGACATGCCGTAGGCGAGCCGGCCCGGCACCAGGGCGGCGTGCTCGCGCCAGGCCCACGGCGCGGCGGCCTCGACCAGGTGGGCGATGGGCTCCGGCGGCGGCTCGCCCGGCGCGGCGTACCACTTCCGGTAGAACTGTTCGGCGCTGATCCACCCGGCCACGGCCGACACGGCGGCGAACCGCCAGGGATACCGCCACGCGGTGCGCAGCGCCCCGTGCCCGCCCATGCTCCCGCCGTGGAGGTAGACCCGTTCGTGATCCACGGCCACCTGCCCGGCGAGGGAGTCCAGCGCCGCCAGCAGATCGTCCTCGCCGAGCCAGTCCCAGTTCTGACTGCCGCGCCCGTCCGGCGACAGCAGCACCCATCCGAAGGCGTCGGCCAAATGGCGCGCGGCGTCGCTCCAGGCCGACATCCGCCCGCCGAACCCGTGCAGGCAGACCAGCACCGGGTACCGCGCCCGCCACCGCCGGGGCAGGTAGACCCGATACGGCTGCACCGTGCCATCGACGGCGCTGACGTACCCGCCGACCGATTCGCCCGCGTCGCCAACCACCACGCCCGTCTCTCCGGCGCCGACTCTACCACCAGCGAGGGCGAGATGGGGAGGTGGCGAGGTGGGGAGGTGGCGTGGTGGGGAGGGAGCCGCGTGCGTTGCGCACAACTCGCTACCTCACCACCTCGCCATTCCCCCGTCCATGGTATATCATGGCTTGTCGCTAGCTAACCACGACCGGGAGATGCTGGCAGAGATGGGGGACGTTGAGCGGCAGAAAGAGGCGCGGCCGCGGACCGGCGGGCTGAGCGACGCCGTGTCGGTGGCCGACTGGGCGCGCCATGTCGAGACACCGACCGGCGTGGCGGCGGTCTTGGACGCCTTGGCGGGCGGCGGCGTGGTCTGGGTGCGCGGCCGGCCGGGTCGCGGCAAGACCCACCTCCTGCGCTCGGTGGCCACGGTGCTGCGCGCCGGCCGGGCAGGCGGGTTCGCCGCGCCCGAAGGCCGTTGGCTGGTCGTCCCGGTCGATCTGGGCGGCGGCGAGGCCGGGTGCCTGGCCCAGGTCAGCGCCGCTTTCGCGCGACTGGCCTCCGAGCGGTTTCCCGGCGTCAAGCTGACCAGCACCCCGACCTTCGAGTGGATCGCCTGGCTGGAGAACGGCCCGGGCGCGGTGGAGCGCGAGGCGCTCGAGCGCCACTTCCAGTCGCGGGTCGGGCTGGGCGTGTCCGAGGCCCGGCGGCTGCGCGGTCCCGAGCTGGTCGCCAACCTGCTCCGCGAGTATGCCGAGCTGCGCGCGCTGCCCGCGCCCAGCAGCATCGGGCCGGCCGAGAAGCTGCACACCCTGCGCGATCAGCTCGAAGGCGTCGAGGACCTGAGAGTGGTCCTCGTCCTCGACAACCTCGACGACGCCGAGCCGGGCGAGGCGGCCCGGCTGTGCGAGGCGGTGGCGCGCGACCTGCCGGCGCTGTACGGCCAGCAATGGTCGCTGGTGGCGGCCTCGGCCGAGCCGCCCAGCGGCGCCGTCGAGGCGCGGGCCACGCGGATCGAGCTGCCCTGCCTCGACCGCGAGGTGGTCGCCGGCCTGGCCGGCCGCTGCGAGGACGCCGCGGAGTTGGCCACCGCCGACTTCTGGGACTTGCTGGGCGAGCTGCTGGCCGGCGAGCCGCAACCGCTGCCGCTGGCCGGCGAGGCGCTGCGCGAGGCGATGGCCTCCGGCGTCCGGCCGGTGACCAGCGAGCTGCTGCTGACCTCGGTCGCGTTGACCGACTGGTTGTCGGCACAACTACCGCTCAACTGGGCGGCGCACGCGGCGGACGATCCGGACCGGTCACCGGCGGTGGCCAGGTTCGAGCGGCGGCTGTTCCTCCACGCCGCCGCCGGCCGGGAGCCGGTCGCGCCGCTCGAGGCGCTGGACGACCTGAGCCGGGCCGAGCGCCAGGAGCTCGAAGTCGGCCCGCAGTATGAGGTCCGGGACGCAGTCCGACTGCGGCTGGCCCACCCCGACGAGCTGGCCGGCTGGCGCGCGGCGGGCGAGCGGCTGGCGGGCATGCCCCGGCGAGAGGTGCTGGCCGGGCGTGGCGAGCGGCTCCGGCAGGTGGCCGACGCGATGAGTCGCGTGGTGGTCTGGGAGAACGTCAGCTACCCCGGCGAGGTGCTCTGCGGGGACACCTTCAACCCGCTGTGGACCGAGCCGCTGCCGCCTTCGGCCGGGTTCCGGGTGGTGGTCCTGACGCGGCCCGGCGCGTTCAACCCGCAGGCCCTGACCGACCCGCGCACGGTGGTTCTGATGCCCGGACCGCCGACCGACACAGAGTTGCCCGGCCTCCGCCGCGCCGCGGCGGCGCGCGCCGTGGCCGAGGAGCACGACCAGCCGGCGGTGCGCGCGGTCGCCCGAACCTGGCTGACAGCGCGCTACGAAGACGGTTTGCTGAGCGCCGCCGAGGCGCTGGCCGCCGGGCGGGGACTGGCCCGGCCGGCCTTGGTCTCGACCTGGGCCGGCTCGGTCCGCCGCCAGCCCATCGCCTCGTGGCCCGCCATCCTGCTCCGGCCACGGTTGGCCGCGGCCCACCGCCGGCGGGGGCAGTGGCTGGATCATGATCGGCTCGAGGCGCCGCTGAGCGAGGCCGCCCTGGAGCAGGTCTGGCGCGATCTGGCGGCCGGCGTGACCACCCCCGTATCGCCGCTGCGGCGGGCGCTCCGGCTCGCGCCCGAGCAGGAGCCGCCCGGCTACCAGGAGCTGCTGAGCTGGCTCAAGGCGCACGGCGGGGCGCTGTCCGGGCCGGAGCTGCTGCGCCGGCTGACCGCCCCGCCGCACGGGTTGACGGTGGCTCTGGCCAAGCTCTATCTGCTCGCCCTGATCCTCCGCGGCGAGCCGCCGCTGACCATCGAAGCCAGCGGCTTGGGCGACGAGCGGCTGCTCGGGCCGAGCGCGCTGGCGGCGCTGGAGTGGGGCGATCTCCAGCCGCATCAGCTCCGCCGGCTGGCCCGCGCCGACGTGCGGAGCTGGGCCGAGCTGCTGCCGTTCATCCAGGCCCTGGTGCCCGACATCGGCTCCGCGCTCAACCCCGTCGCGGTCAAGACCGGCCGCGAAAGGCTGAGCAGCGCCTTGACCAGGCTCGGCGAGCAGCTCGAGCGCACCGGGAACGCCCTGCACCAGCTCGGCGAGCGGCTGTCCGACGGGCTGCCCGAGCGGGTGCCGCCGGCGCTGGCGCGGCTGCGCAAGATCGCCCGGAGCAGCTCGCCCGAGCAGTTCGACCGGCTGCTGGCCGATCTCTACGGCGCCGACCCGGCCGCCTGGGACGAGGCCCTGGCCGACTTCCACCGCTGGCAGGCGGTGGCCGCCGCGGCCGACGAGCTGGTCCGGCGGCACGATTATCTGGCCGAGGTCACCCTGCCGCCGCAGCACCCGCTGGAGGGCGATCTGCTCGCGCTGCGCGGCCAGCTCCGGCTGCAGCGGCTGGTGGCCAGCCCGAGCCTGATCCGCGGGCTGCTGGCGCAGGGGGAGCACTTCCGCCGGCAGTACGCCACCGCTTACGCGCAGGCGCACCGCCGGCACCACGAGGAGCTGACCCGGCTCCGGGCCGAGTGGGACCGCGCGCGGCGGCAGGCGGCGGCGCTCGAGCGGCTGAACCGCATCGACCGGCTGGGCGAGCCCGACGCGGCCTCGGCCATCGCCGCGCTGAACAGCCTGGAATCGCTCCTCCGGCCGTGCGAGCAACAGCCGGAGGTCTCCCACAGCCCGGTCTGCGGCGCCTGCGGCTGGCGCTTCGGCGATCCCACGCCGCTGGCCTCGCTGGTTTCGGTTCAAACGGAGCTCGACCGCGCCTTCGAGCGCCGCACCGGGCGGCTGCGCGCCGTGTTGACCGACGCGATCGTCCAGCAGGCGGGGCACGACGATCTGCAGGCGCTGCACCAGGTCCTGGCCTTGCAGCAGGGCGCGAGCCTGCCCGAGGTGCTGACCGCCGAGACGGTCGAGCTGCTGGCCCGCTGCCTGCCGGCGGCGGCGCCGCGAGTCGAGTTGCTGGGGCCGTTGCGCGAGCGGTTCCCGGCCATCGGACGAGACGATCTGCCGGCGGTGGTGGCGGCCTTCGAGGAGTTGCTGCGGGCGGCCCTGGAACAGGCCGGTCAGGATCCCGACGGGCGCGTCTCGCTGGGCTAGCCCATCCGGATGCAGCCCTTGATCACCTCGCCGGCGTCGACCTGACGGAAGGCGGCGTGCAGCTCGTCCGGGCTCCACACGTGGCTACGCCACAGGCCGGGGTCCTCGCGGCCGTCGGCCAGCTCCTCGGCCACCCGACGCACGTAGCGTTGTTCCTCGGGTCCGGGCCGGAGGGTGGTTACGCCCTCGGGCAGCTTGGCCGCCGCCTCGTCGTAGGCGGCCTGCACCGCCGCCCCGTAGATGCCCACCACCGCTCGCTCGGCCAACAGCGGCGCCAGCGCCGGCAACACGTCCGGCTGGCCGACCGCCTCCAGCAGCAGGCCGATCATCCGCCCGCCGGTACGCTCGCGGACTTTTTCCACCAGTTCGGGGTCATCGCTGCGCAGCGCCAGGTTGGCGCCGCAGCGGCGGGCCAGCAGCAGCCGTTCGGCCCGCCGGCCGAGGCCAATCACGGTTCGCGCGCCGGCCGCCCGGGCCCAGTGGGTGAGGGTCAGCCCGGCGATGCCGGTGCCGACAACCGCCACGTCCAGCCCGGCCACCGGGCGGCTGGCCTCGCCGATCTGTTCGAGAAAAGCGCGGGTCTCGGCCAGGGCGATGCTCAGGAAGGCGGTCTCGGGCGCCAGCTCGGACGGAACCACGATCTGCTTCTGGCTCAGCCCGTGGTGCGGGTCGTCGCGCACCAAGCCGTACTCGGCGAAGCCGCCCCAGCCGCTGAAGTAGCCGTCGCGCTGCTCACCGGGCATGAGCGCGGTGGGCCGGGTGACGCGGTCGCCGACCCGGTAGCGGGTCACCTCGGACCCGACCTCGACCACGGTGCCGACGGCTTCGTGGCCGAGCAGGAACGGGAAGGTCGGGTTGAACGGCGGATGGCCAGCGAGCAACTCCCGGTCGGTGGAGTTGCAGATCCCGCAGACATGGATCTTGACCAACGCCTCGTTGGCCGCCGGCGTCGGCATCGACACCTCGCCCCAGTCGAACTCATTCGGCGCAGTGACCACCACGGCCTTCATCGACGACTCCTGTGCTCGCCGGGCCAAGATACGGCAGCCCGACGGTGGTCCCTCCCGCCTCGGCGGCGGCGTATAATACTGGCATGAGCAGTCTGGCCAACGAATTGGCGCGCCAGTACGCGATCCATCTGGTCCCGGCCACCGGCGGCGGTTACCGGGTGCGAATCCCGGCCTTTCCCGATTTGATCCTGACCGGCGGGGACACCGCCGCCGACGCGGCGCGCAATGGGTTGGAAGCGCTGGCACTGTTGATCGACGGGTACCTCGAAGACGGTGAACCCCTGCCCCTGCCCCAGCCTCGAGCCCGCGAGGCCGTGTCCTAGGAGCACCACCCGATGCGAAGCTCGACGTTCTGGCTCGGCTGTCTGGCCGTCGCCTGGCCGGCCGGGGCGCAGGACCATCCGGCGCGGTTCGCCGTCGGCGGGTGTGGCGGGGCTTGGTTCCAGGCGGAGCCGGGCGAACTAATCATCGAGCTGGAAAAACGCGATCGCAATCTGCGCGGCGCGCCGACCGAGCTGCGGGCGATCCTCTTCGGCCCGGACCGAAGCGTGCTGGACGAGCAGATCATCCCCTTCGCGGGCCAGGCCAAGGGCAGCGGACTCGGCCCGGCGCAACGCTGTGTTCTCCGCGCGCGGGTCGAGCGGGCCGGCGTCTACGGGCTGTGCGTCACCGTCGCCAACGACCGCTACGGCGACGACATCATCTGGGGCTTGTGGACCAACTGCCCCCATTGGCTGGTCGAGACCGCCCGCGGCCATCGCGACGCGCGGCACGAGGAGCCTATCGTCCTGCTCGATCCCGAGCGGCCCGGCGACGTCTGCTTCCGGCCGCGCTACGGCGCCTTCAGGGTCGAGGTCGAGGGCGTTCCGGCCGAGGTCCCCGAGCTCGCCCTCCACGACCACCGCGGCGAAGTGGTGGCCACGCTCCCGCTCACCGGCGGCAAGGCCTCGGCCGAGCTCCCGGCCGACCGCGGGCGCGACGACGGGCCGTGGCGGCTGCACTTCCCGAAAGCCAAGGGCGTGCTGCGGATCGACGGGTTGACGCGCTGGGACGATCAGGACCTGCTGCGCGATCAGTGCGTGTGGACCCCCGACGCCGGCACCTGGTTCCCTTGGTCCGACCACCGCTGGCTGGTCACGCCCTACGCCCAGCGTCGGTACGGCCGCGCAGGCGAGCGCGCCGAGGCCGTCTTCGAGCTGCACAACAACGCATTGGGCGAGCGGGTGTTCGAGTTGTCGCTGGAGTATCCCGACGGCGCCTGGCCGGTCGAGCTGGAGACGGCGCGGGTCGCCGTCCCGGCCCGCCGGGCGGTCGAGACCAGGCTGCGCTACGCGGTCCCCGAACACCGGGAGCGGGTGGTTCACCTCCGCGCCACGCCTGAAGACGGGTCGGGTTTCACGACCTTCGCCACGCTGCGCGTCGCGCCGGGCGAGGCGCCGGCCGCCAGGCCCCTCGACCTGCCGCTGAGGCTAAGGCCGTACGTGACCGAGAACCTGGCCTTCGGCTATCAGCCGGGCTACGCGCTGGACAACCAGCCCTATTTCGACGCCACCGGCCGCGCCTTCGTGACTTCGAGCGGCGGGCTGTGGACCTCGGACCAGCCGGGTGGTCGGACCGCGCCGCTCAACGTGGTCGAGCGAGTCCCCGCCTTCGACGGCGCCATCGGCCTGAGCTCGACCAAGGTCGCCTTCGACCGGGACGGTGACGTCTACCTCCTGGGCTCGTCAGGCAGCCGCCGCCTGCTGCTCCACTCGGCCGATCACGGCGCGAGCTTCCGGGCCTACGTCATCCCCGGCAACGAGGACCGCGGGCGCGGCCTCGATTTCGAGCAGTTCTCCGGCCACAACCTGCCCGACGGCCCGCCGCCCGTCGCCCGCAACACCGCCGTGCCCACCGCGCGCGATCCGAAGCTGTTCTGGCGCCGGGTGAACGAGCTGGACCTGTTCGTCCCGAGGAAGGTCGCCGGCCGAATCGAGATCGGCCAGCCCGTCCCCATCTCGAAGCAGAGCCTGGGCCTGTCCGGTCACTCCGGGATGCCCAGCTCCATCGTCTCGCGCGGCGCGAAAGTGCACATCGTGTGGGGCGAGGCGACCGACCCGGCGGCACCCGGTCCGGGTGTCCCGACCTTCGTCAACACCTTCGACCGAGGGACCGGGACGCTCGGCCGGCCGGTCCTGGTCGGCCACGGCGCGCCGCCCAACGACATCCACAACACGCCGAGCATCACCCTGGACGGCGAGGGCTTCCTCCACGCGCTGACCGGCACCCACGGCCGGCCGTTCGGGTACGCGAAGTCGCTCCAGCCGAACGACAGCCAGGCGGGCTTCTCTCCGGCCGAGCAGACCGGCGGCGATCTCGGTCAGACCTACATCGGCCTGGTCTGCGGCCCGGATGGCACGCTGCACCTGGTCTACCGCCTCAACCAGTACCGGATCGACCCCTCGCCGGTCAGCTACCACACGGCCCTGGCCTACCAGCGCAAGCGTCCCGGCCAGCCCTGGGAGCCGCCCCGGATCCTGGTCCGGCCGGCCTTCTCCGAGTACAGCGTCTACTACCACCGCCTGACCATCGATCACCGCGGCCGGCTGTACCTGTCCTACGACTACTGGTCGACTTTCTGGTTCTACCGCAACGACCAACGCCTGCGCCGCCGGGCGGTGCTGATGTCCGAGGACGGGGGCGGGACCTGGCGACTGTGGTAAGCCGCCGGCCCGGGTGCCGGCGGATTGGTTCGGCCGCCGGACTCACACGCCGAAAAGCTGGCGGTACAACTGCGGGGCAAACCACAAGCCCATCAACCCGCCACCGCCGAGGGCCCCGAGCAAGAGGGCCATCACCGTGCTCGGGCCTGACTTGGTGAAGGGTGGCCGCGGCGGATCGAGGACCTTCCAGCGGATCCCGTGCCGCTCATACTCCATCCTGGCTTGAAGCAACTGGCCTCGGAGGTCGGCGACCGCCTGCCGCCTGCTCTCGGCCTCGCTCTGCAGTTCGACCAGCCGGCTCAGGTCGTTGGGCAGCAGCCGGAGTTCGTCCTGGATCTGCTTGAGGTGCGCCTTCTCGGCGGCTTCCTTCGCCTTGAGGCCGGCTAGCCGGCCGTCCAGCTCCATGACCTGTGGCGTGAGGCCGTGGGCCGCGCTGCGGGCGGCCTGCTCGACCTCGCGCCGGGCGTCGGCCAGCTCGGCCTGGGCTCGCAGCACCTGCGGGCTCTGCGGCCCGTACACCCGCTCCGCCTCGCGGAAGGCCTGCTGTGCTTCAAGGTGGCGTTTGCGTCGCTCCTTGAGGAAGGGGACCTCGTCCGCCAACGCCTGGACATTGGTGACCTGTTCGCGGATCTGAGCCTGCAGCGTCTTGCGCTGCTCCTCGAGATCGCGCCGGGCGGCGCGGGTCGTCTGCAGGTTTCGCCGCGCTTCGACCTGGAGCTGGGTGACGCTCTGCGCGTAGGTCGACAGATCCACGCTGCCCAGGTTGGACTCGAACCGGGTCAGCTCCCCGGTGGCCCGGTTCAGCGCCGCCTGCTCCTGGGCGACCCACTCCTCCAGGTTCTGGACGTTGGCCTTCGCCCGGTCGAGTTTGATCTCGTCGGCGATCACGGCCATCTCGTCGATCAGCAGCTCGAGTACCCGCGACGCCATCTGCTTGTACACTTCGTCCCGCTGCGCCGCCCGGTTGCGGTTGAACAGGTCGCCTGCTGACCTGACGGCGGGGGTGCCGGGCAGGGTGGCGCTGACCTGCATCGTGCGGTTGATGTCGAGACTGACCGTCACGGCACCGCGCATGGTGCCGAGGATCCCGGCCTCGGAGGTAAGGTCGTACAGCCTGGCGATCCCGGCGCGCTGGCCGACCGCAAGCAGCGCCCGTTCGCTGGTCAGCACGGCGCTGTACGCGTTGAGCGGGATGTCGCTGCCCGTCGGCACTTCGACCACCGAGGCCATGGTGCCGAGCAGGCCCGCCGACGCGGTGTCGGCGATCGGGAACACGATGGTGGCGCGGCTGGTGTAGGTGCGTGGCAGGACCGTCTTGGCATAGACCGCGCTGACGAAGCCTCCCAGCGCGGCAGCCCCCAGGACCAAGACCGTGATCCGCCAGCGCTTCATCGAGCCACTACCCCGTGAGCCGGATCCGCCATCGGCTGAGCCTCGCACGATCGAGGCGTCAGGTCGCTCTCTCCCTTGATCACGCCCGGTCGTTCGAAGACCAGCAAGTTGTTCATGCCGTAGACGAACCGCCGGTGGGAGGTCAACTCCAGACCTGCCCTCGCGCACATGGCGACAATGTCCTTGTTCCACATCCCTCCGACTTCGCCTGCCGCCATGCCGCCGCGTCGTCGGTCTTCGCCGTACCACCAGAGCGCGTGGCCGATGCCACCCAGGATGGGGTTGATCATCGTGATGATCAACCGCCCGCCCGGTCGGAGCAGACGGACGGCTTCCCGCACCACCCGCTCGCGGTACGGTATGTGGTTCAGACAGGCCAGGAAGGTGACGGTGTCGAAACTCGCGTCTTCCAGCGGCAGCTCGGCGGTGTTCTCGACCACGAGCGCGCCGCCGCCCCAGTCGACCACGTCGACGCCGACGCTTCGCGGCTCGGCATGGCTCCTGACCAAGACGTTCGCACCGGCACCGATATCGAGGAGCCGGCCGCGGATGAGGGGCTGCACCGCCCTAATTCGCGCGGCCTCGAGCGTGGTCCAGCCGCACCGCGGCAACCAGTGCTGCGGGAACAGGACCAGCCGAAACGGGATCCCGACGAAATCCCAGGTCGCCTGCGCCATCGACTTGACCAAGTTCGTCGTCGACTTCATCCACGAGTCTCGCCGTCAGCTTACCACGAGAACCTCAAACCGCGCCGCGGTTGCGCTTCTCCGCCAGGATCCAGACACTGATGCCGGCCGGCGAACGGTACGGCAGCCGCGTCAGCGGGCGGGCCAATCCGGCGGGGCATCGATTGGGGAAGATCCAGCCGCCCGACCAGGCGGCCACCGGTTTCAGGCCCGCCTGGCGGGCGAGCCGGCGCAGGTAGCCCAGACTGTAACGCAGGACCCAGCGATGCTCGCGGTCCACCAGGGCGAAGCCGGCCTGGAAGAGGTTCCACCGGTTCGGCTCCGCGGCCAGCACATAGCGGCGGCTGACCCGGGCCATCTCCACCAACGCCAGCTCCGGCTCGCCGACGTGGTGCAGGACTTCCCAACAGAAGACCAGGTCGAACGAGTTGTCCGCGAACGGCAAGGTGCGGACGTCGCCGCGCAGCACCCGGCCCTCCGGCTTCAGCGGGTGCCTGACCAACATTTTCTGCGACCGGTCCATCCCCACCACCGCCGGGCCGCGGCGGCTCAGGTAGACAGAGGAGAACCCGTCCCCGCAACCGACATCGAGGGCCGTGTCGATCGTCCTCAGGTCGAGCACCCGGTGCAGCTCGTTCAGGCGCTGTTCGGCGAACAACGCGACCACCGGATGATCCCACGGTCGGTGCCCGTGCTCGCGGTCCCAGTAGCTTCGCTGGCGCTCATCGTCGGTCGGCATCAAGGCGCTCCCGTGGCCCGCCGCGCCGGAGCCTGGCCGGTCAGGCATAGCGCTCCAGGCGGAGCTGCGAGACCTGATCGGAGAGCAGGCCCAGGGCGACCAAGAGCACCCCGGTCATGCCCAGCAGCGCGGCCCCGGTGCTGAGCCCGCGGCCGAGAGCCAGGTAGGGCAGCGCCCACAGGGCGCCCATGACCCAGCAGGCGAAGGCCGCGGGAAGGAAGACCCGGAGCGGGCTGAACAGGCTCGCCAGCCGCAGCACCAGAATCAGCGTCTGATAACCGGTCTTGAGACTGACGGTGCTCTTGCCGACCCGCGGCTGGACCTCGATCGGGACATATTCGACCCGCAACCCGCGCGACAGGAACGCGATGGTGATGGTGGTCGAGAACGAGAACCCGTCGGGGCAGAGGTGGAGGTACTTGAGTACCTCACTTCGGCGGAACGCGCGCAGGCCCGAGTTGAGATCGGGAATGTCCTGCTGGCTCAGGTATCGCGCCATGGCGTTGAGCACCCACTTGCCAGGCATGCGCCACAGGGGGCTGTGCATCAGGCCGGTCCGGCGGCCGACCACCATGTCGTTGTCGGCCGCCGCGGCACAGACCGCCAGGAGGTCCTCCGGACGATGCTGGCCGTCGGCATCCATGGTCACCACGAACGGCGTCTCGGCGTGCCGGATGCCGGTCTTCAACGCCGCGCCATACCCCAGGTTGACACGATGCGAGATGACCCGGATCCCGGCGGCGGCGGCCACTTCCGCGGTGCCATCGACGGAGCCGTCGTCGATCACCAGCACGTCGCTGATCCGCTCGTCCGCGGCTACGGCTGCGCACAACGCTATCAGCAACGGCCCAAGCGAATCGCGCTCGTTGTACGCGGGAATGATCACCGTCGCCCGCGACTCCGCCCACCGGGGTCCCGCTTGGTCGCTCTGCATCCCCAACGCCTTTCCTCGCTGTCCCAGCCCGTGGTCCAGGGCGTCCCCATCATAGTACAAACCTCTTACGGTCTGGGCGGCCTGGACTGGTTCACACCGTCCTGACGCCCGGATAGCAGAGCCATCAGCGCGAACTGCTCGTTCGCGGCGACGGTCCGCACAGGCATGTCAGGCGGGATCTCAAGCGGCGAAGGCCACTGCAGAAGCAGGAACTCGGCCCCCAGGTCGTGGCCGAAGTCAGCCAACGCCGCCAACTTGCTTGCTGTCCACGGCAACGCCTGAACGGCATCGTACCGCAAACTGGTGCGATGCCAGTCGAGTAGGCTGCGATGGCTCACGTAGGCCATTGCCCCGCCGTCCCGGCGGTCATACACTACCGGTCGGAGCGCTCCGTACCGAACCGCCAACCCACCGAACTCGAACGGCAGGATTCGCGCGCCGGGCGGTGTTTGGCTGCGAACCGCGAGCAGCACCTCGTGTAGCAGGCGGTCGTCGCGAATCCAGGGCACGCCACGGCGGACCGGTGGATGGCTGCCGAACCAGAGCATGGCCAACAGCCAAGCCAGACGGACCAGCACCTCCTGCCGCCTAGTGGATTGCCGGCGGGAATAGATCCGCAGCGGCCAGAACCACGCGAGGAGCAGAAAGGGGACTAGGTAACGGAGCCCGCGCGGAAGATCGAACTGCAGGGGCGTCGCGCCGCGCTGCCGGGCAAACATCTGATCGACCGCCGGGACAGCGAGCGAGACGAACAGGAGGCCAGCCGTCCAGGCGAGGAACACCCGGCCATAGACGCGCAGATCATCGTCGCGGCAGACCCGGTACAAGCAGAGCAGCGCGATCAGCCCGCTCGCGGCGAGTGGAAGCAAGCCCTGGTGCAGGAGGAACGCCAGATAGTGCGTTATACCAAGCGCGGGTGATTTCGGAATCCAAGGAGTCATCTCGGCCGGGGCGCCGAATCGGGCGACATGTCACGTCCACGATACCTGGCCCCGCATT
>JAANMV010000351.1_pt1 | contig 57427 bp, 79 predicted proteins | sample 7279661 | NCBI WGS metagenome assembly JAANMV01 (sample SAMN14094540, study PRJNA606508) | bioreactor metagenome | isolation source: A lab-scale SPAN reactor treating ammonium-rich wastewater day 121 | place: Ireland: Galway | collected 2017-05-16 | reverse complement strand
GCCCGTACGCGTACGCGAGCAGCGCCACGATGCCCAGGAAGGTGCTCACGGCGCCCTCCCGTACGCGAGGCGCAGGAGGACCGCGTGCAGCAGCCACATGATCCCCGCGATGAGCGCCGTGCGGAACGTGCTGGCCGGGGGGATGTCATCCACGCGGTTGGTCAGCACGGCCATCACACTGGTGGCATCCAGAGCCACGAGGATGATGTACAGCGCGGTCAGGGCCACGAGGAGTGGCCCCATCACCCCGGACGCCCCAGCGCGCTGCTGACGGCGCAGCAGCATGGCCCGGACGCTGACCGCACCGAGCCCGGCCAGGAATGCCACGACGCTCAGCACGCCGATCAGATCCATGAATTCAACGGCCATCGTCGTCACCTCCCTTGTCTTTCTTGCGTGTACTGAGGGCCGTGATCAGGCCGCCGACCATGGTCGCCATGACGCTCAGCAGCCCCTCGTTCAGTTCCCCGGTGACGGCAAACCGCCCGATGAGCATGAGGAGGCCCAGACCGATCACCGCCGTGAGCAGGAGTAAGGGGTCGAGGTTCTTCATTGGTCCTCCGGGGCATAGGCCCTCACCTCCCGCAGGGGCACGGTGTACGTTTTGCCGCTCTGGCTCACCCACAGGACCGTGCGGTACCAGGGTTGGGCGGGCCAGATGATCGTCGGGCGGGATGCGGTCAGGGTTTCTGTGGGTCCGGTGGCGCGGCTGCCGGGGCCGCCGTACTGCCCGAGGCGAATGCGGGCGATGCCGTCAGGTGGGCAGTCCGGGGTGAGAGTGACGGTGAGTTGCTGGACGCTGCTGAACCGCCACGCGGGGCGGATGGTGGCGGTCACCCGGCAGAGCGGCGCGGGTGGGGCGAGCACGACCGCGCCGCTGGGACTGATGAGCGACGCTCCGAGCAGCAGAAGAAGGAATCTAGACATGTGGGGCTCCCCCCGGGAACGAATCACCGGGAACGGCCGTAAGCGGATTCGAGACCCCGGGCCGTATCCGGGGTCTCACTGATTTCACGTCCTCAGAATCTGAGGGGTTCGGACAACTCGGTCAGTTCAGGGCGAGCGTCAGCCCCAGCAGGGACGCCAGGACCACACGGCGCAGATTGATGGGCATGGGGCCTCCAACGGGGCGGGCCCGCCGGTGAAAGCGGGCCTGTGGGGGGGCGGGGGTCAGGCGTTCGCGCCGGTCGCGTCCTTCCACGCGCCGAACCACCACACCGGCTTGCCGAGGGTCGTGTCGCTGTGCACGTCGCCCACCGCGGGCGCCGCAGGCCGCTCGGCCGTGGTGCCCACCGTGTGCCGGGGCATCACCTCCCACCGCGCGTCCCCGCGCAGCACCGTGTTCACTGCCGGCGTGCCCGCCGCGTTCAGGGCCGTAACGTCCACGCGGAACACCCCGCCGCTGACGCTCACGTCATCCACCGCCGTCCACTCGCCGCCCCGGGGGGCGGTCACGTGCACGTACCGGGCGTTCACGGGCGCGTCCCCCGCGGCGCTCAACGTGTGCACCGCCTCATCCGCGTGGTCCGACGCGACGATCACCTGCTGCACGTACGGCGTGAACGTCACGCCGTCCAGGCTGGTGGTCACGGCCAGGGCCACCGGCAGGTGCACGCCCACCCCCGTCTGCCGCAGGAAACGCCCCTCCACAACCTGCACGGCGCGAATCAGGCCGAGGTCAATGGTCCAGCTGGCATCGACGTTCTGGTACATCACGAACGCCGGGTCGTTGTACTGGGGGGCGGTGGCGAGCACGCCGTCCGTGATCTGCGTGCCGCCCGCATCCGGGTTGTTCGAGGCCGGTGCATGACTGACGTACGGCCGGTTCAGGGCGAAGTTCGCGGTGCCGGGCCGGGTGACGCCGACCTCGGCCTTGGCGACGTAGGCCGCGAGGTCCGTGCCGCCCCCGGGGCCGCCCCCGCCGCCCGTGGCGCTGATGGTCAGCACGTTCCCGGCGTCATCGTACGTCGTGGTGACGTTCGCGCCCGCCTGGATGAGCGCGGCCACGATGTCCTGAATCTCCTCGTCCGTGCGGGGCGTGGCAAACGTGAAGGAAATCTTGCCCGTCTCGTCGTTGTAGGTGCCCTGAGGGAGCATCGCCCCCACCGCGTCCTCAAACGCCTCCTGAGTCCAGACTGGGCGGGCCTCCAGCGCCGTGACGCGGGCCTTGACCTCCGCGAGCCCGCCCACGTGCGCCTCGGGCAGGACGCCTGTGACGAGACCCGTCTCGAATTGCCACTCGGCATGCCAGCCGTCCGAGTACCCGTTCTCCCAGTGCAGGGTGCCGCCTGTGGTCGTCATGGGCGCCGTGCCGGTGCTGTCCAGGGGGGCCATACGGTTACCGCCCATCGCAGCGCCCACGTGGGTGGAATCGATCAGCGTGACTGCGGTCACGCGGTACTCCAGGGTGTCCCCTGGGTTGAGGTCCAGCGCGGCACTCAGCGGCAGGTCGTGCAGGGTCACGCTGTCCGGCAGTCCGCCCAGGCCCGTCCACTCCCGGACGAGGGTGCCGTTGCGGTACAGGGCGAGGGCCTCCAGGTTGCTCCATGCCTGTGTGTGCCCGGTCAGGCGGCGCGGTTGCAGCACCTCGAAGACGGTGCCGGTGCCGGGCGGGAGGCGGTACCCGATCAGGGCGTCACTGCCGTGAGGCAGGGTGTCTGTGGCGTCCTGACCGGTGCCGCTCAGGTCGATGAGCCCGACACCCAGGCGCAGCGTGCCGCCCTGCACGGTGGTCGTCAGGGGGCCGTCCGCCTCGATTCTGCGGATGGCCTCCCCGCCCGTCCCGAACTGGAAGCGCAGCTGCGCGGTGGGCGCGCCGTTGTCCTCGCTGACGATGCCGCCCTGCACGACGCTGATGCTGGTGTAGAGTCCGACGTTGCTCATGGTCAGGCCGGGCCAGGTGTGTCCGCTGCTGAGTGCGGCCGTCAGGTAGCCGCCGGTGCTGACCGCGCCGATCAGGACGATGGCCCCAGCAGGGATGGTGTAGGCGAGGGGCGCGGTCAGCCCGCCGTTCTGCGCGGTGGCGGGGGCGCTGGCGAGCAGCTGGCCGGACTGACTCCAGACGGTCAGCTCGGCGGTGCCGGCGCTGAGGGTGAGGCCCTCGATGGTCACGCTGCTGAGCACGATGGGCGCGCCCGAGGTGTTGGTGAATTGGTGGGCGAGGGTCGTTGAGTTCTTGGTCAGGCGGTTCGTGACGGCGCCCGTGCGGCCCAGGCTGCCGCTGGTCATCAGGCCACCCACCCGGCGAAGCGTGTACGGCGGCTCGGCGTCACTCAGGTAGAGTTCCCGCCCGCCGTCCGGCTGCTCCACGTAGTAATGCGTGGCCGGGGTGACGTCAGCAGGCGCGGGCATGGCGTCCAGCGCCTGAAACTTCAATGGAACGTTCGTGGTCACTGGAAAACCTCCCAGAATGCGCCCTGCGTGCCCCCGCCCGTCCCGGGCTCATCCACGTCCGGGAGGGACGCGGCGATGGCGTTCAGGGTTTCAACGGTGACGGGCGCGGTGATGTTCAGCACGTACTTGTGCGTGAGGGAATGCACGCGGTCATTCCAGGTGGGCGTGTAGGCCCCAGGAAATTCCGGGCTGAGGTCCGCGAGGTGCTCGCCGTACATGCGGACCTCGCGGGCGATCTTCAGCGCGTCGCGTTGCGCGGCCATCGTCTGGAAGAGCGTGCTCCGGCTCCGGTAGTGACTGGTTCCACTGAGTTCGATGGTGGGCCGCTCCCGCCACCCGCCGTCCCCGAGGGCGAAGGGGACGAGGCTGCCGGGGCTGCGTTCCCAGGTGTACGGGTCGCCCTGATAAGGGCTGTTGCGCCAGCCGACCGTGCCCGGAATCTCCGTGAGCAACGCGCCGGTGGCGTCGTGCAGGGTGAAGACGATCACGCCTCACCCCGAAATGAAAAAGCGCCCCGGAGGGCGTCAGAAGCTGATGGCATGATGCCTCCTACTGTTGTGCGGTGAGAGCGTCGATGGTGGCCTTCCCGTCTCGGGCCTTGATGAGGCTGGCAAGGGCGAGTGCCTCGGGTTTCTCCGCCTGTCCAGTCAGCGCGGCGACTTCCAGGCCCCGAGCGGTCGTGATGCGGAACTCCCACATGTCCACCGGGCGGGTGTACGTGCCGAGCGTGACCTGCCCCGCGAGGCTGGTGGGGGCGAGGAAGTTGCGCAGGGTGATGTCCGCCGGATCGGACGCCGGGAGGCTGTAGTGGGATTTCGCCAGGTCATCCAGCAGGGCGGTGTTGACGCGCTCAGGGCGGAACTCCGACACCCGCAGCGTCTGGTCCGGGTCGGCGGGGTCCGATCCGGCATTGGTGAGGAACACCGCCCGTCCCGGCTCCGGGTAGAAGGTGCCCTGCACGGCACTGCCGCGCGTGATCTCATCCGACCACAGGAACGCGCCCTCGCCCGGGGTTTTCTGTCCGAGCAGGGTGCCGTTCCGGTCGCTGGCGCCCTGCACGACCACGCGCTGCATGTCGCTGGCCGTGAGCTGCAGCATCACGAAACGGGTGGTGTCGGACAGCACGACGTTCGGGGCGTTCGTGCCCGCCGCGCCGTCCGTCAGCACGGCCGCGTCAATGGCCGGCTGCGGGCTCTTCACGGCGTACACGGGCGGCCAGCCCGCCGTGAGGAAGGTGTACGTGCCGGGGATGGCCTCCCAGGCTTCCGGGACGTTCTGAATGGTCACGGGCTTCACGCGCCGCCCGTACAGGGCGCTCGCGGCGGCGTTCTCACTGAGGTGCGTGAGCCAGTCCCCAGTGGGCTTCTTCGCCACGAACCACAGCACGGCCGTGCAGGGCGTTTCAGCCACCGGGACTTTCCATTCCGGGGGGCGGCTCAGGTCGGCGTCCGTGAGGATGAGCGTGTCCGACTTCGCCACCCGGCAGAAAAACGCCCGGTCCGGCCCGACGCCGAAGCGCACATTCACGCCGTACTTCAGGCCCTGCTGCTTAATGTTCTCCAGCAGGGCCAGCGGGTTCTGGTTGTGGGCGTTCTCAATGGCCTTGCAGTCAAAGCCGAGGTCAGGAATCCGCGCCTCGTCATACACGATCACGGACGGCGTGCCGAGTTGCCCACTGCCGATCACGTCCTGCAGGGCCGCCCGGACGGTCAGGTGGGCGGGCTGCTGCGGGGTCGTGAACGCCTCACTGAGCGTCACCTCCCCCAGCCGGAGCCGCAGGGACCGCAGCACGAACCGCTCCCCGTTCACGTCCCGCAGGTTCCCGCCCTGCCGGACCTCCCCGTAGTAGATGGGGAACCACGTGCCGAGGTTGTTGTACTCGACCTGCACGGCATGCAGGGGCGGAATCTGAATACCCGTCCCCGCCTCCGGTTTGCCGGGGATGGCGCCGCCCCGCGCGCGGAAGCGGCCCTCCCCGGCGTCCCCTTCCGGCGTGAGCGGCAGGCCCAGGCCCTCCCCGGTGATGAAACTGGCGTCCCTCAGAATCTGTCGGAGGAAGGTGCCGTTGGGCCGCCAGACCGACAGGCGGTAATTGAGTTCCTGCACTGTTCACCTCCTCAGAAGGCCAGCCCGCCTACGCCGGTCGTGGGCAGCACGCCGCCCCGTCCCAGCGCGCGGTCCAGCAGCGCCTCGAATTTCGCCACGCTGCGCTCCCACACCGGCATGGTCGCGTTCCACGTCTGAATGGCCTGCATATCCCAGCCGGGGATGGTCACCTCAATGCGGGGAATGCCGAGCTGCACACTGGGCGCGTTCCCGAACAGGTTCCCGTTCAGGCCCCCGCTGCCCGTGCCGCCCGTGTCCAGGCCCATCGAGCTGCGCATGTCGTCCAACAGGGGCAGAATCTGCGCCCCCCACGCCTCCCCGGCTGCTACGGCCGCCTTCGCCGCGTCCCGCACGGCATTGATGGCCGCCGCGTCATCGTCCTGACCGGGCGTCTTCAGGGCGTCCGTCCACATCTTCATGGCCGGCGCAAGAATGTCCTTCAGGACTTCCGTCTTGAAGCTGTCGACGAGGCCCGTGAAGGTCGCGTCGAACACGCTGCCGTACAGGGTCTTCCTGAAGTCGTTGACGTCCCCGCTGTCCATCCAGGCGCGAAGGCCCCGGGACAGGCCGTCACTGAACGCCCCGGCCATGCTCTGAGCGAACTTCAGGCCGATGGCGTCAATCTCGTTCACGACCTCCGGGCCGCCCCCGAACAGGTCACCGAAGAAGCCCCGCGAGCGCGTGAACGCCTTCTGGTAATCCTCCGGGTTCAGGAACGGGTTGGACTCTGCGAAGTCCTTCCTGAGTTTCGCCACTTCGGCGTTGGCCTTCTGGAACCCCGCGATCATGTCGGCAATGCCGCTCACGATGCTGACGATGGCCCCCACGTAGTTCTGAGAGGCGATCTGACTGGCAATGTTCATGACCTGCCCGGTGAGGTTGGCGATGCCGCTCAGGTTGGCGCCCAGATCCTTCTTGGGGTCAGCGGCAGTTGCCAGCTTCCCGAATGCCCCGGCCAAGTCACGGACGTACCCGGCGTACTTCATGAAGTCGTTGAGTTTTGCCGTCTGCGCCTGCAGGCCCTCCCACTTCTCAATGAGAGCGTCGATTTCCTTGCCCAGCTCGGGGAAGTCCTTCTTGAGTTTGTCCAGCGTGCGAATCTGATCGGCGTAGGGGGCCTGCTGCTCCCCCATGGCCGCCGCGAGTTCACGGGCGCTGGCCGCCACCTTGTCCTGCGCTTCCGCCACCTCCAGGGCCCGCTTCGTTTCATCCTTGGTCTTGGCGTCATCCCGGGCCTTGGTGAGGCGGTTGATGGCGTCGATGACCGTGTTGATGGCATCGGCGGCGTCTTCCCCCTCTTCCGCTGCCGCGTAGAGGTCCGTCAGGGTGTCTTCAAGGACGCTCAGGGCTTCCGCGTACTGGCCGTCTCCGGCCAGGGCGTCAGCGGCCTTCATCGCGCCGTTTGCGGCCTCCGTGTTGCCCCCGGTGAGCAGGTCATCCAGGGCGGCCTTCTCCCCTTTCTCTCTCGCTTCCGTGAGGCGGTTGATGGCATCCGTGACGAGGTTGATGGCGTCCGCCGCGTCCTCCCCGCGTCCTGCCGCCGCCCACAGGTCGGTGAGCGTGCCTTCCAGGGCACTGAGCGCCCCGTCCGGGTCGGATTCCGCGAGGGTGTCCGCTTCCTTCACGGCGTCCTGAGCGCGGGTGAGGTTGCCACTGCTCTCCCCGTCCAGAATCCCCGTCAGCTTCTGACGCAGGGCGTCGAATTCCGGGGCGTCCGTCAGGCGGCGCAGCAGCACCCGGGCCAGTTGCGGCCCGATGTCCCCCACCTCCGGGTCATCCACGAGGCTGCTGAATTCCTCCCAGAATGCCGTGCGACCTGCTTCGCCCATGTCCGTGAAGGCGTCCGTGAGGATTGCCCCCGTGGCTGCGATGAGCCGCCCGCCGATGGTCTGCGGCTGACGGAACACGCGGTCAAGCAGCTGCCCGGTGAGCTGGTTAGCGGTGCTTTCCTCCAGGGTGGTGCCGTCCGGGTCCGGCAGTTCCGGGTCCATCGCCGCGCGGGCGCGTTCCATCGCCTGCCTGCCCCGGAATTGAATGGCGGCCGGAGAATCCCCGCCCAGGTCCGCTTCCAGTTGCGTGAGGTTGTCCAGCACGTAGGCGGCTGCCTCACCCGCCTTCCCTCCGGTCTTGATGATCTCCTCGAGCAGTTGCACGAACCCGGACTTTCGGGGGTCCAGGCCCTGCGCGACCAGTTCACTGAGCATTCCCGTGAGTTGCGGGATGGTCGTGCGGGCGTCTTCCGCCTCCGCGTCCAGCAGCGCGTTCTCATCCTTGATCTGCTGAATGCGTTCACTGCTCTGCCGGATCAGGTCAGCGGTCGCCATGCCCTGATCGATCAGGGCATAGGCGCTGCGGCGGGCGGCCACGGCGTGCTCATTCGTGTACAGCCCCGCTTCTTTCGCCTTCGCGCCCAGGGCGTTGAACGCCTTCAGGGCCTCCTGCTGCGCGGCCGTGTCAAACGTCCCCGCCGCCACTTTCTCCCGCACGCCGTCCGCGAGGCGGCTGTACTCCTCCCGGAGGTTGCGCACCGCGTCCCGTTCGCCCTTGATGGCCGTGTTCACGCGGTTCGTGGCGTCCCGGTCCGCTTCCGCGTACGCCTGGTCCCGCACCCGGCCCGCACGGGCAATGTCATTCGCGGTGTTCCGGTCGCCCCGGTTCTCCGCGTCCCGTTTCGCATCTGCGTACTCCGCGTCCGCAATGGCCTTCTTCGCCTTGCGGATCGTTTCCGCGTACCGGCGTTCCACCTCCAGACGCTTCGCAGCGTTGCCTTCCACGAGCTTGAGTTCCTGATCGCGGGCGCCGGTCAGTTCCGTGAGGCTCAGGCGGGCGTCCTGAATCCGGCCTTGCCGGGCCTGCTCCGCGAGTTGCGCAGCGCGGCGGGCCGCTTCCTTCTGAATGCGTTCCTGTTCCTTGGCGGCCTTGTCAGCGTCCCGCTCGGCCTCCTCGGCGTTGCCCTGACGGATCTTGTACGCAGCGGCTTCCGCGTCGAACACTGCCTTTCGGGCCTTGCTCTCCCCCTGCCAGGTGGCAATGTTGCGCTCGGCTGCCGCCGTGGCCTGCGTGTTCCCGGATTCCCTTGCCGCTTCCAGATCCTTGTAGAGCCGCAGGGCGTCATTGCCCCACTTCCGCAGATCGGCAGCCGTGGCGATGTAGGTGCCGCTGGTCTTCGCCCCTTCCTTCTGGATGGCCGCCAGGGCCTCCGCATTGCCCGTGCTGGCCTTCTTGAATGCTTCCAGTTCACGTGTGGCGGTGATTACCGCCTTGGTCAGGGGCACGCTGCCCGGATCCTTCTTCAGGGCGGCCTGTGCGGCCTCCAGGGCGGCGGTGAGTTGCTGCGCCTTGATGATCTGCGCGGCCGTCACCGGGCCCCCATCCTTGCTCCCTCCACCCGGGTTGAGGGGCGGCGCAAGCGTTGGGCTCTTGATGTTCCCGTTGATGTCGAACGCACTCTGCGAGGAGCGGAGCACGATCATGTTGCGGAGTTCCTGCTCCGTCAGGACACGCAGGCGAGTGTCACCGCTGCCCGGGTTCTCAATCACGGTCGGGCGGTTCTTGCTGTCATACCCAGCAAACACGGCACTGTGGTAACCCACGCCGCCCTGCGTGCCCGCGTCCCCCTGGTTTCCCAGATAGCGGCCCGTCTTCGGGTCGTACAGGCGCGCGCCATACCCGGGCCCCTGGTAGGTGATGAGGTCCCCGGCCCGCAGGTCCGCCAGGGTCTGTGGGGTGACGTTCTGAAAACCGGCCTTCACGGCGTTCTGCATGAGGTCGCGCGCGATGGGGCTCTTCTTGATTTGAATGCCCAGCTCCGTGAGGATGGCGTGGGCGATGGTGGCGCAGTCGCTGCTGGCCTGCGGGTCGTTCACGAACACGTCTTTGAGTCGGGAGAGGAACGCAAACCCGAATTTTCCACTCTCGGCGTTCAGGGTGCTGGGATCCACGGGGGTGCCCACGCCGCCGAAGTTCGGGCCCTGCACGCCAGCCGGCAGGCGGGCCGTGCTGGTCGTGATGCCGTACTGAACGAGTTCCTTTTCTGCCTGCACCTGCGCCTGTTTCGCCTCTGCGATCCGGCGCTCCAGGTCTGCCACCTTCTGCAACGCGATGGGCATGCGGGTGTCTTCCCACAGCTTGCGCAGGCGATCATTGGCCGGGCTTTCCCCGCTGATGATCTTCCGGCCCAGGGCGACAGACGCTCTCGCGCTTTTCAGTTCCTCTTCCAGGGCGCCCACGTTCTCCTGCGAGCGCGTCACGTTCCGGGCCACGTTCCAGCGTTCCAGCACTTTGTTGATGCCAGTCAGCATGTCGTTGATGCCCTGCAACACCTCCGTCTTGAACGGGGCGAACGCGCTGCCGAGGTTGACCATGAGCTTGTCCCAGTTGGCGCTCACCTTGTCGTTTTCCTTCTGAAGGGTGCCCGCCATCTTCTGATAGGCCGTTTCGGTCGTGCCCGCAGCGGTGGCCTGATTCTTCAGGTTCTTCTCCATCCGCTCGAAGTTCCCGCTGGCGATGCTGGTGGCGGCCGTGACGGCTTCCACGCCGCCCAACAGGTCGCCCATCTGGTCCTTGTTGCCGTTCGTGGCGGTCATCACGTCACGCAGCACGCCCACGAGGCCCTTGCTCTGGAGGGCCTGGGCGTTGAACTCGATCCCGAGAGACTTCGCCGTGCTGGCGGCTTTCTCGCTCGGGTTGATGATCGCGGAGATCATTGACCGCAGGTAATCCACACTGCTGCTCGCCTGCACGCCGTTCGCCGTCATGGTCGCCAGGGCGGCCAGAACCGTCTGGAGGGGCACGCTGGCATCCGCCGCAATGGCGGTGACCATGCCGAGACTCCCGGCCAGTTCGTTGAAGCTCATCTTGCCGTCACGCACGGCGGCAAACAACTCATCTGAAACCTTTTTCGTCTGAGAAGCTTCCATTTTGTAGGCGTTCATGACTGAGGTCAAAACGTCAGTACTGACGGCCGTTTCCGTCTGTCCGGCAATAGCGAGCTTGGAGGCTTCCTTCGTGAACAGCAGGGCCTGCCCCATGTCCTCTGTGCCACGCACGCCGGCGCCCAGCACGTCCTGGAGGCCCGCCGCGAGGTCACGGTAGGACATGCCCAGTTCAGTACTCATGTTCAGGAGGGCGCGGCCCGTGGCGCCCATCTGGGAAGGCATCTGGTCCGTCAGCGTGGATACGCCCGCCAGGCGCTTCTCAAAGTCTGCGAAGGTGTTCACGGCGTTGTTCAGGGGCACGATGACGGCGGTGGCTGCCGCGCCGATCCCGGCAATGGCGGCACCCGCTGGCCCGGCCACGCCGACAATCCCCGTCAGCCCCGCAGTGAGGCCCCCGGCGCCGGCGGTCAAGCGTCCGAATGCCCCACCCAGGCCGGTACTCGGGCCGCCCAGTTTCGCCGTGAGGCCCGTCATGGCCGAATCCAGGGCGGGCGAAGACTGCCGCAGCCCATCCGCGAGGCCCTGACCAAGCTCCTGCCCCGTCTTCACAAACCGGCCCCGCCCGTCACGGAGCTTGCCGTTTGCGTCCCGGGTAAACCCTTCTCCGAACTGATCACCGGCCTGCTGGCCCACGCGGCGGGAATCCTGAACAGCGTCCGTCAGGCCCGCCCTGAGGCCGCCTGTGTCCGCGCTGATGACCACGCGCAGGGCTTCCAACACGTCCCCTCCGGGTTGCGTCATGTTTCACCTCCAAAATAAAAACCGCCCCGGGGGGGCGGCATTTGAGCTTCGGTTCTATGTGTTACTTATACGGGCTGAAATCTACGAGGTATTCGCAGTTTTGTTGGTCAACAGTAGTGCGGATGAAGTACACACCACCCGTTACCCCGTTCATTCGCGTCGCGCTGATGATTGAGCTTGAAATCGGAATCTCGCGGCCGGTCTCGCTGCCGTAGGTCATGAGCTTCATTGCCACATTGCACTTGCTCATGTGCAGCAATTCGGCGTCATCCTCTTCCGGCATGACATTGACTGCCAAGTCGCCACCATTCAGCCTGAAGGGCGCAGAGTCTCCCGCCTTCACCTCGCGGAGCATCAGGCCGCCGTCTGCTTCCGGCTGGATCGTGCCCTCCGGGTCTTTCTTCTGGCAGGCCGTGAGCAGGAGCAGGGCGCAGAGCAGGGCGCGGGTCATGCCCCTCAAAGTACACCTACTTCTTGGTCTTGCTGTCGATGCTTCTCAGCAGACGAATGATCTCGGCATTCTGTTTAATCTGCATGATTTGAAGCTTCGTGTTGAACTCGGCATTGACCTGCGTGATTTGAACGGCACTGGCTTTCGAGTCACGAATCATCAACGAGAGATCGTAGAAGTCTTCCTCAGTCTGCTTTGGGTACGTGTCAATGTTCGAGGCATTGAACAGCAGGACTTCAGAGGCAGGAAAAAGCTGGCTGACCGCCATTCCGCCAGCAAACAGGCCGAGTGCCGCCGCAAACGTCTTGACTTTTCGCATGCCCTTCACCGTACACCGCTGGTGTGGACGTCGATGTCAGAATCCGTCACGCCTCGCTGTAGTGGGTGAGCAGGCGCTGGCTGACCAGCCCCAGCTTGAGCGCCAGGCGGAAATCGCTGGCCTCCCGGCCCTTCAGGCGGACGCGCACCTCACCCGGCTTGAGCAGCCACGCGGGCCGCGCCCACTCAGGCAACAGGTCCACCGGGTTGCTCTCGCGCAGGCCACCAAACGCCGCGCCGCTCATGTAGGCACCCACGGCGCCCACGTAATTGCGCTTGTACTCCCAGTCCGTCACCATTTCCAGGCACGCGGCAATCTGAGGCCACGGCAGGAACGGCACGCGGTCTAGGGGCGTGGCGTGGTAGTGGCTGACGGTTGCCCAGATGCGCCACCAGTCGCGCGGCCCGGATTCCTTTTCCTCGTCTCCGTCCGCGCCCGAATCTCCCCCTTCATGACGCCCTGAATGGCTTCCACCACCTCGCGCAGGCTCGTCACGGTGCTCCCGTCCATCGGCAGGGTGCGCAGGCGGTCCAAGGTGAAGGGCTCGGATGCGGCCGGGCGGCGGTAGTTCAGGATGGCAAGGGACAGGGACTCGATCAGGTCGACGTCCCCGCCCTTGCGCTGCTGCGCCTCGTCATACGCGCGCACTTCCCCGCCGAGGGGCACGCCGTCCCACAGGACATTCACGCCGTACAGGGTCAGGGTGTCACTCATGGTCATGGCTCCAGGGGATCAGCGCGACCGGCGGGAGGGGCAGAGAGATTTCGATGCGAGGCACGCCGAGTTCTGTCGGCGGCGTGATCCCTACTGCCTTCATCGCCTCAATGGCGCCTGGGGTGGGCCGCAGTAGTTCCCGGAGGTATTCACGCGTGGAGTCCTGGGCCTCCTCAATGGGCGGCGTGGTGCCATCAGACAGGGTGAAGGGCGTTTCTTCCTTCATTCGATCACCTCAAATACTTCATCCCTGTACTCCCCGTCCTCAAGATCGGGAATGCGCAGGGTAAGTGCTTCTTCTTTTGTGGCACTGCGAATCAGGCGGGCCGGGTACACGCCCGCCACTGCCCCCCCGTCACACAGGACGAGGGGGGCGCGGACGGTCCCGCCCTCCCGCACGCAGTTCAGGGCGAGCACGCGGGCCCGGCCCCGGTCATTGGGCAGGAGAGCGACGATCATCAGGGGGTGATGCCGGTCGGGGCGGTGATCTCGTCGTGGATCAGGTACGTGATCTGCCCGGTGGCGACGCCACTCTCGTTGTACGTGCGGGGGAAGGTCTGAATCTGCACCTCGTACGCGTCCACGAGGCGCGCGGTGCCGTCCCCGTTCGCTGCCACGACCACCAGGGCGAAGACCTTGTTCGCCTTGTAGTTGGTGAGCAGGAGCTGGTGTTCGGTGTCGCCGGGCACGAGGTTCAGGTTGTGGCTGACGCTGCCGGTGCGGCCGTCCGTGTACTGGAGGTCAAAGGCGTCTTCGTCGGTGTCGAAGTCCTTGACGGTGACGGTGCCGCGCTGGTCGTTGATCTGCACGTTGCCCTGGATGTGGGCAATGTCGGTGTAGCCGGTGATGGCGGCGGGGGCGGCGCCGGCGGTGAGGTCGGCAATGTAGACGGTGACGCCGCCACGACGGATGAACTGGTCAACTTTAGCCATGTGAGTTCCCTCCTGAGGGATGAAAAGACCCCGCGCTCAGGCGGGGCGTGATGGGGGGCTGCGGGCTTCTAGGCGGTGCGGATGGCGTCGAACGAGTACCTGAACCAACGTTTGCCGCTGGTGTCGGCATTCGCGGCCGGGTCGAAGCTCAGGGGCTTGCCGGGGCGCTTGATGCTCCACTCCCGGCCCGGGAAGGCGTTCTCCAGGGTGTTGCCGAGGCTGGCCGCGCGGAAGTCCGTGGTCTGCAACGTGTACAGGTCCACCTGGACGCGCACGGTGCTGTGGGCCACGCCGTCCCAGTCCTCCGTGGTGGGGGCGCTGATGTCCTGAATAACGACGTACTCGGTGACGCCTGCCCCGCGTGTCTCGAACGGGTAGTAGACGGGAATGGTCAGCGCACTCTGGATGATCTGCTTGACGCGGTTGCGGGTGTCCAGCACGGGTGAGGTCACGGGCCCACCTCCGCCATGAGTTCATCCACGGCCGGACGCATGAAGGGCTGGGCGGGCATGTGCTGCGTGCCCCGTTCCAGGTGGGGGCCGTACACGCTGGCGGGCACGCCGCTGTCCGGGTTGGGGCTGGCCGTCACGCCCACCTGCCATTCCAGGGGGCTGATCCGCACGGCCTGGATGGCGTTGCGGAGGTTGCCGGTGACCACGTTTGGCCCGCCGTTCTGCCCGCTGGCATTCCGGCGGGCCTTCCCTTGAAGTTCAAGGGCAAGCGCAGCCACCCGCGCGCCCGCTTTCGCCTCCAATCGCTGGAGGGTCGCATCCAGGCTCATACGCGCTCCCCGATCACGGTCGTGATGTCCGTGCCTTCCACCTTGAGGATGCTCAGGTCGAACACCCGGCCGTCCGCTTTGGTGACACGGAGGTGGCCGGTGGGCGTCACGGCGTCCCGGTAATTGATGGTGACCCGCCACAGTTCCCGCGTACTGCTGAGGCCCGCCTGCGTGGCGTCCTCTGCCGTCATGCGGGTTGCGAGGCAGGGCAGGGGCACCCCGGACGGCTGGGAGGTGCCGGGCGTAGTGGGGATTTCGTTCCCGGCTTCGTCATATCCGCCCGTGTCCCCGCCCGTGAGGGTGAGGGTGTCGGCCAGGTCCCCGTGAGGCATGGCGCGGGCCCGTTGTGCGCGGGCCGCGCCGATCTGCTGCAGGAGGGTCATAGATCACACCCCCTAGAACAGCTTCCCGCTGTACAGGCTGTCCTGACGTTGTCGGAAGGCACTCAGACGGGCCCGGCCCGCCGCGATGCGCTGGGTGCGGGTCTTCATGGCCTGAATAGCACCCTCCCGCCCGAGGTGCTCCTGAAGCCCCCGGAAGCGTTGAACTTTGGTGTTCATGCCCGCGTATCGCTGGGCCTGCGCAATGCGCCGGTCCCGGGCGTCCCGCGCCTCGAAGTCCCTGATGCGCTTCCGTTCACCCTTGGCGGCGTCACGGACGCTCACGCCGGGCTGGCGGTACTTCACGGCATACAGGAACCCACTGACCCGCAGGGCCTTCTTGGTCGGCTCTAGGCGGGCGCGGTCCAGCACAGCCCGACCTGCGGCGATGCGTGCGGCGCGGGTGGCGCTGTGGTCGGGTTTGGCCCTGCCTCCCGTCCCGCTCCGCAGCCCGGCGGCCTTACTCCCCCCGAGGGCGGGGCGGGCACGCTGGGCGGCAGCGCGGTCATAGGTGACGCCTCGCTTGGTGCCGCCCTTGCGGCGGAACGCGCCCACAGCCCACAGGTAGCGAACTTGCCGGGCGGTCAAGCGGCGTTTCTTGCTCATGCTTCACCTCCTAGGCGTCGAAGTTGATGGGCACACTCCCGGACGCGCGGGAAGGGCCAGCAGGCGCGGCAGGCTGCTCGGCGGGAACGATGGTGAGGAAGGCGGCTTCCTGCCGGGCGAGTTCCGCCTTGATTTCCGCCATGCGGGCGGACAGCTCCGAATAGCCAAAGCTGCCGTCAGGCCCGGTCCCGCTGCTGTACGCGCGGCGGGTGTACTCCAGTTCCAACCGCAGCAGGGTCGCCAGGGCGTGCGCCTGCGTGGCCTGCTCCCGCTGCTCAGAATCTGAGACGCCTGCCGTTGCCGCCTGCGCCTGGGTCACCGCGTACGCGATCACCTGCGCGTGCGCTGCCGCGTCCAACCCGAGGGCCTGGGCGGGCACGCGCAGGGCCAGGAGTTCCTCTCGCGTCATGCCCGCCCTCCCTTACTTCTTGGTGGTGCGGGAGGCGGGCTTGTCGTCGGTGTCGGACTCGTCGGCGTCGGCGGCCTTGGTGGCTTTCACGGGCCCCAGGTCTTTGCCGTCAGGGGCCACGTAGCGGTCACCGCGAATGAACTTCGCTTGCTGTTCGTCACTCATGATTCAACCTCCAGAACTGAAATGGCCCCGCAGAGAGGCGGGGCACTCACACGGGCGTGGCTCAGGCGGTCGGGTCGGTGTACGCGCCCGCCGTGATCTGCAGCACGGCAGCGGCGCCACGGTTGCGGACACCGAACCCGAAGCGGCGCTCCATGTTCTCCGTCTGCAGGGGGTACATGACGTTCTGCGCCACGAGGCGGAAGCCACGGCGGCCCGCCTCGGCAGGTTCACGGAAGCCCAGCGCCTTGATGGGCGCGGCCGTGTTCAGGGCGAGCAGGTACCCGGGGTAAATCCAGGGCTTCGTGTGGATTTCGGCGCCGTTGTAGTACCCGATCAGGCGCTTCTTGATGTTGCCCGTATCGAGGTTGGCGCGGCCCACGGTTTCGTTCGCGCCGGTCACGACGCGGCTGTCCACCACGGGAATGAACCCGGTCAGGGCGCGGATCACGGCGGTTTCCGCGACGTTCACGTGGATTTCCACGTTCGCGTTGTCACTGTGCTCCGCGACTTCCTCAATGAGGGAGTCCAGCGCGGCTTCGTTCAGCGCAGAGGCGGTGTGGTAGTGGTTGTGGGTGCCGGCGAACACTTCCCCGTTCGGGCCGTTCACGGGCAGGGTGCCGTCTGCGTTGAACAGGGCCTTCACGCCCAGCTCCAGGTCATCCACCAGCTCGTCAATGAACGTGTAGTTCACGGGGCGGAACACGGAGTCCCGGAGGACCTGGATGACCTTGCGGCGGTCGGCGGCCTGCGCCTCCATGGCGCGCACGGCCACCTGGGCGGGCGTAGCGTTCTCCAGGAAGTCGGCGGTGTACCCGATGGCGTATTTGAAGCGCTGCATGGGCAGGCCCACGCGTCCGGGCTTCCCGGTCACCTGGGTGGGCGCACGGCCGAATTCGTCAGCGAGGACGAGTTCACCGGTGAGCATGTTGCCGGTGGCGTCCGCCATTTCGCGTTCGGTGGTGGGGGTGGCGTAAGCGGCCATCATTTCGCGCAGGCGCTGGTCGTGCGCCTGCATTTCGGCGGCGATGGCGGCCCCGACGTCCTCCAGACCGAATTGTTTGACGTTGCGGTCGGTGATGCTCTTGAGGTAGTCGATGGTGTACGTGCCGGTCTGTCCGTTGTAAGTCATGTGTCAATTCCTCCCTTACGCCAGCTTCCCGGTGGCGACCACGTGAACGTCATTGGGGCTGACGCGGATCAGGGCGCCGCGTGCGTCCTGCGCGGTGGCGGCGTCGTGAATCTTGCCGCCCGTGCCGACGTAGTACACGCTGGCGGTGAGGGCGGTGTCGCTGAGGCGGAAGCGGGCGCCGACGCCGTACAGGGTGAGGCTGCTGGTCAGGACCGTCCCGGCTTTCACGGAGCGGGGGGCGAAGCCGGCGAGGGGGCCGTTGGTGAGCTTGTAGATCTTGTCTTTCCCGCCGACGCTGCGAATTTCGCAGGGCATGCCGGCGCTGATGTCTTCTGCGACTTCGGCGCCGCTGGTGATCTGGGCGGCGAACATGTTGCTGTTCGCGTCAATGCCGCTGCGGGCGCTGATGGTGACTTCTGCCATGTGGGTTCACTCTCCTTACATCGAGTAGTTGGGGTCTTGGGCTTTCTGCGCGGCGATTTCCGCGACAGTGGCTTTCTGCGTGGTGGCGGGCGCCGCACCGCGCGTGGTGGTGGGCAGGGGCGCCGGGGTGGGCGTGGTGGTCCCTTCGCGCTTGAGGCTGGCTTCCCAGCCCTTCACGGCGTCCGTGATGGGCGTCCAGGCGTCCCCGTCGCCGGGAATGCCGTACTCCGTGACGTCCTTCCCGTCCACCTGGGCCTTGCGGGCGGTGAGGTTGGGAATGATGCGCTGAAGTTTCACGGGGTCATACCCGAGGGGGTCGGCGGCGGCGCGGTACGTTTCGTTCCGCTCCAGTTCCTGCACGCGGGCGAGGGGTTCCGTCACGGTCTTCAGGGTCGCGTCCACCAGGGCCGTGACCTGATCCTCCGTGGGGGTGTCCCCGAGTGCCTCAAAGGCTTTCTCGAAGGCGTCGGCGTCCAGTCCGAGGCGGTCGATCATCAGGGCCATCATGTCCAGGGCGTGACTGTCCGTCTCCCCGAGCGCGGTGACGGCCTCCTCAGCTTCCGAGCGGAGCGTGGCGAGGGCGTCTTTCGCGGGACGCTGCCCTTTCGGGGGGAGGGTGATGCCGTGCGCTTCCGCGAGGGGCTCCAGGCCCTCCGCGATCACGCGGGCGCGGATGCTGTCCCCTGCGTTCTTCTCCGCTTCCGTCTGGGCCGTGTTCAGTTCGTTCACGGTGGTGGCGTAATCGGAGTACAGGGCGTCGAAGGCGGCCTCATGGTTGCCTCCGGCAGCGGCGAGAATCTGACTTTTGGTTTTCATGGCGATTCCTCCAGGGAATGCAGGGGCGGCGCGGCCCGTCATGGGCGCGTGGTGGGTTGGGCTTACGTGCCCGCCAGGGGCACAGCCAGCGGCAAAGGAAAGGCCCGCGCAGTGGCGGGCCGGGGGTGCTCAGATTCTGAGGGGCGGGGCGCGAGTCTCAGGCATGATCAGTCCTCCAGAACGCGGCAGATCATGGAACACCTGCAATTCGCGTTGTGCTTCGCACCGCCCCGGGGATCGTGCGGGCGGGCCAGGACGCCGGGGATGAAGTCGGCGTCATAATCGACGGTCTTTCCATCCAGGCGTACGTGATCGCTGCGGCTGTCCTTGCCCCGTCCGGCGTGCAGCCAGGTCTTCACCATGCGCAGCCCCAGGTCTTCCCGGGCGGTGTCCCACACAGCGGCCTGACCCTCTGATAAGGCCGCGTTGATGCCGTCCCGGGCCAGATTGCGGGCTTTGCTCTTGCTCACGTTCAGGGCAGCTTGAATCTCAGCCTTGACTGGGTAGCGTTTCCCCCCGGTGGTGAGGGCCTGCGTGATGACCCGCCCGAGGCGCGCGGCGTCCTCTGCCCGGCCGTCCCCCCAGTACGCGAGGTACCGGGCTTCCGTGGTGGCTGCGGCGGCCTGCACGGCGGGGCTGACGACTTCCAGGGTCACTGCTCCGGTCTGGAGCATCCCGACGCCCACGGTGCCGCCCAGTTGCACGCCTTCCGTGAGGGCCAGGGTGAGCGGGGGCGGGAAGTCGGGAAGCAAGCTGGCGGCGATGCTTTGCAATCTTTCTCGGGCGGCCAGTCTCGCGGCGGGGTTGCGGAGTTCCATGACGGTCAGCAGCTCCCGGATGAGGGGCGCGAGGTCCACACCCCGGAAGGCTGCGTCAATGGCGCGCAGGGCCTTCGCTTCGATCTGCCCTCCGCTCCGGCTGAGGCGGTCTAGCAGGCGGCGTGTCTCAGCATCCATGCGTCACCTCTGACTTTCCAGACGCTCCCGTTCCGGCATGATCGGCTGCCCGCACGCCTCGCAGGTGGGGAATTCGTACGAGGCGCAGGGGAAGCTGACGCCCTCATGCCCGCAGCAACAGGCGTACCGGGCAGCAGTCGTGTTGAAGGTCTCGTCTGGCGCGTCCGGGCAGGACACCGTGACGGGGATGGTCAGGTACTCAACCCGGCTCATCGTTTACCTCGGGCCGTTCCCGCAGGTACAGCTTCTCAAGGCGCACAGTCAGGCGCTCCAGGGCGTCAATGAGAAGCATTGCGCACGGTTCGCCACTGTCCCGCCACTCGGGCGGCATGCGCTGCATGATGCAGGCCAGTTCATCACTGACGAGGTGCGCGACCTCATGCGCAGCGTCTTCCCGGATGCGGTGGGGGTTGCGCTGGTAGTAGTCCAGGTCAACGCTGATCGGGCGGTGGTAGTACCCGGGGTTGATCTTGATTTGGATGCTGCTGTTGCCCGGCACGCCGTCCGCATAGATGGGCGTGTCGAACAGCGGATCAATCCCATAGAAGACCCGCGCCTCGGCCACGGCTGCTTCAAAGCGGCGCATGGTCTCATTGGCGTCCAGGCGGGTCACGACAGCATCCAATGTTGAAGAAAGGCGGCAGTGACCACAAGAACCAGAATGCCCAGCAGGAGAGGGTCAGGAGTGGTCCGAGTGAGTTTCGCAGGGGATGTCAGGTGCTTGGGGTCATCATCCCAGCCCTCCCCTGCCTTCTCTGCGGGCTCGAACTCCTGCTCAAACACGGGCAGCGGGTAGGCCCACACGGTCCCGCCCGTGTCTTCAAGGAGTTTCAGGCGGGTGTGGCTGTGCCCTGTCAGGTGAAGCACGGTGGCCTCTCCCCGGTCAAGGAAGGTGCCACCCAGCGGGAGGTGCCACCAGTAACGGTCACTCATACTCAGCCTCCTTGGGCTCATGGCGGTTGCAGCCGAAGTCCAGTGCGGGTGTCCAGGGCATCTCAATTTCAGCCACGCGGACCTCTCGGATCAGTTCCGGGTGACTACACAGCAAGCTGTTCATGTGGCCGGGTTCCAAGAGGCGGAAGTACCGGCACTCAGGCGCCCGGCACATCGGCCTGTTCGTCTGCGTCATCCTCTCCCCCTCCGGCCAGGGCTGGCGCTCCGGCTGTCATGTCCCGCGCCGATTGAATGGCCTCACTGCTCACCGGGTACCCGAGGCGCTGCATGGCCGTCAGCCAGTCCCCGGCATCCCACCCGAGTTCCCGCAGGGCGTTGAGCGCGGCGGGGTTCGTGGCGCGTTCCGCCTGAATGCGCTTCAGTTCCGCCTCCACGTTGTCCACCCCCGGCACGCTCTCCAAGAGCGTTTCCAGGCTGAGCTTCCCGGCGGTGTGCATGGCGTCCAGGTGTTGCAGGGTGGCGAGGTCCACCTTGTCGGTGTCCGTGAACAGGCGGGCCGTGACGGTCAGCCACTCCAGCGTGTCTTTCCCTTGTACCCACTGGGCGAAGGCGTCGGCGGTCTCGATGATCCACCGGAGGGCCTGCTGCGCGGGTTGCGCTTCGCTGGGCAGGCTCTTGTCGAACGCGGCCCTGGATTCCCGCTTGCTCTCCCCGCTGACGTTCGCCTCACCCTGAACCACCCACGTCTGATTGAACCGGCTGAGGAGCTTGAGTTCCAGCCAGTCGGCGTCCTCGCGCATGAACGTGCTGTTCACGGGGTCAAACGTGCCCACGCTGGCCTTGAGCATGACGGGCATCCCGTCCGGGCCGGGCACGGGGTTTCCCTCGTTGTCCCGCAGGAAGTCCGACTGAATGTCCACCACGCGGGCGGGACCGAACGTGTACGCGGTCTTCTCCCCCGTCACGGGGTCCTTCGGTTGGGCGGCGTCGGTGGTGTAGTACTGCCGCCACCCGCCGAGGTTGTTGTTGCGGATGACGTTCCCGGCGGTGGTGTTCACGCCGTTCTGAAGGTCAATGTCCGACTGGGTGACCTGGGGCCCCGCCTCGCGTTTCATCTCGTGGATGAGGGCGCGGAAGCGCAGGGGGCGGGCAGGATCGTAGAGGGGATTCTCGCGGGGCTGGCCCACCGGGCTCAGCTTCCCGCTTTCCTCGGCGTACACGGTGATCTCCTGCCGGGTGTGGACGTCCACGCGGTTCTGCGCCTTGCCGTCCGGGCCGGTGACGCTGTACGCGCGCCAGTATGCGAGGGGCACGCCGTCCACTTCGATCACACCGGCTTGCGTGGCGTCCAGGGCGTCCAGGCGGATGCGTTCCAGCGCGTCGGCGGTGTCGGCGGCGTCCCGGGCGAGTTCAGGCTTGCCGAGGATGACGCGGTACACGTCCGGCACGTACATGTGCAGGTAGCTGCGCCCACCCCAGCGCATGAACTCATCCGCGCGTTTCAGTTCCGCGTGCACCCTGCCCGCGCCGGTGTGCCAGGCGCTCAGGGCGCTCACGCGGTCATCGTCCGGTTTGAGGGGGGCCTTCGCGCCCTGGGGGGTGGCGGTCCACTCGGGGTCCCGGCCGAGGATGTGCGAGGTGTAGCGGTTCAGGATGGGGCCGATCAGCGCAATGACGATCAGGCGCTTCTTGAGCTGGTTGCGCTCCGTGGCGTCATCCGGGACGAGGCCCGGGTAATACTCCAGGTTCGGGCCGATCTGCTCACCCTCGGCAAAGTGCTTGAGTTTGAGCAGGGTCGGGTTGCGGACGTCATTGTTTGCCGTCGTGGCGGCACTGCGGGCGGCGATGACGGCCTCAATGAGTTTGTCGGGTTCCATTCATCACCTCGCAGAGTTGAAGTTGGTGCCGCTGCGGTCAGCGACCTTGACAGGCTGGAAGTAACGCGTGTGGAGCCCGTACCTCAGGGCGTCCAACGCGTGATCGTCTTTCTTCACGGGCTCATTGCCCGGATCGCGGGCGTCCGTGCCCTCCGGCCACTTGTACCGCCCAATCTCCCGGATGAGGTTCTTGCAGGTGTTGAAGATCCGCAGCCGGGGCGGGAAGCCGGGGGCGCTGGGCTTCAGGAAGCTCTGCACGGTGTTGATGCCGGGCATCTTTTCCTTCCGGGCGGGCCGCAGGTGCAGCACGCCGTACTTGTTCTGAAGGGTGAGGCTGTCCGCCACGTCATGATCCCGGTAGATTTCCCCGGCCGGGTCGCCGTTGAGCGCGTCGGCCACCTCGCCCAGGTCCACCTGAGCTTCAAACCACTCCGCAGTGACGAACACCTGCCCGGCGTCATCCTCTGCGAACCACAGGACCGCGTGCGGGTTCGCCCCGCCGAAGTCCAGGGCGCGCCAGCGGTGCGTGATCGTCCGGCCTTCCGGGGTGAGCCCGCCGACCTTCACGGGGAAGGGGGCGATGACGTGCGTTTCCCTGAGGAAGTCCTTGTACACCAGGCCCTCGAAGTTCACCCACTCACCCCGCAGGTACCGGGACGCCATTTCCGGCCCCAGGCTGGCTTCCAGAGCCCGGATGTAGTCGGGGGGCAGGAAGGGGTTGTTGTACGTGTTGCTCTTGACGAGTTTGTACCCGGGGCGGGGGTCGTCAATGAACCAGTCGTGCAGGTAGTGGCTGGGGCTGTCCGGGTTGCAACTCCCGTATGCCTGACGGCTGCTGTTCTGCCGGCGCAGGCGGCCCAGGATTTCCAGCACGGTCGCTTCCGGGAGGCCTGTGACCTCTTCCAGCACCGCAAACCCGAGGTTCAGGGAGCGGAGGCGGTGGCGCTGGCGTTTCGCGTCACTGCCCACCAGGGGCCAGAACAGCACCTGAGAGCCGTTCCAGAACGTGTACTTGCGTTCCGAGCCGTTGTACTTCACCAGCCCGGCGGACAGGTACGCGCTGATGAGCGTGTCGAAGTCCGCCTGAAGCGTCTCCCGGAGTTGCGGGTACGTTTCCGCCCCGGCCAGCCCGAGTGTGCCCGGGTACGTCAGGCATTCCTTGAGGACGATCCACGCGTTCGTGTTCGTCTTCCCGGACCCGTACGCGCCACTCTGAAGGGTGAACTTCGCCGTGCTGCTGTACGTCTCGAACTGGTGAGGGAGCGTGCATTCAGGCAGGCCGTGCTCAAGCTCAAGCGTTACCGCTGGCACGCCTCGCCTCCTCAATCTCCGCCTGCGTCATCGCCCGGGTCGGCAGGTTGATGACCACGTTCGGCCGGGCGGTCTCCTCACTGTCCTTGAAGTCCCCCTGCGCCTTCGCCAGCAGCTCCGCTGCGCGAATCCGGGACCCCCAGTCCGGCGGGCCACTATCCAGGCCCTCCTTCGTCACGAACGTCGCCCGGCCCTTCCCGCGCATCACCTCCGTCCAAAACCGCTGCCGTTCAGTGGCGTCCGCAATCCGGTCATCCCGCTCCGGTTGCGTCAACGTCTTGAGGTAGCTGACAACTTTAGGATTCTTTAGAAGCTGTGACGCCTGACTCTCTGCGGTGCGTTCGGAGTATCCGGCTCCGATGGCGGCTTGTTTGCCGTCTGGGTGTGCGGCGTAGAGTTCGCAGAATTTCTTCTGCTTGGCGTTGGGTTCGTTGAGGGGCATGGCCCCGTCTTGCTGACTCATGCTCACCTCCTGGGGTCTGACATGCTCGTGCGGCAACAAAAAGGCCCCACGTGGGGGCCGGTGTAGTGATTCTCAAGTGGAATCCGATATTTGGTGGGAGTGCCGGGAGTCGCACCCGGTCTTGCGCTTCCACAGAGCGCCGTGCGAACTGGTACACCACACACCCCACGAACCGGGGATTTCTTCCCTCACCCCCTGCCGGAGCAGGCCCCCACGGTTATCTCAGGGTGAGCATCGCCCTCGCTTCTAGCGGGGGTCTTTTCGCGGCCAGCGTCCATCCCGGGATGGGGCCGGTCACTTCCTTTCTTTGGGGCGTGGGTCCGCACAGCGAAGTATGCGGAGGGGTCGGGGGGTTCCACGCGTGCTGGCGTCAGGCATTCCAGCGGGTCAGTCGATGAGTCCGGCGGCCCGGAGGATGCCCGCGTACCATTCCGTGATCTCGCGGATGCGGGGCGGGGCGATGCCCGCCCAGTTGGTCAACCTCAGGGCGGGGCTGGGGCGAGGCTTGGGGCGCTTGCTCACGCGGGCCTCCAGGGAATAAAAAAGCCCCGACCTGGCAAGGGGTCGGGGGGAGCGCATTCGGATTCGAAGCTCCGAAAGACACCCATAGGATACAGGGTCAGGGGCGGGTTAGCGACCTCTGCGGCTGCCTTTGGGCCGGGCTTCCTTCACGCGTCCGGTGCGTCCGCCGTTGCGCCGGTCGTTGCCGTAGCGGGCTTTCCACTCGGCTTTCATCTGCCGGAGGTTGCGCGGGTTGGGGTTCACAGGGTCACCCACGTGCCGTCCAGGGCGTTCTGCTTCACGCGGTGCTGGGCGTGCAGGGTGGTGAGGGCGTGCGTGGTTCGGGATTCCGTCCAGCCGATCTGCGCGGCGATGCGGCGCAGGTCACGGCGGGCGGCTTCCCCGGGGTTCGTGGTGGGGGTGGGGGTGATGCTGGTGGGGGTGTGCTGGCGGCCGGTCATGAAGCGGTGGAGTTCGTCGGCGTCGCGTTGGGTGGCGGTGCGGCCGAGGGGGGCGTTGAAGGTGAGCGTCACACGCGCCTCGCTTGGATGGTGGCGCGGCCGTCCGGGTGGTATTTGACGCGGTATTCACTGCGGGGCAGGACTTGGGTGCTGACGTAGCTGCGGTCCTGGTGGTCCTGCTGTGCCTGCCAGCGGTTCAGGGCGTCCGTGGCGGGTGCTTTTGCGGCCTGGACGGCTTTTCTTGCGGCGGTCATGGTGCTGGACGCGGTGGGCAGGTCGGGGCAGGTCACGGTTTCAACGTCACGCCACACGGGGCCTCCTGTTCCTCAGATTTCTGAGGAGGGGTGTCAGCTACTGACACGGAAACGCCCCGAATCCAAGTGGACGCGGGGCGCAACGGAAAGCGGCGGGGACTCACTGAGAGTCACGCCGCCGATCTTGAAGAATTATACGCGGTTGTATGCGGGAAACGCAACTAGGCGGGAATGTTCAGGGCCGTTTCAGTGAACTCGGTGGGTTTCACTACGGGCACGCTGCCCGGGTGGGTGAACAGGAGGCGTTCAAGGATCAGGCGGGCGTCGTCACTGCCGGGGAGGTTCTTGACAGGGCGCAGGCCGTCCCGGGCGCACGGGGCATACAGGGGCCAGCGGGTGCCGTCCCGGGCGGGGTACTCGCGGTAGAAGGCCGTGAAGAGGGCCAGGTCGTCCCCTTCCAGCCCGGCGATGTCCACGGTCCCGATGTGGGGCAGGGTGTGGGCGTGCGGGCCGTACTGGGGGTGCGTGAACGTCAGGGCGGGCAGCTTGAACCGGAACTGCGTGGGGTGGCCGGGCAGGATGCGGGGGCGCAGGGCGTCCTGTAGGGCTTCCTGCGCGGCCTGCATGGCGGCGTACAGCTCGGCGGCGCGGCGGTCCAGGTACGCGGCGCGGGGGAGGTTGCCCTGCACGCGGGCTTCCACGCCGGCGAGGGTGGCGTCCGCGTGCAGGCGGTAGAGCTTGAGGTAATCGGCGGTGGTGATGCCGGACGGGGAGCGGGTGGCGTTCGGTTCAAGCTGCGCGGCAGTGGGTGGCGCGGGTGGGCGTTGGTCGGTCAGGACCGCCACGGCGAGCTGATTGACGGTGTACTGCCGGGCGAGACGTTCAGCGACTTTGATGCTGGGCGCGGTCAGGGTCAGGGGTTCACTCATTCAGGCGCTCCTCCCCACGCGTGGGGTTCAGCTTCCAGGGCGGTGAGGAGGTGCGCGGGTGTCAGGCGGTCAAAGGGGCCGCAGATGGGGCAGGGGCCGTGGGGGGTGGCGGGGATGCTGAGGTCCGTGAACACGCACCCGCTGCTGGGCGTGACCGTGCGACCATCCGTGGTGGGGATGCTGGCAAGGAAGGCCAGCCACGCGGCCTCCCTGCGGTTCACCTGGGCGGTGTGGGCGTGGAAGGCGCGGCGCGTGCGGGCCTGCTGTTGCGTGCGGTTCATTGGGTTACCTGCGGCAGAAGGAACGTTCCTTCTGCATCCGTGCGTACGCGTCCTGCCAGCTTTCATGGGACTCCACGCCGAACCCAGCGCCGACCGTGCCGCCCTTCCAACTGCCCCGTTCGCTGCCGAGTTCCTCGCTGAAATCGCACCAGATGGACCGCTGACGGCGGTACCAGGGCAGGCGCACCCCGGCGAAGGTCAGTTGCCAGGACCGCGTTTCCTCGCTGACGTCGGCGGTGACGTGCTGCACGGTTTCCGGCTGGTACTTCCACTGGTAGGTGTAGGGGTGCTGGCCGTACCCCATCTGACCAGTGACGCCCTGGTGCTTCCACTCGAACCACGGGAGGCGGAAGGCGCGGGGCCAGTCCTTCTCACCGCGCGCGTAGGGGACGCGGCCGCCGTACACCCAGAACTTCCCGCCGTGAATCTCAGCGGACACGCGCCACTCGTCGAAGCCTTTCGGGGTGTCCCAGCTCCACGCTTCCCGGGACAGATAGAAGCCCATGAACGGGAGGCGCAGCCCGAACACGCCTTCCTCATCATTCCGGGTGAGGCTGATGCCGACGCCGCCCCACTCGCGCCGGATCGTGAACTCAACGGACGTGCGGGCTTCATACCAGAACTTGCGGAACTTGAAGAGCGGTTTCTTCATGTGCGGGCCTCCTTGAACGCTTGGAGCAGGGGCCATGCGTCCCTGCCGACGAGTGAGAGCAGCCCCGCGTCCGTGGTCGGGGCGGGGCTGTACGGGGTGGCGCGGGCGGGTTGTGGAGGTTCAGGGAGCCAGTGGGCCATGAGGGCGTCGGTGATGGTGCGCTCGTCGAACGGGGTGATGGTGCGGGCGCGGGTATTGGAAGCTGACGGCCTGCACCTGCGTCTCACGTGAAGTACCCGATCAGGGCGAAGAGTAGGGCAGCCACTTGGAGACCCACGGCAACCTTCATGAGCCATGTGCTCAGGTCGGACAGGAGGTCCGCTGCTTCCATGTGCAGGCGGGAGGACTCGCCCAGCGCCTCATACTTTGCCCAGCCCGTTGGCATGGCATCAGCGCGAATGCTGGCGAGCTTGGCGGCGCGGCTGACCTGCTTGGCGCGGCGATAGGTGGCGACTGGGTTCACTTCCCCACCTCCTTCACGGTGCCTTCCTGGCTCTCCCCTCTCCCGGTGTTCCAGGCGTCCAGGGCCACGGTGCCGGGCGTGGGCCAGTGGCGACGGGTGAGAACGCGGGCGAGTTCCGGGAGGTCTTCCACGCTCACGCGCTCCGTGCGCGGGCCGGTGGTCACGTCGAACATGCGCTCTTTCATGCCGTCACCACCGTGGGCGTCATCGTCTCGCAGTCCAGCGCACACAGCCGCCCCGTCCACACGGCGCCCGTGTCGATGAACCACGCGACCGTGCCGTCATCCAGGCCCACCGGGATCGGGCAGGAGTCCATGGGGGTGTGCCCGTGCACGCTGACCGTCACGCCGTCCGGGAGGGGGTAGCAGGGCGTGTCCGTCGGGCGGCCCCAGATGTGCGCCTGCGGGTCGCTGTCGTGGGGGCGCATGGCGTGGGCGAACAGGACGCGGCCCTCCACGTGCCAGGGCTTCAGGTTCAGGTGGAGCCACTGGGCGTCGGCCAGCATGGCGGCGTGGTCGTCTTCGTACTCGTCCAGAGTGGTGTGCCCGCCGTTCATCAGCCACACGGCGTCCCCTTGCGCGTGCAGGACGGCCTGAATCATGAACTCGTCGTGGTTGCCGAGGCAGGCGGTGGCCCGTCCGGCTTCCACGAGTTCCCGCACCCGCTGGATGCAGCCGCGTGAGTTCGGGCCCCGGTCTACGTAGTCCCCGAGGAACACGAGGTGTCGGTCCGGGAACAGGGTGAGCAGGGCGTCCAGCAGGTCCAGGCGGCCGTGAAGATCGCCCACCGCGACGGGTGGGCGTGGGGTCATTTCGGTCATTTTTTCCTCCCGGCATAGCGGTCAGAGCGGGCGGACAGGATGCCCTGCACGGTGTCCGCCATGGGCGTGATGGTCACCTCGGTCTCTTCCTTGCTGGCCTGCACCTTGTGAACGGTCACGGACCAGAACCAGCGGTCATCCACGCCCAGCCACTCGGAGAGCACGTCTTCCAGGGCCTTGACGCGGTTGCTGGCGTCGGCTTTCTTGGGCTCGCCTGCTTTCGTGAACCAGTTGCCGTACAGCCACACTTCAACGCGCAGGTGCTGCGCGGGGAGGGGCAGGGTGAGGCCCCGGCTGTAGAACATCCCGAGGGCTTTGAGGGTGTCTTTCTTGTACGCCTTCCCGGCGGCGCTGAGCACGCGGCCAGCGCCGGTCACGTTGACGTACAGGCCGTTCACGCTGGGCGGCAGGCCCTCCAGTACGGCGCGGATGGGCTTCATGCCTGCCCCTCGCGGGCCTCTCGCCAGCGCCTGAGGTTCTCCTCTGACTTCTCCCAGTACGCGCGGGCCAGGTCTGCGGGCGTGAACCCGTACAGGCTTACCAGCGTGCACAAGGCGCTGCCGACGAATTGAACGCCGATGTACCCGTCCGTGAGTGTGCGGGCCATGCTGGCGATGCAGTCAGCGGCGGTGTACTCATGTCCCGGGCGTGGGTTGATCCATGCACGCAGTTCTCCTGTCAGCATTTCGGCGGGCTTCATGACGAGGTGCATGAGCAGCGTGAAGTGGAGGACGTCCGCCGCCTCACTCAGCACGCGTTCCGGTGTGATGGTGCGGGTCGCGTTTGGTTTGCTCCACCATGCCCAGTCCGGTTTCACTTCCTGCGCGAGTTCGCCCACTTCGGTAATGGCGGCGGTGCGAATGGTCGCCACGTTGGGCATGGGCATCTTGCCGAGTGTCTGGAGTTCCGCTTGCCGTTTGAGCAGGTCGCCGTAGTGGGTGGAGTAGGTCACCGGCGCACCCCCAGCCCGAGACGGGAGATGGCGGCCTGCTGCACCTTGATCAACTCGGCTTCCTTCTGGTCGTAGAGGGCGTCCAGGCGGTCGTGCTGGCTGATCTCCTCAGGAGAGCCGAGGACGGCGACGTCGTACACACCCGCCTTGATTGCTGCGCGCTGTAGGTCCCGGCCAATGATGCGAAGCTCGCTGGCGCGCTGGCGGAACTGGACATGGACCATGAACTGAGCAGCATTCATGCGGGGCCTCCTTCGGGGCGTGTGGTAGTCATTGGCCGTACCCCAGGCGGCGCAGGGCTTCATGGACGAGCGCGGCGGGCTCCCGTTCCAGGCGCGGCCAGCCGGTGACTGCCCCGTGCGCGATGACCTGCCCGGTGGCGTTCGTGAGTTCGCAGTGGTACCGGCCGCTCTCGCGCGCGCCGCCCACGTTGATGATTTCAAGGGTTTGCAGGGTGCGGCGCTGGTCTTCTTGGCCGTTGGGGATGAGGTCAATGGTTGCTCTCAGCATGGGCCTCCCAATGGGTGAGCCCCGCCCGGGTGAGGGGGCGGGGCGAGGGGTCCTCAGATTTCTGAGGAGGTCAGGCGGCGGCGGTCAGGACTTGCAGGCCATGCCACGCGATCACGTAGGAGGCCCAGGGCAGGGCAGAGATGGCGCCCGTGGCCGAGTACCGCTTCACGGACGCGCTGACCACCCCCATGAGCAGGGAGAGTCCGTAAAACGCCCAGACCCACCACCCGGGCAGGCCCCAGTCCTGAAGGCCCACGCTTTGCAGGTAGGCGAGTGGCGCGGTGAGGCCGATCAGCAGGGGGCTGATGAGGACCGTGCCGCAGCCGGTGTACACGAACCGCTCCACCTGATCCTTCGCGGAGTCGGGTTTTATTTTGGGCTGCGTGAACATATTGATGACGTACAGGACGGCCGTGACGACCACGGCAAGCCAGAAATAGACGGTCAGGGCGGTGAGCATGTGAGCCTCCGGGGTCAGGGCGTGATGAGCAGCTCGGCTTCCAGAGCGACGGCCACCACTCGCAGGTAGCTCATGGCCTGCCCGTCGAACTCGGCGCGTTCCAGGTACGTGAACAGGTCCGCGAGTTCCCGCGCGGCCTCCGTGAGCACGGTGCGGCGCGTGGCGGGCCATTCGTCGATGGGGTGCCCGTACTGGGCGCGGCCTTTGGTGTGCTGGTCACGCATGAGGGCGGCGAGCTGGGGCAGATTGCGGGATTCCACGTGGGCGAGCGCCCGGCCTTCGACGAGGCTGGTCATGCGGTCGTCCAGGGGGCGGGGTAGTAACGGCGGTGGTTCCCGTCGAACGTGTTGTAAATGAGACCCAGCCGTTCCAGGTCAATGAGGGCCTGCACGATGGTGCCCCGGGGGATGCACGCGGCGTGAACGATGGCGCTCATGGTGAGTCCTGGGGTGCCGTAAATGCAGCTGAAGGCTTGACGGCGGCGGGCAGCGAGGATGGGAATGCGTCTCACAGGCGGTCTCATGCGGCCCTCCGGGTGGGCATGAGGAAATCGAGCATGTCCTCTCCGGCGCGGGTGAGGGTGTACGTGTACCCGCGCCGGTCCCCGTGGCGGGCGAGGAGTCCCCGGCGGGCGAGTTCCCGGCAGGCGCTGCGGGCGTGCACGTCGCTGAACTCCAGGTGCCGCCCGGTGCGTTGTGCGAGGTCCAGCAGGCGGGTGGGCGGGAGGGGGGTCAGGCTGGCGTGGGCGAGGATGGCGGCGGGCAGTCGGTCCCGGAGGATGGGGGGCGGGGTCATGCGGCCTCCGTGGGGTACAGGCGGGCGGCGTACCGGCCCTCGCGGGTGATGAGGTGCGCGGATTCCAGCCGGCGAATGCTGCGGTGCATGTTTGCCACGTCCTTCTGCACGCGGGCAGCCAGTTCGGGGATGGTCAGGCCGGGGTGCGCGCGAATGACCGCCAGCAGATCGTCCAAGCTCACGCCGTGAGTGGCCTGCATGACGGGTGGGGTGGCTGGGGGGCTGGCGTCGGGGCCGGGCCGCCACGCGTCCAGGGCGGCGCACCAATCCAGGTCCGTGAGGAGGCCACGGCTGATGGCGTCGTCGATGCTCTTGGGGTGGTGGCCTTGGGCTCTCAGGTCACGCAGGAGGCCCTGCGCGGCCCGGGTGATGTACGTGGGCGTGCTGGTCATGGGGGTGCTCCAGTGAGGCGCCCCCGCACGGGTGGCGGGGGCGGATGGGGTCAGGGGGTGGGCCAGGGGGTCAAAGTCCATCCGGCCACGTGCACTTTTCGGGATTCATGCAGGTGGCGGTACACGGTGGGGAGGAGGGCGCGTTCATCCGGGAAAGCGGCGCTCACGTCCGGCTTGCTGCACTTGCCCTGCCGGCGCACGAATTCCTCTACCTGCCGGGCCACGACTTCCACGCCGAACGGGGTGTCCGTGAGCACCTCGTCCCGGGCCACGCGGCGGCGCGGTGGGGTCGGGGGCGTCCACTGGGCCTCCGGAGCGGGTGGTTCCTCTGGGAGGGCGTCGGCGTGCGCAGCCTGGATTTCTGCCCAGATAGCGGCGTCCTTGATCTCGCGGCGCAGGCGGTTCACCAGGGCGTCTTTCCGGGCGAGCTTGAGTTGCAGCGCGCCCTCCCGCATGGCCCGGGCGCTCCGTGTGCCCAGGTCGGCCTCCAGCTTGGCGTTGCGCTCCTGCTGGCGTTCCAGAGCGTTCCGGAGCTGCTGGTTCTCCTCTTGGAGCTTCCTGGTTAGTTCCTGATGCGCGGCTCTCCCCTGCCGTCTCGCCTCCCGGTAGGCTTCTGCGGCTGCGGACTCGACTTCCTGGCGGGCACGATGCAGCTCCTGCCGCCCGGCCTTTCTGATGCGGGCCACGGCATGCTGCGCACCTTCAATGCGGCCCACGAGTTGCAGAGCGCTGCACATGTCGTAGAACGCCGCGTGATGCTCGGGGTCCAGCAGTGCGACAACGGCGCGGCGCTGCTGTATCGCGCTGAAGTTGTGAGGGCTGCGGAGTTGCTCGGCTTGTTCGCAGGCGTCATCTGCGAAGTAATCAAAGTCCTTCAGGGGGTCACTCATGCGTTCTCCGAGGTGGGGAGGGTGAGGTACGTGCTGAGGTGCGCGGGGTACGGGTCGGGTTCACCGCGCACATGGGCTTCCCAGCGGGCGTCCAACACGGCCGTGTACAGCAGGGCGTACGTGACGCCCTCCCGGGTGCGGGCCGTAAACGCACGGCTGTGCGCGGTCACCTGCGTGCTGAACGGCTGTGGGATGTGCGTGCTGCGGTCTACCGCAACCAGGACGTGCGGCTGCACCTGGCTGCGCGCCTCCCCTTCCATGAGGGCGACGTGGTGGGCGTCCCGGACCTGCCCGGGGCGTGGGAGGTCGCCGGTCACGAAGTCGTGGCCGTGTAGTTTCAGGAACTCCACGCGGCGCAGGGGCTTGCGGGATTCGAGCTTGAACGCCTCCCCTGCCTCGCTGCCGTCTGGGGTGCCGGCCTGCACGATCCGCAGGGCGGCCTGGAAGTCCTGGGGGTTCTCCCGGGCGAGCAGCTGGGTGGCCTGGAGGTACAGGGTGTCAGCTTCCTGCGGGGCGGACGGGGCGAACGGGTCAATGCGCGCGAGGAGCGCGCGGGCGCCTTCCTGAGCCTGGGTGAGGGTGGCAGTTTCTTCCTTGCGCTGGACGCGCAGGGCGGCCTCCAGGGCCTCGAAGCGGACTTTGCGGACCTCGGCGGACGAGAGGCCGGCACCGGTGAGGATGCCGGGCACGTCGGCGGGGTCGGCGTCGTCTACGGGGTGCGGGTCAGATTCTGTAAGGGTGAGCCACGCGCGGAGGAAGATGCGCAGCCCGGCCGCTTCGGTCTCCCGGATGCGTTCAGGCGTCCAGCCTTTGCGCAGGGCGCGGCCGTACTGGGCGAGGTCCGTGAGGCTGCCCGTGTACCCGGCTGTGCGGGCGCGATGGCGGTCCAGGGCGTTCAAGAGGGACGCGGGCGCTTCCGTGGTCCCCTCGCACCAAAACGCCGTGAAGTGACTGATGGGTTTTCCGAGGTGGTCGGGGTCCGTCTGCCACGCCACCATCTCCGCCCAGAGGGTCGCGTCTTCCTCGGCGCGGTTGGCGTGCTTGGTGGCCCACCACGCCTCACGGCGGGCCGCTGCGGTGGGCAGTTGGATGGTCAGGGCGGGGAGGCTCATTCGCCCTCCCTGGCCAGCCTGAGGTTGAGGGTGCCGTAATGCCGGGTGCGGGTGGCGTCCCGGCCGATGCCCCACAGGAAGCAGTTGCGCACGGGTTCGCTCATGGCGGGGTCCGTGACGCTGTGCAGACCCAGGGCGAGGATGGCGGGGGCGTTGTGGGGTTCCGTGACGGGCCAGCGGGCCACCTCGCGGCCGGTGAGGGCTTCGAGCAGGAGGAAGATCATGAGGCCCCCAGCAGCGCGGGCTGCGTGGCGGTCAGGCGATTACGGGCGATGGTCACGTATGCCTCCTCGCGTTCAATGCCGATGAAGCTAAACCCCTCCATCAGCGCCGCTCTCCCGGTGCTACCTGACCCCATGAAAGGATCAAGCACCGTGCCGCCAGGGGGCGTCACCAGTCGGCAGAGGTACCGCATCAGGTCGGTCGGTTTCACCGTGGGGTGGTTATTCCCTTCGCCCCGGTCGCGCTTCGACGCCTTCGCGCAGTAGAAGAAGCGTGAGGCGCTGCCTTCATCTGTGTATCCGCGCGCTGGTCTGCTGCCGCGCATCGAATCGAACGAAGTCGCGCCAACCGTTGAACAGTCCGAAGGTTTTTCGACACGCTTCGTCGAGATTTCCGGGAACTGCGCGACGACCTCCGGGCTGCCGTCGTGAATCAGGTTCGCCGGCCAGCGGCCTTCGGTGCGGTCCTGCCACTCGACGCCCGCGGCGCGGCCCTCGCCGTTCCCGGTGACGGCCATGCCCACGGCGCCGTTCCCGAACCCGCCGGTTTTCACCTCGCCGTCCTCCAGCGCCACGCGGCAGCCGTCAATGTTCAGCGCGCCGGTGCCGTGCGTGGTGACGTTGTGCGCCACGGTGCCCGCCAGAGGCTTGCGCGCGACCGTGATGGGTTCCAGGGCGGGTTTCAGGGCCGTGCCCCACCCGGCCCACTGCTGGGCCTCCGGGGTGGCCGGGGCGGTCACGTCCGCCACGGCGCGCGTGCCGTCCCCGCGGCCGTAGGTGCTGCTGCCCATGGCGGGGCCCACGTCGCGCTGCCCGGTGACCTGGCGCACGGCGCCCGCGGCCTTGTCCAGGGCCTTGCTCACGTCCAGGCTCTTCGGGAACCCGCTCCCGTACACCCAGGCGATCATGTCGCGGATCTCAAAGCCGGCGTCCTCAATGTTCACGGCCATGCGGTGCTGCGTGCGCGTGCCGGCGAACGCCAGCAGGTGACCGCCGGGTTTGAGGACCCGCAGGCACTCCTGCCAGATTTCCACCTGGGGGACGTCGTAATCCCACTTCTTGCCCATGAAGGCGAGGCCGTACGGGGGGTCGGTGACCACCGCGTCCACGCTGTTGTCCGGCAGGGTCTTGAGCACCTCTAGGCAGTCGCCGTGGATGACGCGGGCCGTCACAGGTCCGCCCCGTAGGCCCTGAGCAGGTCGTCAGCGGTCAGCGGGGGCGTCTGCCGCCATGCCCACGCGGCGATCTCCTGGGCGCGGCGGTCATGCTCGGCGCTGGTTTTGGCGGGGGGTTCGGCGTTCCAGGCGTCCGTGTGGCGGATGGCAGAGGGCCGCGCGGTGGCGGCCCGGAAGGGGATGGTCATGTTGTCTCCTCAGAATCTGAGCGGGTCAGTCAGCGGCCTGCGGGACGTGCTGGTCCCGGTCGCGGCGTTTGGCGTAGGCGATGTTCCGGTGGCGGATCCAGCCCAGCACTTCCGCCGTGGGGGGCGCGGCGGGCACCTGGTTCTGCCAGTTGCCGGGGCCCACCCCGAACTTCTCGCAGTACATGAAGTAAGCGGCGCCCGGCTTGCGGCCCTTCCCGGCCACGTACCACTGCAACCCCGCCCACCACACCTTCTTCTCTTCCTGGCTGGCTTCCAGGGCCTTGCGTCCTTCCCGGGTGAGTTCCTGCAGGTCCCCGCTGGCCGTCTGCACGTCCCGGGGGGCGCGTTCGTAGGTGTGCTCGTGGCCGCACTCGGGGCAGATCCGGGCGGCGTAGAAGACCGCGTGGCATTCCTCGCAGGTGATTTCCTTGGGGTCGCGTTTCTTCGCGGGTTTGCGGGGGGCGGCGCACTGGCCCCGGTCCGTGCCGAGCGTCCAGTCCTGGTAGTCCTCTGCGGGCCCGAGGCTGAGCATGACGCCCGCGTGGTCGAGCACGATGCAGTCCGCCTTGCCTGGGCTGGTCCGCAGGCCCCGGCCGACCGCCTGGATCCAGATGCGTTCGGAGCGGGTGGGGCGGGCGAGAATGACGGCGCTCACGTCGGGAACGTCCAGGCCCTCGATGGCGATGTTGACGCTGGTGAGGATCTGGTACTCCCCGGCGCGGAAGGCGGCCATGAGGTCGCGGCGTTCCTCGCGGGGCGTCTGCCCGTCGATGTGGACGGCGGGAATGCCGACGCTGTTGAAGGCGTCCCGGAGGGCGAGGCTGTGGCGGATGTTGCAGGGGAACGCCACGGCCCGCCGCTCCGGGCAGACGCGGGCGAAGGTTTCCACGACGTCCCCGATGAGTTGCGGGTTGCCGTCCGCGATGGCGTCCAGTTCCGCCTGCGTGAAATCCCCCCGCTTGCCCTCGCGGGCGGCAATGAGGTCCAGTTCGGAGGGGATGAAGTAGCGGGGCGGGACGAGGTACCCGCGTTCCATCAGGGCGCGGGTGGTGATGGGCTGCACGAGGGCGCTGAACGTCCGCCCGAGGCCCTTGCCGTCCCCCCGGACGGGTGTGGCGGTCAGGCCCACCACCCGGGCGTTCGGGTACAGGGCCAACAGCTTCTGATAGGTCGTGCTCTCCGAGCGGTGCGCTTCATCCAGGCAGATCAGACGGATGTGCTCCGGGTGGAAGCTGCCCCGGGCGTACCGGGCGAGGAAGGACTGAATGGTGCCGCACAGGATCAGTTCATCCTCGTGTGGCTGGTGCCCGGGCAGGATCAGGCCGTGCGGGATCCCGAGTTCCGTGAACGCCTCGCTGGCCTGCTCCACGAGTTCCAGCCGGTCCGCCAGCCACAGGGTCGGGGTGCCCTTCCGGTAGGCGGCGTGCACCATCTCGGCGGCCGTGCGGGTCTTGCCGGCCCCGGTGGGTTTGACGAGCAGCGCGGCGCGGTGCCCCTTTCGGAAAGCACCGCGCAGTTCTTCGACGGATTGGATCTGGTAGTCCCGGAGGGGTTTAGGCGGCAAGGCCCATCACCTCCGACACGGGCTCCCCGAGTTCCAGGCGGGTGAGGCGGGCCTGGGCGACTTCGAGCATGTGACGCCTCCTCTTGCTCTGCGTGGTCGGCTGGCGCTGCGTGCCGTGCAGGGTGGACTTGCAGAACGTCACGGTGCGTTTCAGGGCGCGGATGATGCCGTGCCGGAACGCCTCGCTGTTCTCCCGGTCCAGCCTCAGGGCGGCGCGGTAGTCGGCCCAGGATCCGGTGAGGTAGATGCCCTTCTTTTCCCGCCGCGCGAGGCCCTCGGCGGTCAGCGCCCGGACGTGCCGGCGGATGACTTCGGGGTGCTTGCCGCGCAGTTCCGCGAGTTCAGCAATTGTCGCGCCAGGACAGGCAATCAGCCACGCAACGGTCTGCCGGGCGTGCGAAAAATGCAACGTATGTTCATAACTACCGTAAGGTCTAGCTTTACTAGGTAGTTGTGAACTTGCGTTGTGTTTTTTGACTGCTCGCTGGTTCATGGTCGGGACCTGGATGGTCAGACTTTTGGATCCCTCCGGGGTGAGCGCCATGAACGGAAGGTCATGGGGGGAGGCGGGGATCTCGATGAGGAGCGCGCTGTACTTGTCGGCCGGGTCCAGTTTGGTGATGCCCCGGTGGAAGCCGAGCGTGCCGAGGTAGCGGAGGCGGGTGGCGACGTCGGCGGGCCGGCCGGTGATGCCGTGGGCCTTGAGGTTCAGGAGGCCGCCGGGGTTGATGTAGAACCGGCCCTTGCGTTCCCAGATGTTCGTGAGGGCCAGTTCGGTCAGGGCGGCCCACAGGTCGAACAGGGCGCCTTTCTGTTTGGGGTTGCCCTGCGCGGCGTCGAGGATGGCGCAGCCGTGGGTGATGAGGTCGGACTGGGCGGCTTCCCACTGCTGCTGCACCTGTGCGGCCGTGAGGGGCTCCGGGCGGGGCGCTGGGGGCGGCGTGGGGCGTTCCAGGCCGAGTTCCTGCGCGGCGGCCTTGACGGCGGCGGCGAGGTTCCCGGCGTGTTCGAGGAGCACGAACGCACTGAAGCTGTCGTGGGCGTGTTCGTCGTTCAGGGGGCAGCTTCCGTGGTCGCTGAAGGCGCGCTCCACCCCGTCGTCTCCGGTGAGGATCCGCACGCCCGCGACTTTCGTCTTGCTGTCCGGGGGCAGGTACCGTTCTCCCTTGCGCTGGTACCCGTTGCGTTCCAGCACCTCGCGGATGTTCACGCGGGCGCGGAACACGTCCCCGGGGCGTTGCGCGGGGTCGGTGGGGGTATTGGGGCGGGTGCTGGCCTGCCGGGGTTTCTGGGGCTGTTCTGGGGCCGCCCAGGGGCACGCCTGCCGCATCTGCTGGGCCGCTTCCTCCCAGTTCTCCCAGATGGCCTGTAGGGCCGGGGGCAGCAGGGGAATGTCCGTGCGGGCGCGGGGCGGGGTGCCGGCCCATTCGTAGGGCCGGCCGGTGTCCGGGTGGATGCTGGGTGGCAGGACGTCCTGCACGGCCCCGGCGCGCAGTTCCAGCACGGTCACGAGTTTCGGCCGGCCGTTGCTCATCACCTCGGTCGGGTGGGGCCACGCGAGGCTGCGCCGGTCAAACTGCACGCCGTCCGGCAGGCGGTAGAAGGGTTTCTCACCGTTCTTCCCCCGGATCCGCGTGGGGCAGGCCAGCAGCTCACCCAGGTCCAGGCCCACGGCGGCGAGCGCCTGCGCGGCCCACTCGGGGTGGTCAATGTCGAGGGTGGCGGTGTGGCTGGCGCTGTGGAGCACGCCCATGTTGAGAGGCGCACCACTGAACTTCCGGTGCGCCTCCTCGCGGGTGGTGATGGTGTTGTGGGGTTCGTTCCACCCGGGCTGGGTAGGGAACTTGGTGCCGTCTGGGATTGGCACCAACGCCAATCCCAGACGATGCGTGTAATGCCTGGCATACTTCGCGCGATCTGTCATATGTGGCTCCAGACGCGGCGCACGAGAATGCGCGTCAACTGTGATTTGCATATCCCGTATTCCTTTGCAAGTCCCCGATGGGTGTATTGCCCAGTCTCGTACTTGCGCCGGATTTCCAGCACGTCGGCCTCTGTCAACTTTGCTCTACCGTGCTGACTGCCTCGCGCACCGATCTCGGGCCGCAATCTGCGCGGATGATCCTCCCCCCGCTTCAGCCGTTCCGGGAATTTCTTTGAACCGTTCCGCTCGCCAGTTGCAGCGCGACCTCGGGAAACCATGTCGGCTACGTTCTCTGCTGCGGTCCCAACACGAAGGTGAGCTGGGTTTACGCAAGCAGGGGTGTCGCAGGAGTGCAAGATGAACATCCCCTCGGGAATCACTGCATCGGGGTTATGTAGCTCAAAGGAATACCTGTGGGCTCTGACTCCTCGCCCATTGAGCCAAAATTGTCCATACCCGCCTTCGTATTTCCCACCTTTCCAAATCCAGCAACCGCCCTCCGTCTTATCGACCTTGGCAAAAAAGCGTTCTTCAGGGGCGGGATGACGCTTCCCGGTGTCGGGAACGAGCGCCAGGCCGATGGTCGTGTAGTGCCGGGCGAACCGGGCGGGGTCGGTCATGCCGCCCTCCCCTGTTCGATCAGGCGCTCTGCCAGGGCGAAGATTGCCCGCTGGGCGTACGCCTCGCCCCGCTGGGCTTTGAGGTGCCGTCGGGCGGCGGGGTAGTCGTCAAATCGCAGCGCGGCCTCTAGGCTGTCCACGTCGAGGCGGAACTGTTCATCCGGGTCGGTCGTACTCTGGTGCATAGGAACCTCGGCAAGTCAGAACCGCCCGCGTCTCGTACACGCAGGCGGTTCACTTTGGTTGGGGTCAGCGGCGGGTCACGGCGGCCTTCTTCGGGACCCAGCGGTCATCCGGGCAGCCGCACCGGCAGTCCGGCGTGGCCTGGGGCTTGAGCAGGTCCCCGTGACCCAGGTGGGCGGGGTACCGGCGCTTGGTCTTCGGGTCATACGTGGGTTGAAGGCCATCGTGCACCTCCCAGCCCAGCGCGCACTCCACCATTCCGTAATCGATGGCCGTGCCGTGGGCGCAGGTGCCGCAGGTGCCGACGCGCCCGTCAGGCGGCGCTGTCATCGGGCTTGTACGCGCTCAGGGCCTTGTACAGGGCCGTCGCGTGGGTGATGTCGGTCTCCCAGTTCGGGGACTGCGCCACCATGCCCTCTACGGCCTTCCCGTGGCCCTGTTCGGACAGGCTGGCGCGCAGGTCCGTGATGAGGCTCACGGCCTTCACGAGCCGCGCGTCCGGCACGCCGCTCCCAAGCCACGCGCCCAGCTCCTCCCCGAGGTCGCGGCCGGGCGTGGGAATCACCCGGTCGCTCAGGGGGGCGTAGCGGCTCTTGGTGATGACGAGGGCGTGCGCGGCATCAATGTCGCCCACCACGTCGAACTCGTACTCCATGCCGTCCCGCTGCACGGGCGCGAGGCCCACCTTGCGGATCTGCGTGCGGCCCCGGTCATCTTTCTCCTGCACGTACTCCGTCTTCGCCCGCATGGTGCAGATGACGTGCATGGGCGCGGCCAGGATCGCGTTAATCAGGCGGTTGTGCAGGGGCGTCGCTTCCCGCCACGCGCCGAACGTGTTGCCCTGCGTGCGCTGCCGCGCGGCGATCTGGTCCACCTGGGAGAGCACGCCGCCCTCCCCCGCCCACGCGTGACTGAGGCTGTCGATGATGAGCACGTCGTACCCGGCCCGCGCGGCGTCCTGAATGCCCTGAATGAAGTGGTCCGGGTGGTAGTCCCGGAGTTCCAGGGTGTCGAACTCGGCCACGTCCCCGGCGTACTTGCTGGCGCTGCCGTGCTCCGTGTCGATCACGGCGATGCGCTGCCCGAGGCCCTGCGCGATCTTGAGGGCGCTCATGGTCTTGCCGCTCCCGCTCGGGCCGATCAGGGCCATGCGGAGGCGGGCCTGCTTGCGCTCGGCTTTCTGGAATCGGCTCATGCGGCGGCCTCCTGAGCGTGGGCGGTGACGATGGCGTGCAGGGCGTCGTGTTCCGCCTGAGCAGTCGGGTGCCCGTGCGCGGCTTTCAGGCGCAGCCACGCCAGCGCGGTCTGCACGCGGGCGGGGTGCCAGGTCAAGGGGTCCGTGGTGTACGGATAGGCGGGTGGTACAGTGGATGGGTACATAAAGCTCCTTCCCCCCAGTGGCGACTGGGGGGTCTTTCTTTGGTGTGGGCGCTTGCCGGACTCGAACCGGCGTGGGCCTGTCGCGCCTCGCGTGAGGCCCGGAGCTACGGGTGATGCATGCTCCGGGCCTCTCTTGCGTGGTGTGTGGGCGGGGGAAATCAACGCAAGCGAACCCGCCATGCCGCCCCGACTGACGCGCGGGGCGAGAGCGTTTAGCCGTAGACGATGGTTCCGTGATCCGTGTTGATGCACCCGGTGAGCCAGCCGAAGGAATCGCCGTCGCCCTGAGTGACGCTCACACCGGGCAGCGCGTTTTCCAGGGCCCTGATGTTGTCCCAGTTGCACCGGCCGCTTTCGTGGATCAGCGGCCCGCAGGCCAGCTCCGCGATTTCCTTGACGGTGGGGTGCTTGTGGTCCAGCAGCATCTGCCAGTCGTGGCCCGGGTCCGTGCACTGGGTCTGTTTGATCTCGTCTTTGAACGCCCCGGCGTGCACGGGGCGAACAAGGTCAATGAGGCTGCTCAGTTCGTCCATTGCTTCTCCCTTGCCTGCCTGCCGGGTTGAACGGCGTCCGGGCCTGTCCCGGGCGGGCATGAATCCTCAGAATCTGAGGTGTCGGAAGCTGACGGGAACGCTTGCGGACCAAGGGGCGTACTTGCCGATAACCACATCTGCGAAGTACGCCCAGGCCGCTCCCTTATCCGAGGGGGCGGTTGCGGTTGCTGGACCGCTGACCGGCTCAGGTTTGTCACCCGGGGCGAGCTTCCGGGGCGGGCAATGCCGCGTGAGCCTCTGTCGCGTGCTGGCGATCAGGGTGTCTCGCCCTGACTCATAACGGTTTGCTGCGCTGACCTTTTCCGTTGGTCCCGCTTCGTGAGGCGACGCTCCTATTACCCGATCAAGGCCCGGTGCTACCGGGGGTGCCGCTGTCATCGACGCTGGTTGTAGACCCTCAGAGCGCGGGGTACCTCTGCCGTGTCACATGTGCTGCCTCCCTCTGCCCGTGCTGGGCGGTGTGTGATGGGCCCCGGTCCTCCTGCGCCGTCCGGGGCATGGCGCGTAGGGAGGGTCAGGCGGTGAGGAGGTTGCCGAGCGCGAGCAGGCCCAGGTAGGCCAGGAGGACGAGCAGGCAGACAGCGAAGGCGCGCGGGCTCAGGTCGGGGGACTGGTTCATGCGGCGGCCTCCTGCGGCGCGCAGTGGTGGCAGCAGAGGGTGGTGTCCGTGTGGGGCTGCCCGCACGTCCAGCACAGGAAGGGGGTGGGTTTGCGGGGCAGGTCGCGGCCAGCCACCCAGGCGGACGCCAGGAGGGTGAACGCGATGACGCCCAGGGCGATCAGCAGCAGGGCGATCACAGGGACCGGCTCCCCCCGGCGCTCAGGCCGGCACGGACGGGCACGCGGACGGTTCCCGTTACTGGGTTGGTCAGGCGGACGCGGACGGGCGCGGTCACTTGAACCGCCCCCCGGCCATGGCTTCCTCATCCCCGGCGTTGCGGGCGTCGTCCCATTCCTGCGTCTGCACGTCCCGCAGGGCGTCCTTGATGACGCGGCGCGCGGCGGTCAGGGTGGGGTCGCCGTACTCGACGTCGCTGGCGTCCAGCAGGCACGCGGCCTGCGCGGTCGTCAGGGTGACGGTGATGGCGTTCACGCGGCACGCTCCGGGCTGGGCTGCGCGGGGCGGGGGGCGGTCAGGAGGGCCTTGAGGACGCGCACGCGGGTGGCGTGGGGGTCCGCGCAGACGATCTCCACGGTGATGACCAGCGGCTCACGGCGGCTCACAGCTTCACCGTCAGCAGTCCGCCCCGGGGGTGCGGCAGGGCGCCCGTGTGCTTGCGGCGCAGGGCGCTCACGTCAGTCGTCACGGAGCGGGCGGTGCTGAGGATTTCCTCGTGTCCGTACACCTCACCGGCCTGCATGGCGCTGATCTCCAGCTCCTCAGCCACGGCCATGAGCGCCAGTTCGAGATTCGTGAATCCGTCGCGGGTGTGCTTCACACCCCGGTCCGCTTTCAGGTCAGCGGCCACACTGCCCGTCACGGCCAGGTTGTTCATGTTCGCCACGCTCTTCGCGGTGGACTGGCTGCCGCCCCGGCTGAAAATCTGCGCGTTCACGCCCTTGTTGGTGCGCTTGGTACGGGCGCGCAGTTCAATGCGCTTAAGCGCCTCGGGGTCTTCAATGCGGTCCAGGGTGCGGGTGTTCAGCGCTTCGGGGTCGTCAAAGAACTGATCGACCATCTCGTTCACGGCGGCGCGGTACTGCTTGCCCAGCATCCCGGGCAGAACGGTCAGGATGCGGCGCCATGCGGCGGCGTCCGCTACGGGGGTGGCGAGGTTGCCCGCCTTGCCGTTGCTGCGGGGGAATTTGAAACTGTCACAGGCGGTTACAGTTTCGGGGTACTCGGCAGCGAGGCGCTTGAACGTGACGCGGGGGTTGACAGCGCCGGCCAGCTTCAGGAGGTCGAAGACGCTGGCGCGTCCGTCGGCGGTCTTCCTGACCTGCCCGCCGTCTGGTAGATTGATGGCAAGTTCCTTCATCTGGACTCCTCTCCCCGGTCGCACCCGGGGGGTTTTCTTTGGCTGGCGAACGGACTCAGGCAGCAACGTTTAGAACTTTGGACGTAATTTCAGGCAAAAAAAGAGCCTCCATGGGCACGTTCAGTGCCTGAGCGAGTTTGTGGGCAACACTGAGGTAGACGTCGGTGGCAGCGCCCGTTTCGTGCTTTTTGACGACGCCCTTGGACACCCCCGCCAGTTGCGCCAGTTCACCCTGGGTGAGTCCCCGGGCGTTCCTGATGGTCTGGAGTTGAGTGAGCTTATACATGTGTACGTAAACTATAGAACCACGGACGTATACCGTCAAGTCTATTGGAGAACCACAGGGTTAGGAGAGCCGGAACGATGAACGTACTTTAGACGTATGCCCGTATATGCACGCCTCTCTCCCTTTTCCCGTTATGCCTAGGGGGCGTCCCAGTGCAAAGGTCAAGCCCCAGTGGGCGCTTGCTCTCGCCTCTCGCCGGGCAGCCCTAGGACTCACCCAGGACGAAATAGCCGACCGGACCGAAGGTGTCCTCGGTCAGAAGAACGTTTCTGATTTCGAGAATGCCCGCGTCGATATCCGGGATACCACCGTGACCCGCGTGGCCGCCCTGGCCCGCGCGCTGGAATGGACGCTGTTCGACCTTCAGGACGCCCTAGGCGTCAACCTCGGCCTGGGCCAGAACCCGGCCAGCACCGTCATGCCCATGGCTGTCCACACCGTCCCCTCTTACCCCATGGCGGCGGCCCTGAATCCCGGCCTGCCACCTCATGCGTACTCAGTGATGCTGGGCATGCGCCGGGACGGACGCCCCCACCCAAAAACCCTGAGGGCGTACATCATGGATTCCGACGAGATGACCGTGCCCGGGCAGCGCAGCCTGCACCCCGGGGATTACGTGGTCGTGAACCCGGACGACCACGAATTGAAGGCCGGAGACATGTACATGGTCACCCGGAACGGGAAAGCGCACGTCAGGCGTTATAAGGAAACGGAAATGGGCAACGGATTTTATGCGGATAACGTATCCTACGATCCATTACCCATGAACGGCACACAACTCATCGGGCGTGTCTACCGTCTCAGCAGTCCTGACCGCGCCCCCGCGACCATGAACTAACCGGAGGACCATGCACACCGCCCCCAACCCCTACACCTACCTGCCCCTGACCGCCTACGTGGCGGCCGGCCCCGCCAGCGCCCCCCCGGACGACCACCTCTGGGAGAGTCCCATGTACCCCGTGCTGACCCGCAGTCTCAGGCGCGGGGACAGCAACCTCCTCATGCAGGTGGTGGGGCACAGCATGGACAACGGCACCGAGCGCAGCATCCCCCACGGCAGCCTCGTGCTCGTCGATCAGGCCGATCTGCGCTTCCATCACCTCCGCAGAGGGTACGTGTACGTGTTCGTCACCCCGGACGGCGCCACCGTCGCCAAAATCTATGACCTGTACCGGGGCCGCCCCGCGCTGTTGAGCCTCAACCCGGACTTCGCCCCCATCCAGAACTTCCGCCGGGACGGGTACGAACCCGTGGGCCTGCTCTACGGCGTCCGGGAAACCGCTGACCGCGTGCGCACGGTCGGGGCGTACTGACCGAACCCGATATGACCCGCCCGGCCGCCAGTTACAAGCGCGTCAGCTCCGAGAAACAAGCGGACGAGGGACGCTTCGGCCTGCAAGTCCAGCAGGACGCCATCGAACGGTACGCGGCCCGCGCGGGCTTCACGCTCACCGGGCACTATGAGGACCGCATCACCGGCACGACCGCCACCCGGGACGGCCTCAAGGCCCTCGCAGCGGACGCGAAACGGTATGAGGCGGTCATCATCAGCAGCGTGGACCGCCTGGGCCGGCGCGTGCAGGTGTCCTACGGCGTCCTGGGTGAACTCATGGACGCCGGGCTGGAAGTGCACGGGGCGGACATCGGCCCGATTGACCCGGACAGCGAGAGCGGCATGATGGCCTTCGGTCTGGGCGCCCTGGTCGCGGACCTCGACCACCGGAAGATTGCGCGCCGGATGCATGAGGCCCGCATCCGCAAGGTGGCGCTGGGCACCCCGGAACGCCCCCTGAACGGCTACGGCTGGCGCAAGGGCGAACCCGACGAACGGGAACAGCACTGGGTGAAGTGGATGTACGCCCAGGCCGCCCACCACGGCACGCACACCATCGCGGACCAGCTCAACGCGCAGGGCGTCACCACCCGCGCCGGGCGGAAGTGGAGCCCCCGCACGGTCGGGCTGATCTTGCAGAACCCGATGTACATGGGGGAGTACCGCTTCGGGCTGTCACGCGGGACCGTGCGGGCCGTCTGCAAGTGCCCCGCCATCGTCACCCCGGAAGTGTGGGCCCGGGCGAATGACCGGCGCGTCACCGTGCGCAGCAGCCGCCTCGATATCTTCCCCCTCACCGGACGCCTCACCTGCGGAGAGTGCGGCGCGGCCGTCAGCGGAACCACCATGAAAGAAGGCCGATACGCCTACTACGTCTGCCGCAGCGTGTTCCTGCCCCGCAGCCTCCGCAAGGCGTGCACGAACACCCGCCGCGTCCCCGCCCACACCCTGCACGAAGCGGTCACGGCGGCCCTGCGCGGCTTCCTCACCGATGACCAGGCGCTCACCGAGGCCACCCGCACCCCCACCCCCGAACCCATCAACACGCAGGCCATGACCGCCGACGTGCAACGCCGCCTCGCCCGCCTCGACGCCGCCTATGAAGCCGGGGCGTTCGGGCCGGACGAGTACGCCAGCAAACGCCGCGCCATGCTCGCCGAACGGGACGCCATCGTGAACACGCCCATCAGCACCCCCGCGCCCGTCCACCTCGCGGACGCCCGCGCGGGCCTGCAACACGCCCTCGCGCAACCCAGCCTCGCGGACACCGCCCGCCTCGCCCACCTCCACGGCATCCTGTACCCTGGGGGCCGATTGAAACTCACCCTGGGGGGATGATGATTACAAGCGAACACGCAGACGTGTCGGTCGTGAAGAACTACGACGTGGACGGCATTCAGTTCGACCGGGTGCGCTACACGGACTACAACCCGGTCGGCGGGCCGAACAACTGGGGGTACAACCCCACGGCGCTGGAACGGTACCGCGAGGAAACTGGCGCCACCGGCACGCCGCTGCCCAGCGACCCGCAGTGGAGTGCGTGGCGGCGCCAGCAGGTCACGAACCTCGTGCGGGAAACGGCCCTGGCCGTGAAGGCCGCCCGCCCGGACGTGAGCGTGAACGCCGCGACCATCACCTACGGCGAGGGTCCCTCGGATCAGGCGGGCTGGCTGGCCTCCCGCCCGTACACGGAGGTGCTGCAGGACTGGGTGACCTGGGTGCGCGAAGGCTACCTGGACGTGAACGTCATGATGAACTACAAGCGCGACTTCGTGCCCGCGCAGGCGCTGTGGTTCGACCAGTGGAACGCCTTCGCCGCCCAACTGCAGGAGGAGACGGGCGTGCATCAGGTGAGCGGCGCCGCCATCTACCTGAACGACCAGCAGAGCAGCGTCAATCAGGTCTGGAAGACCCGGCAGGCAGGCCTGGACGGCTGGGCCGGGTACTCCTACCGCACGCCGGACCGGGACGTGAACGAGAACCGCCGCACCAAGGAGCAGGTGCTGCCGGAACTCACCGCGAAACTCTCCGGGGAGGGCGGGCCCTTCGAGCGGCCCGTGCGCTGGGACCGCCCGAACCCCGCCCACCTGCGCGCCGTGAGCGGGCAGGTGCAGGTGGGCAGCGGCCCGCTGGGCGGCCGGACGGTGCTGCTGCTGGACGCCCAGGGGCAGGAGGTGGCCCGCACGCAGACGGACGGCATGGGCCGCTACGGCTTCATGCGCCTGCCGCTGGGCCCGGTGCAGGTGCAGGTCGGGGACGTGACCACCGAGCGGATCACGCCCCTGCCGCGGCAGGTCACCGTGCTGCCGGACCTCAATCTGCCATGAGCGCCACCCGCCTGGGCGTGGACGCCGGGGGCAGCGGCACCAAGTGGGTGCTCGCGCGCGGCGGCGTGGCGGTGGCGCGCGGCGTCACCCCGCCCCTCACCAGCCTGCTCCTGCAGACGCCGGAAGGTGCAGCGCATCTGGACGCGCTGGTGCGGGCCGTCGGTGAGCGGCCCCAGGCGGTGCACCTGGGCCTGCCGGGCCTCTCCCGGAGCTCCGCGCGGGCCGCGGAGGTCGCCGTGCAGGTCGCCCTCGCCTTCGGCCTGCCGCCGGAGGCAGTGCAGGTGGAGGGCGACCTGGACCTCGCCTACCGCGCGCACTTCCGGCCCGGGGAAGGCGTCCTGGTGTACGCCGGGACCGGCAGCATCGCCTACCACGTCACCGCGGGCGGGGAGGTGGTCCGCGCCGGGGGACGCGGCTACCGCCTGGGTGACGACGGCGGCGGGTTCAGCCTGGGCCGGGCGGCGCTGCGGGTCCTGACCGACGCCCTGGACGTGGGCGGCCCGCCGGATACGCCCCTGGCCCGGGAGGTCGCGGCCCTCACCGGCGGCCTGGACTGGGACACGCTGAGGGGCTTTGCGTACGGCACGCCCGGCGCCGCGGCGATCGCGTCGCTGGCGCCCGCAGTGGGCCGCGCCGCGGACCAGGGCGACCCCCAGGCCCTGGTGCTGGTGCGGGACGCCGCCGCGTCCCTGGCGGATCTCGCGCGGCGCGTGCAGGTGCACACCGGGCCGCTGCCAGTGACCGCGTCGGGCGGCGCGTTCCGCATCTCGCCGCTGCTCGGCCAGGAACTCGCCGCGCACCTGAGTGGCGTGCAGGTGGTCCCGGGCGACCACGCCCTGGCGGCCGCACTGGGCAGCTAGGACATGCAAGCCAAAGGGGGCCGGGGCAGACCCGGCCCCCTTGCCCGTCGGGGTTACTTGAGCAGTTTCCAGTTGCCGTTCACGACCTGGACCATGACGCGGCTGCGGGCGTCGAGGCCGAGGTGGTTGGTGGCGCTCATGTTGAAGATGCCGTGCGTGCCGATCACGTTGCGGGTGCCTTCGATGGCGTCGCGCAGCGCGTCGCGGAAGGCGGGCGTGCCAGGTTTGGCTTTCTTCAGCGCGGCGGGAATGGCCTTCTGGAGGAGCAGGCCGGCGTCCCACATGTGCGCGCCGAAGCCGGACACGGTGTTCTGGCCGTACTTGCTCTCGTACAGGTTCATGTAGTCCAGCGCGACCTTGCGGTTGGGCACGCTGGTGGCGAGCTGGTCGGCGACGAGCACCGGGCCGACCGGGAGGATGGCGCCTTCGACGTCCTTGCCGCCGACGCGCAGGAAGTCGGCGTTGGCGACCCCGTGCGTCTGGTAGATCTTGCCGGCGTACCCGCGGTCGTTCAGGGTCTTCTGGGGCAGCACGGCCGGCACGCCGGACGCGCCAATCAGGACGGCGTCGGGTTTCGCGGCGAGCAGTTTCAGGGTCTGGCCGGTGACGCTGGTGTCGCTGCGGCCGTAGCGCTCCTCGGCGACGATGCGCACGCCTTTCTTGGCGGCGTTCTTCTTCAGTTCGGCCAGCCAGCCTTCGCCGTAGGCGTCGTTGAAGCCGATGTACCCGACGGTCTTGACCTTGTTGCGGGCCATGTGGTCCACGATGGCGGCGGCCATCAGGGCGTCGGTCTGGGGGGTCTTGAAGACCCACTGGCGTTTGGCGTCGATGGGCGCGATGATCGCCTCGCTGGCGGCCAGGCTGATCAGGGGCACCTTGGCCTCGGCGACCACGTCGATCATGGCGAGGGACGCGGGCGTGGTGGTGGTCCCGATGATGATGTCCACCTTGCTGTCCTGGATGAGCTTGCGGGTGGCGGTGACGGCGGCGGTGGTGTCGCTGGCGTCGTCCAGGATGGTGTACACGACCTTCTGGCCGCCGATGGTCTGGGGCAGCAGGGCGACGGTGTTCTTCTCGGGAATGCCGAGGCTGGCGGCGGGGCCGGTAGCGGAGACGACCACGCCGACACGGATTTCGGCCTGGGCGGTGGCGAGGGCGGTGAAGAGGGTCAGGGCAGCGAGGGTTCGTTTCATGGGGTCCTCCGGGTCCGGGCCTGCGTGAGGCCCAGGGTGATGGGGAAGGGTGGGGGAGTGCGGCGACGGCCAAAGCGGGCCGTGGATGAGTCGGGGTTGTGAGTCCCTGAATGCTATCAGACCAGCCTTGCGGAGTTCTGACGGACGGCGGGCGCTGGAGCGCATACTGGGCTGTCCCCAGCCTCGAGCGGAGCGTGGTTTCCGGTGTTGTCCGCCCTGTTCCTGACGTATGCGGCGGGACCGGTCCGGTGCCCGGGCCTTGTGGGTGGTCTCCACAGCGCTGGGAACGTTCGGTCCGTTCAGTTGTACACTCGTGTGGTTGTACACAACATGGCAGCTTTGTCGACCCGTGGAGGAAATCCGTGCCGGACCCGAGTCCCAACCTATCCCCTGAGCCTGCCGACATCCTGATCGACGGGGCCCGGTACGCCGCGCGGCCCGGTGAACCGCTGATCGCAGCGCTGAACCGTGCGCAGGTGACCGTGCCGCAGGTCTGCTACCACGCCCAGCTCGGCCCCATTCAGACCTGCGACACCTGCATCGTGGAGGTGGATGGGCAGCTCGTCCGCGCCTGCGGCACGCCCGCATGCGCCGGCATGCGCGTGCGCACCGCCGTGCAGGCCGCCCAGGTCGCCCGGGAGGAGGCCTTCGACCGCCTGCTCGCCAACCACCAGCTGTACTGCACCGTCTGCGACAACAACAACGGCAACTGCACCGTGCACAACACCACCCGCGAGATGAACGTGCAGCACCAGTACCGGCCCTTCCAGGGCAAGGGGCTGGCGGTGGACGCCTCGCACCCCTTCTACCGCTATGACCCGGACCAGTGCATCCTGTGCGGCCGCTGCGTGGAAGCCTGCCAGAACCTGCAGGTGAACGAGACCCTCAGCATCAACTGGGAAGCCGAGCAGCCGCGCGTGCTGTGGGACGGTGGCGTGCCGGCTGGGGAATCCAGCTGTGTGGGCTGCGGGCACTGCGTGACCGTCTGCCCCTGCAACGCGCTGATGGAAAAGAGCATGCTGGGCGAGGCGGGCTTTTTCACGGACCAGCGGGGGCCGCTGTTCGGGAATGCGGTGGCGATGGTGAAGAACGTGGAACCCAGCCTCGGGTACGGCCCGATCATGAACCTTAGCGAGATCGAGGCCGCCGGGCGCGAGGGGTACATCCGGCGCACGAAGACGGTCTGCACGTACTGCGGCGTGGGCTGCGCCTTCGAGGTCTGGACCAAGGACCGCCACATCCTGAAGATCGAGCCGACCCAAGGCCCGGCGAACGGCGTGAGCACCTGCATCAAGGGCAAGTTCGCCTGGGATCACGTGAGCTCGCCCTCGCGCCTGACCCGGCCCTTGATCCGGGAGAACGGCGCCTTCCGCGAGGCGGACTGGGACGAGGCGCTGGCCCTGATCGCCCGGCGCCTGGAGGCCCTCCGGGCCGAGCACGGCCCGGACGCGCTGGCGTTCATCACGTCCAGCAAATGCACCAACGAGGAGAGCTTCCTGATGCAGAAGCTCGCCCGCAGCGTGATCGGCACGAACAACGTGGACAACTGCTCGCGCTACTGCCAGAGCCCCGCCACCATGGGCCTGTGGCGCACCGTCGGGTACGGCGGCGATTCAGGCAGCATCACCGACCTGGAGCGGGCCGGGCTAGTCATCGGGATCGGCACGAACACCGCCGAATCCCACCCGGTGCTCGCCACCCGCGTGAAGCGCGCCCAGAAACTGCGGGGGCAGAAACTCATCGTCGCGGACCTGCGAGAGCACGAAATGGCCCGCCGCGCGGACCTGTTCCTGCGCCCGAACCCCGGCACGGACTTCGTGTGGCTCAACGCCGTAAGCCGCTACCTGCTCGACCAGGGCCTCGAGAACCGAGCGTTCCTGGACCGCTGGGTCAGTGGCCTGGACGCCTTCCGCGCAAGCCTGGACGCCTACACCCTGGAGCACGCCGAGGTCGTCACCGGCCTGTCCGGTGAGATCCTCCGGCGGGTCGCGCACGAGATCGCGCAGGCCGACGGGGTCTGCATCATGTGGGCGATGGGCGTCACCCAGCAGATGAGCGGCTCGGAAACCAGCACCGCGATCTCCAACCTGCTGCTGCTGACCGGGAACTACATGCGCCCCGGCGCAGGCAGCTACCCCCTGCGCGGGCACAACAACGTGCAGGGCGCCAGCGACATGGGCTCCATGCCCAGCCACGTCACCGGGTACCAGCGGGTGGACGACCCGGCCGTGCGCGCCGTGTACGCCGCCGAGTGGGGCGTGGACCTCCCCACCACGGCAGGCCTGGACAACCACCAGATGATCCACGCCATTCACGCCGGCACCCTGCGCGGCCTGTACCTCAAGGGCGAGGACATCAGCCTGGTGGACGCCAACGCCAACTACGTGGACGCCGCCCTGGAGAAACTGGAGTTCCTGGTCGTGCAGGAGATGTTCTTCAGCCACACCGCGTCCTTCGCGGACGTGGTCCTGCCCGCCAGCCCCAGCCTGGAAAAAGACGGCACCTTCACGAACACCGAACGCCGCATCCAGCGCCTGAACCAGGCCCTGCCGCCGCTGGGCGACAGCCGGCCCGACTGGCAGATCATCCAGGGGGTCGCGAACGCCCTGGGGGCCGGCTGGTCGTACGCCCACCCGGCGGAGGTGATGGACGAGATCGCCCGCCTGACGCCCCTGTACGCCGGCGTGACCTACGAGCGCCTCGCGGGCTTCGCCTCCCTCCAGTGGCCGGTGCAGCCCGACGGCACCGACACGCCCCTGCTGTTCACGGACGGGTTCCCCTTCCCGGACGGCCGGGCCCGGCTGTACCCGGCCGAGTTCATTCCGCGCACCGAGCCGCCTGACGCGCAGTACGACCTGCATCTGAACAACGGCCGCATGCTCGAACACTTCCACGAGGGCAACATGACCTTCCGCACGGCCGGCATCACCGCGCAGGTGCCCGGTGCCTTCGTGGAGGTCTCCCCCGACCTGGCCTGCGAACGCGGTCTCACGGACGGCACCCTCGTGCGGCTGGTCTCCCGACACGGCGCGGTCAAGCTGCCGGCCCTGGTCACCTCGCGCGTGCAGGGCCGGCAGCTCTACGTGCCGATGAACAGCCCGAACGCCGCGCAGGCCGTCAACCGCCTGACCGGAAGCCACACCGACCCGAGCACCCACACGCCCGCGTACAAGGACACGGCCGTTCGCCTGGAGGTGATCGGCGGAACCGGTGACACCCCTCCCCTGCCCCGCCAAAACTTCCGGTACGGCACCCCCACGCCGCAGCGGGGCGTGGAGGTGGAGCGCAAGTGGGCGCGGCCCGACTACGTGTTCCCGGGCCTGGGACTGGGTCTGCTTCGGGGCGGCAGTCTGAACGCCCGGGCCGACCGGGTGGGCGCCCCGCCGCAGTCTTCCCGGATGAACATGCCGAGTAAATCGGGAGTGGCCGATGACTGACGCTTCCACCCCAGCCCCACGAGGTGCCCGAGATGGCTGAATCCCTGAAGTACACCCCCCGCCCGCCCACCCCGGAAGAAGGCCTGGCTGCCGCGCAGCGCGACCACGCCGACGCCCTGCAGGCCGGCATGGAGCTGCTGACCGTGCTGCACCGGCACGGCCTGCTCGAGGCGGCCTCCAAGGTCGTACGGGGCGGCCAGGGGCTCAGTGGCGAGGCGCTCGCCCTGCTGGAACGCGGCACGTCGACGCTGCTGATCCGCAACCTGCTGGAGGCCGCGCGGATGCTGAGCGACCTCGACCCGGAGAACACCGCCACCCTCGGCCGCGCGCTCACCAACGGCCTGAACGAGGGCGCGGCCCGCGTCGCGCGGGAGGAACGCGTCGGTCTGGGTGAGCTGCTGGGCCTGCTCAAAGACCCGGACGTGCAGGTGGCCCTCACCGCCCTGTTCGGCATCCTGAAGGGTTTCGGGCACACCCTGCGGCTCGCGGACGAGCGGCAGCACGCGCCCACCTCCACCCGCCGCACCACCGGGGAGGATGGCCGCTGAATCCGACCGAACCGGCCCGGGCCGTCGCTCTGCGTGACGGCCGGTTGCATGAAGAAACCGACCTGGTGGCCACCGAGGAACCCCTGGAGGTCCGGATCCAGACCGCGCAGGGCGAGCAGCCGCTCCTGATCACCATGCGCACCCCAGGGCACGACCAGGAACTGGTGCGCGGCTGGCTGCACAGCGAAGGCTTCAGGCCGCTGGGCGACCTGGAGATGGTGGTGGATCCATCCACGCCGAACGTCGTGGTGCTGCGCAGCGCGGCTGTGGAGGAGTTGCTCGCCCTGTCCCGGGCGGGCGTCACATCGAGTGCCTGCGGGATTTGCGGGGCAGGCAGCGTGGAGCGGCTGGCGCTCAGGGCGCCTCCGGTTCAAGGGAAGTCCGGGCCGCTCAGCGCCCGCTGGCTGTGCAGCCTGCCGGCATTGCTGGAGCGGGCTCAACCGGTCTACCACGGGACGGGGGGCGTTCATGCCGCCGGCCTGGTCAGCCGTCATGGGACGCTCCTGGCCGCTTTTGAGGACGTGGGGCGCCACAATGCCCTGGACAAGTTGATCGGCTGGGCCTGGGCAGGTGATCAGTTGCCCTTCGGGGAACATATTCTCGTCGTGACGAGTCGTGCCGGCTTCGAAATCGTTCAGAAGGCGGTCACCGCGGGCGCTCAGACGCTCGTGAGCGTGGGGGCACCAACATCCCTGGCAGTCGAGACCGCAGTTCACTTTGGAATGGCCTTGGTGGGCTTCCTGAAGCCGAACAGCCTGAAGGTGTACGCCGGAGCAGACCGGATTGAACCCTGAAGGCCCCCGCCGGCCTGACTGCAGCGTTGCCTCTTCGGCATAAACCTCTCGGCGTACTCCCGATTTACTTGGCATGTCCGGACACTTGGTCTGCGTTGCCGTGTGAGGCGTCGCCGATCGCGGCAATCTCGCGGCACGCCCGCGTGCAGGACCATTCACGCGCGCTCTGGAGCAACATGCCGAGTAAATCGGGTGAAGCGGGCCGCGCTTAGCCGTCCGAGTAAGCCGCCCGGAGCGCCTCGGCAAACTCCGGTAGCTGCAGGTTGCACGCCGCCCGGGTCACCTCGTCCCGCACCGTCAGCGGATCCACATCACCGGCCAGCATGGCCGCAAGCAGCGACTTCAAGTGAGAGTCACGCAGCTCACGGCCCACGAACATACGCACCTGGGTCACCGCCCGGGCCGCCTGCTCGGTCAGGGGCAAGGCACGGAATTCACGGGTGAGCTGATCGTTGATCTGATCCGCTTCGGCCTCCATCGCGAGGTCCGGCTGCGGCAGACGCTTGGGTTTGGCCGCCGGGCGCGCAGGCTTGGGCGCCGGCGGCAGCACCGTCTGCCCTGAAGCGTACTTACCGCTCTGGTCCTTGATGACGTCCACCAGGAAGGCCGAAGGCCGTTGCGGCTGGTACCCCCCAGCGAGAATCGCCTCGAACTGCTCAAGGCGGACCGTGACATGGTTTTCCCCGAATTGCGTGACGAGCTTGCGCGCCACAGGCACCACCACGCCGTGCCGGCGCAGGGCGTCCACGACCGGGGCGTCCGGAATCACCTGCAGGCTCGGTTCCGGAGCGGGCAGGCTGGCCGGCAGGTCGCCGAATTCGTAGACGATGACGGTGGCCGCGCGGGTTCCCTCATAGCTGACGGACCTCAGGTAACCGCGCTCAATGAGCTCCGCGTGCGCACTTTCGAGGTTGCGCTTGATGCGCGCCGGGACCGTCTCCAGGAGCTTGCATTCGCGCGCCCACTGCTGAAGGGAAATTCGCAGGACTTCAGCCGGCTCGGCCAGATTGACCGGGTCATACCGGCGGGCGTCGAGCATGCGGTAAAGGCTGCGGGTCAGGGAACGGCTCAGGCTGAGCACGAACGTCATGTCCAGGGGCTTGAGGTACTGCTCCCGCAGGCTCTGCACCACCGGCCGTGCCAAACGGATTTTCAGGAGGGTGCCGTGCCCGTAGGCCGTGCCGTCCTGGGTGTCGGCGTCGATCTGTTCGATGATGTTGAATTTCACGGTGGTCCATCGTTCATGACGCTTGTCGCGCCAGGATTCGCTGGCGGTGTAGGTGGCCCCCTTCAGCCGGTCCAGCGAATCCTGGAGGGCCTGGTAGTACTGCCCGGAGTCGGTGAATCCGGCTTTTTGCAGCAGTTGGTAAGCGGTGATGACCACCTCGCCGCTGTCGGGCGCTCCCTGCTCCAGGTAGATCATGTTCAAGGCCGTGGCGAAATCGCCGTCCAGGCCGTGGGGGACGCCACCGTATTCGCCAGGCGAGATGCAGGTGAGCCTGGCGACGCGGCCTTCGACCATCAGTTCAAGGTCCCACCGGGTGTAGTCGGCGGGAATCCGTTCCTGCACACAGATCAGCCCCAGGCGGGCAGAGTTCGCCTCATCGAACCGTTCGATCTCTCCTGGCTGTCTGGGCCGAACGGCCGATTTCCGCGTGCGTGCCACTCAATTTCCTCCTGCTGTCGTCCGGCAACTATAGCGAACACTCAGGCGGGGACGCAGGATGGCATTGGCAGGACGTTGAGTGATGGTCTTTTTGGATGTTGTTTAAAAAAAGAAAAGAATGATTGATCAACAACAACAAGCGGCGCACGGCCGATGGCGTCCAGGACGGCATTTTTCAGGACAACATGCCGAGTAAATCGGGCCTTTTCTGTGGATAAGTGCCTGCAACATGCCGAGTAAAACGGGAGTTCTGCCGAGTAAATCGGGCTCTCGAGCGTGAAAGATGCCGAGTAAATCGGTTCTCAGACTGTGGAAGACTCTCGCTGACTTGCCGAGTAAATCGGGAAGAGTTGCCGAGTAAGACGGCAGGCCTGCAATTCGAACCTGCCGAGTAAACCGGGAGGGGCTGTGGATAACCAGGCGGAAGATGCCGAGTAAATCGGGTCCAACAGAGCGTCCGGACCCGATTTACTCGGCATCTCGCATTCTTTACTTTCTTCCGTGCTGGCCGCATCGCCTGTCGCACGGTCCCTCCAACGCGGATCCAACATGCCGAGTAAATCGGTAGGGGATCCCTGGGAGTGAATCAGGAACCAGCTTTCTCCATACGAACCTGCTGCACTTCGGCCTTCCACCGCTCCTGGATGGTCTGGTCATTGATCACGATGCGCACAGCCGCCTCCAGCGCCTCATCGATGTAGATCCGTCGCATGCCCATGTCATCCGCAGCTTCAAGGATGAGTTTCGCAAGCTCGCGGTGGAGAGCCAGGGGAACCCGGCCGGCCAGGGTCTTCTCCTCTCCCCTGCCGGGTCCGGGTTTTCCGGTGATTCCGGCCTGTGGCGTGTGGCCGGCCTCCATTCCAGCGCCCGGCCGGCGTTCAGGAGCGGGTGCCGGGTGGCTCTCCGCTGGCGTCGGCTCGGCCTGCTCGGTCTGCCGCACCTGCTTCAGCTGGGCCAGCCCTTTGAGGAGGTCGCTCATGCGCTGACCTCCTCCGGGCTCTGGCTGAGGCGTTGAATCAGTTCAGTGGTGACCGCCTCGTAGTCCTTCCAGCATTTCTGGGCGATATCGGTCTTCAGGTCCCGCACCAGCACGGCACTGTTCGCGGCGTCCCGGAACGCCTCACTCAGCCGCACCGCGGAAGCCATCACCGTGATGCCCTGGTCCTGCAGTGCTTTTCTGGCCAGGATCTCCTTCATCCCTTTGGGGCGAATCATGGTGAGCAGGCAGACGAACTTGTCCGTCGGTACGCCCCCGGTTCTCAGGATCTCTGCCGTCTGGACCGCGCCGTCGAGCCCGTTGATGTCGGGCGTTGTCGGCAGCAGCGTCAGATCTGCGGTGCGGGCAAATTCCAGAAGTTCGGTGTTGTCCGGTCCGCCCTCGGTGTCGAGGATCACGACGTCGTAGTCCCTGGCCCGTGCGAGCGAGGAGACGGGCGCCACCGTGAACGGCAACAGTCCAGAGCGGGCCCAGGAGGTGCTGGTCCGAATGCGGTCCCCGTCAGCCAGCAGAACCTTCTGGCCGGCATCGGCGAGTACGCCAGCCAGGTGTATGCACGTGGTGGTCTTGGCGATGCCACCTTTCAGCCCTGCAACAGCTACCACCAGCGGACCCACACGACCTCCTGGAGTTTCTGACTCTGACATGTACACATTTTAGCGTGTCTGTGAATCAAAAAACAAATTTACACACATATATATTTGTACACAAGTGTACAAAAGCGTGTACATGTGTGTCCAGATCCCTGACTGGAGTGGCCGATCGGAGTCGGCTTCATGGCGACGGGCATGGACGGGCCCAGGGGATGAAGCCGTCATTTCGAGGCAGCTGCTGACTCTCAGAGGACCACCTCGTCTATCGATGACGAAGCGGACAAACCCACACACTAATTCACGTGTCAATTTGTGTACAAATTTGTACAC
>JAANMV010000350.1_pt1 | contig 57435 bp, 62 predicted proteins | sample 7279661 | NCBI WGS metagenome assembly JAANMV01 (sample SAMN14094540, study PRJNA606508) | bioreactor metagenome | isolation source: A lab-scale SPAN reactor treating ammonium-rich wastewater day 121 | place: Ireland: Galway | collected 2017-05-16 | reverse complement strand
AGCATGCCCAGCAGCACGCTGCCGGACTGCATCAGTGCCAGTTCGGCATCGTCCGGCGCGTTGACCTTCAGCACCAGCTCGGCGGCAAAGGCCGCGGCCGCATCGCCGATGGTCGCGCCAGCGGCCTCGTAGGCGCTGTCCGGCACGCTGGAAAGCAACCCGGCGCCGCTTTGCAGCGTTACCCGGTGCCCTTGGCCGATCAGTTTCTTGACGGTTTCCGGGGTCGCGGCGACGCGCGTTTCCCCGACATGGGTTTCGAGAGGAACACCGATGTGCATTGTTGTTGTTCTCCTGCGTGATCATGACCGGTACTGCGGCGAACCGCGCACCGACGTGCTTTTCACCCGCTCGCTGCTCTGGCGAACGGGGTGTGGAACAGGTGAAGCCAGCCGGGCGATGCACAAAAACGGATCGCCCGGCGCGGCATTCTGCAAGCCTTGAAAAAATCAAACAACTGTTTCAATCAAACGATTGTATTTGACGCGCCGGTCGCAGGATGACTGCCTGTTTTCCGTGCTTCGCTGCAGATTGCGTCCTGTTTGGCTCTGCGTACGACCAACTCGTCCGCGCCAGGCACACGACACGGCCGCATCATGAATGACGCGCCATTGACGGGGTATTCGTCAGCGGTGCCAACCATCTCCGACCTTGGTGTCGGGTTAAGTCGATATGCGGGAAAAACGCGCGCACGTTGAAATGTCATTCAATCCTTGTAGTCCAACTAGGCTGGTTGGACCCGATTGGAGTGTTTCGAACGCAGTGACGTCGGGTCGCTGCGTGTCGCTGGTGGAGCTGGACGATGCCCGAACTCGATGTAAACGAAGTCACCACGCTGCTCGAACAGCCGGCCCAGCGCCGCCTGCCGTTCGCCTTTGCGCGCCGGCACGGTGTGATCCTGCTGGAGCGTGGCGGCGAGCTGCACCTCGGCCTGCGCGAGGGCGCCGCGCTGACGGCGGTGCAGGAGGCGCAGCGGGTCGTTGGTATGCGCTTGCCGATGCAGTGGCTGCCGCAGGCGGATTTCGATCAGGCGCTCGGCGCGGCCTACCAGCACGACTCTTCCGCGGCGATGCTGATGGTCGAGGGGCTGGGCAATGACCTCGACCTGGCCAGCCTGGCCGACCAGATCCAGGAAACCGAGGACCTGTTGGAGCAGGAGGACGACGCGCCGATCATTCGCCTGATCAACGCCATCCTCGGCGAGGCGATTGCCGAGAACGCCTCGGATATCCATATCGAAACCTTCGAGAAGCGGCTGGTGATCCGCTTTCGCGTCGATGGCATCCTCCGTGAAGTGGTGCAGCCCAAGCGCGAGCTGGCGGCGCTGCTGGTGTCGCGGATCAAGGTCATGGCCAAGCTGGACATCGCCGAGAAGCGCATCCCGCAGGATGGGCGTATCTCGCTGCGGGTCGGCGGTCGCGAGGTCGATATCCGCGTTTCCACGCTGCCCTCGGCCAATGGCGAGCGGGTGGTGCTGCGCCTGCTGGACAAGCAGGCCGGGCGCCTGACCCTGCGTCATCTCGGCATGAACGAGCAGGACCGCCGCCACCTGGAACAGGCGGTGAAGAAACCGCACGGCATCATCCTGGTTACCGGGCCCACCGGCTCGGGCAAGACCACCACGCTCTACGCCGCGCTGACCACCCTCAACGACCGCACCCGCAACATCCTCACCGTCGAAGACCCGATCGAATACCACCTCGAGGGCATCGGCCAGACCCAGGTCAACACCAAGGTCGACATGACCTTCGCCCGCGGCCTGCGCGCCATCCTGCGCCAGGACCCGGACGTGGTGATGGTCGGCGAGATCCGCGATCAGGAAACCGCCGACATGGCGGTGCAGGCCTCGCTCACCGGCCACCTGGTGCTCTCCACGCTGCACACCAACAGCGCCATCGGCGCGGTCACCCGCCTGGTCGACATGGGCGTCGAGCCGTTCCTGATCTCCTCGTCGCTGCTCGGCGTGCTGGCCCAGCGGCTGGTGCGGGTGCTGTGCAACGACTGCAAGCGCCCCTATGTCGCCGATGCCGCCGAATGCGAGCTGTTCGGCGTCACGCCGGCCGAGGCGCCGACGCTGTACCACGCCGAAGGCTGCGAGCATTGCCGCGGCATCGGCTATCGCGGGCGCACCGGCATCTACGAACTGGTGCTGTTCGACGATGCGCTGCGCAGCATGGTGCATACCCGCGCCAGCGAGCAGGACATGCTGCAGCACGCGCGCCTGCTCGGCCCGAGCATCCGTGACGACGGCCTGCGCAAGGTGCGCGAGGGCGTCACCACCATCGAGGAAGTGCTGCGGGTGACCCGTGAGGAATGATGCCCTGCGCCGCCCGGCGCGCTGTGGAGGCCACCGCTGATGGCTGCCTTCGAATACCTGGCGCTGGATGCGCGCGGCCGTGAGCAGAAGGGCCTGATCGAGGCGGATAGCCCGCGTCAGGCGCGGCAGCTGCTGCGCGACAAGCAATGGGCGCCGCTGGAAGTGAAGCAGGCCAAGTCCCGCGAAGACACCAGCCGCGGCGGCTTCAGCTTCGGTCGCGGGCTGTCGGCGCGTGACCTGGCATTGGTCACCCGCCAGCTGGCGACGCTGGTGCAGGCGGCGCTGCCGATCGAGGAAGCGCTGCGCGCCGCGGCGGCGCAATCCACCTCGGCGAAGATCAAGTCGATGCTGCTGGCGGTGCGCGCGCGGGTGATGGAAGGTCACAGCCTGGCCGCGGCGCTGCGCGAATACCCGTCGGCGTTTCCCGAGCTGTACCGCGCCACCGTGGCGGCCGGCGAGCATGCCGGCCATCTCGGCCTCGTGCTCGACCAACTCGCCGACTACACCGACCAGCGCCAGCAGTCGCGGCAGAAGATTCAGCTGGCACTGCTCTATCCGGTGATCCTGATGGTCGCCTCGCTGGCCATCGTCGTGCTGCTGCTCGGTTACGTGGTGCCGGACGTGGTCAAGGTGTTCGTTAACACCGGCCAGGAACTGCCGGCGCTGACCCGCGGGCTGATCGCCACCAGCGACGTGGTGAAGAACTGGGGCTGGCTGATCGTGCTCGGCATTGCCGCGTTCGTGCTGGCCATGCGCGCGGCGCTGCGCGATCCAGCGCTGCGCCTGCGCTGGCACGCCTTCATTCTGCGTCTGCCGCTGATCGGCCGCTTGAGCCGGGCGACCAACACCGCACGCTTCGCCTCGACCCTGGCGATCCTCACGCGCAGCGGCGTGCCGCTGGTGGAGGCGCTGTCCATCGCCGCTGCGGTGATCGCCAACCTGCGCATCCGCGAGCGGGTGGTCGAAGCGGCGCAGAAGGTGCGCGAAGGCAGCAGCCTGACCCGCGCGCTGGAGGCCACCGGCGAGTTCCCGCCGATGATGCTGCACATGATCGCCAGCGGCGAGAAATCCGGTGAACTGGATCAGATGCTGGCGCGCACCGCGCGCAATCAGGAGAACGACCTCGCCGCCCAGGTGTCTCTGCTGGTCGGCCTGTTCGAACCGTTCATGCTGGTGTTCATGGGCGCGGTGGTGCTGGTCATCGTGCTGGCGATCCTGATGCCGATCCTTTCTCTCAACCAACTGGTGGGGTAACGACAATGAAGTTGCAACGACGCACGCAAGGGGGCTTCACCCTCATCGAGATCATGGTGGTGGTGGTCATCCTCGGCATCCTCGCCGCGCTGGTGGTGCCGCAGGTGATGAGCCGCCCCGAGCAGGCCAAGGTCACCGTGGCCAAGGGCGACATCAAGGCCGTCGCCGCCGCGCTGGACATGTACAAGCTGGACAACTTCGCCTATCCGAGCACCCAGCAGGGGCTGGAAGCGCTGGTGAACAAGCCTTCCGGCAACCCGCAGCCGAAGAACTGGAACCGCGACGGCTACCTCAAGCGCCTGCCCAAGGACCCATGGGGCAATGAATACCAGTACCTGTCGCCGGGCACCCGCGGCCAGTTCGACCTGTACTCCTTCGGTGCTGACGGCAAGCCCGGCGGCTCGGACCTCAACGCGGACATCGGCAACTGGGACCTCTGACCGATGCGCCGGCGCGCCCGCGCCTTCACCCTCATCGAACTGCTGGTGGTGATCGTCCTGCTGGGCATCCTGGTCAGCCTGGCGGCGCTCACCACCGGCAGTTCGAGCACCTCGCGCGAGCTGCGTGACGAGGCCCGGCGGATCGCTGCGCTGATCGGCGTACTCAGCGACGAGGCGGTGCTCGACAGCCGCGAGTACGGCCTGCTGGTCAACCGCGAGGGCTACCGTGTGCTGCGTTACGACGAGGCCGACGCCCGCTGGCGCGAGGTCGAGCGGCGCAAGGTGCATCGGCTGCCGGAGTGGATGCGCCTGGAGCTGGAACTCGATGGCACGCCGCTGGAGCTGGTGGCGCCGGTCAGGCAGGCGGACGACCGCGCCGGGCTGAGCGACGCCGACAGCCGCGGGCGCAGCCGCGAGCGCAACAGCGGCCCGCGGCTGGAACCGCAGCTGCTGATCCTCTCCAGCGGCGAACTGTCGCCGTTCAGCCTGCGCCTGTCCGAGCGCAAGGCCGGCGGCAGCACCTGGCTGATCGCCAGCGACGGCCTGCGCCTGCCGCAGGCCGAACTGCTCGAGCACCGGCGATGAGTGCATCGATGGCCAGGGCCGGCCGCGGCTTCACCCTGCTCGAAGTGCTGGTGGCGCTGGCGATCTTCGCCACCGTCGCCGCCGTGGTGCTCACCGCCGCCGGGCGCAGCCTGAGCAATGCCGGGCGGCTGGAAGAACTGACCCTGGCCAGCTGGATCGCCGACAACCGCCTCACCGAACTGCAGCTGCAGCCGACCACGCCGGCGCCCGGCCGCGAGGCGCTGGAGCTGGAATTCGCCGGCCGCCGGTGGCAGACCCTCAGCGAGATCGAGGCGAGCAGCGATCCCGGCCTGCTGCGCGTCACCGTCTGGGTCGCGCTGGACGAGCGCCGCGCGCGCAACCGGCCGCTGCCCGAGCGCGCGGTGGCCAGCCTCAGCGGCTTCGTCGCGGTGCGCCAGGCCGGCAGCGGCCAGCCGGGGCTCGCGCAATGAATCCGCAGCTGCCGCGGCGCATGGCCGGCTTCACCCTGCTCGAACTGCTGATCGCCATCGCCCTGTTCGCCCTGCTTGGCCTGGGCACCTACCGCATGCTCGAAGCGGTGCTGCGCAGTGACGCGGCGACCGCCGGGCAGGAACAGCGTCTGCGCGAGCTGAGCCGCGCGCTGTGGCTGTTCGAGCGCGACCTGCTGCAGGTGATCGACCGGCCGGTGCGCGACGGCTACGGCGACGAGCGCAACGCGCTGGTGGGCCAGCTCGAAGGCGACGACGGCGCGCCCATACTGGAGCTGACCCGTAGCGGCTGGCGCAACCCCACCGGCCTGCGCCGCGCCAACCTGCAGCGGGTGCGCTGGCGGCTGGTCGGCGAGCGGCTGGAGCGCACCTATTGGGTGGTGCTCGACCGCGACGTCGACAGCCAGCCGCGCGTGCAGGTTGCGCTCGACGCGGTGCGCGCGCTGCAGCTGCGCTACCTCGACGAAGACCACGTCTGGCACGAGGAGTGGCCGCCGTTCGACTACGGCCGCGGCGGCGGCGAGGAGGCCGCGCAGCGCTTGCCGATCGCCGTCGAGCTGAGCCTCGAACACCCGCGTTACGGCCGCATCAGCCGCCTGCTGCGCTTGCCGGACGGCCCGCCGCAGCAGGCGCAGATGCAGCTGCCAGGCGCCGAGGGCGTGCCGGAACCGTTCGACGGGGAGCAGCCGCAATGAAGCGCCAGCGCGGCGTCGCGCTGATTACCGTGCTGCTGGTGGTGGCGATCGTCACCGTGGTCAGCGCGGCGATGGTGGCGCGCCAGCAGCTGGCGATCCGCGCCAGCAGCAACCAGCTGCAGGCCCGCCAGGCCTGGCATTACGCTCTGGGCGGCGAGGCGCTGGCGCAGTCGATCCTGCAGCGCGACGCGCGCGAAGGCGGGCAGGCGCCGGTCGATCATCTCGGCGAGGCCTGGGCGCTGCCGCGACCGGCGTTCGCCGTCGACGAGGGGGAGATCCGCGTGCACATCGAGGACCTCGCCGGGCGCTTCAACCTCAACAGCCTGGTGAAGAACGGCCAGGCCGACGCCGCCGCGCTGGCGCAGTTCCGCCGGCTGCTGTTGCGCCTGCAGATCGCCGCGCCCTATGCCGAACGGCTGGTCGACTGGCTGGACGTCGACCAGCAGCCCGGCGCCGAGCAGGGCGCTGAGGACAACGCCTACCTGCTGCTCGAGCCGCCGTATCGCACGGCCGGGCGGCGACTGTTCGACCTCTCCGAACTGCGCCTGCTGCTGGACATGCGCGACGAGGACTTCCAGCGTCTGGCGCCCTACGTCGCCGCGCTGCCGGCCGACCACGGGCTGAACGTCAACACCGCCAGCGCGCTGGTGCTGTCGAGTCTGGGCGACAACCTCAGCCTCGGCGCCGCCGAAGCGCTGGTAGAGGTACGCCGCGCCAGCCCCTTTCGCGACACCGCGGCGTTCCTCGCGCAGCCGGCCATGGCCGGCAACACGCTGCAGGGCACCGCGCTGGCGGTCGGCAGTCAATACTTCCAGGTCACCAGCGAAGTGCATCTGGGCGACCGCCGGCTGGCGCTGGTCAGCCTGCTGCAGCGCGAGCAGGACGGCACGGTCCGCGTGCTGGCGCGCAACCTCGGGCAGCCGCCGCGTCTGCCCGAACCATCCGCAAAGGGAGAACGCTAGATCATGGATTGCCTGTTCCTGCCCGCCGACTGTGGCGCGCACCTGCAGCCGGAGACGCTTGGTTACTGGTTGCCGCGCGAAGGCGCCGGCGGCTGGCTGAGCCTGGCGCAGTGCGCGGCTGTCGCGCAGGGCGCGGTCACGCTGGTGCTGCCGGCCGAGCACTGCAGCGCCTTCGCCGTGGCGCTGCCGACGCGCAAGGCGCGCTGGCTGCAGCAGGCGCTGGCTTACGCCGCCGAGGAGCTGCTGGCGGAGAATGTCGACGAGCTGCACCTGAGCCTCGGCGAGGTGCTGGACGACGGCCGCCACCGGGTCATCGCCATCCGCCGCAGCCTGCTGCAGGGCTGGCTCGAACAGCTGCGCGGGCTGGGGCTGCCGATTGTCGCCGCGCATGTAGACGCCGACCTGCTGCCGCGTACGGGCAGTCAGATTCTGCTGCTCGGCGCGCGCGGGCTGCTCGGCGGCAGCGTGGAGGCGCGGCTGGCCTTCGCTGCCGGGCAGTGCCCGGCGCTGGCCGCACAGTGCCCGGCGCCGCGGCAGGTGCACGGTGACGGCGAGACGCCGCCAGGGGTGGATGACTACCAGCGTCTCGACGACCCGTATGCCTGGCTCGCCGACGGTCGCGCGGCGGCGGTCAATCTGGCGCAGGGCGCGTTCGCCATTGATCTCGGCGGCAGCGGGCTGGCGCGCTGGAAACCGCTGTTCGCCACGCTCGGGCTGATCCTGCTGGTGCAGCTGGGCTTCAACCTGGCGCAGGGCTGGTACTTCCAGCGTCAGGGCGACCTGCATGCCGACGCCAGCCTGGCGCTGTATCGCGAGCTGTTTCCGGCCGACACGCGCATCGTCAACCTGCGCGCGCAGTTCGACGACCACCTGGCCCAGGCCAGCGGCGCCCAGGCCGGCTTCACCCGCCTGCTGGAACACGCCGCCACGGCGGTCGCCGACGGCGCGCCGGTGACGGTGCAGCGGCTGGACTACAACGAGACACGCGGCGATCTGGCGCTGGAAGTGCGCGCCGCCGATTTCGCCGCGCTGGAGCAGCTGCGCCAGCGTTTGAACGAGCAGGGCCAGAGCGTGCAGCTGGGCTCGGCGAGTCGCGACGGTGATGCCGTCAGCGCCCGCGTGGTCATCGGAGGCTGACGATGAATTTCAAACAGCAACTGGCCGTGCGCCTGACCGATTCACCGCTGTGGCGCCGCTGGCAGCGTCTGCCGCCGCGCGACCGGCTGGCGCTCGGCCTGCTCGCCGCGTTCCTCGTCGCCCTGCTGTTCTACCTCTGGCTATGGCTGCCGGCGCAGCGCCACGCGGCCGACGCGCGCGAGCATTACCAGGCGCAGCGCGAGCTGTACGCCTATCTCCAGCAGAACAGCGAACTGGCGCGGCAGATGGGCCGCAGCGATCGGGTGGCGCTGGCGCCGGAAGAGCTGCAGGGGCTGGTCACGCAGAGCGCACAACAGAGCAACCTGCGCATCGAGAGCTTCGACAGCGGCGCCGACGGCGGCCTGCAGGTCAGCCTGCCGGGCGCGTCCTACACGCTGCTGCTGCGCTGGCTCGCGGAGTTGCAGGCGCTGGGGGTGAACGTCGGTGAAGTCAGCCTGGAGCGCGCCGGCGAAGGGCAGGTGGACGCACGAGTAGGGCTGCGCGCGGGCAGCTGAGGCGCTGCCCGCGCATGCCGGTCACTGATGGGGAAACGGCATGGCCAGCGCGCGTAGCGCGGCTTCGGCGTTGAGCACGCGGGTCACCGCCTCGTCGGCCTTGTCGCGGCTGAGACCGAGGCGGTCGAGCAGCGTCTGCGGGATGTCCTGCGGGCCGCCGGCGCCGATGCCGCGCTGGCGCAGCAGGCGCACGGCCAGACAGACGAGGTTCGGATAGGCGGCGTGCTCGCCGGCGTAGTCCGGGTCGTTCTGGAAGCGCAGGGCGTTGGCCACTTCGTCCGGCATGCCCCACAGGCGCATCAGCCACGCACCGATCTGCTCGCGGGTGATGCCCAGCAGGTGCTGTTCGACATGGCTGTGGCTCAGGTGCGGGTTGACCTCCAGATGCCTGCAGATCAGCGAGAAGTGCGGCGGAAAGATATGCGCCAGCACCAGATAGCCGAAGTTGTGCAGCAGCCCGGCGAGATAGCTCAGGCCCATCTCCGGGCGCGTTTCGCGCGGGATGGCGCGCGCCAGCCCCTCGATCACCGCGGCGGTGTAGATCGCCTGCTGCCAGTACGGCGTCGCCTCCTGCGGCCGGTCCTTGGGCAGGCTGAGGGTCTTGCCCAGCGCCAGACCCAGCGCCAGGTTGATCACCAGATCGAAACCCAGCACGCGGACGATGGCGTCTTCCACCGAGCGGATGCGTCCGGGGGCGGCGTAGTACGGCGAGGCGGCCCAGCTGATCACCTGCGCGGCCAGCGCCGGGTCGGTTTCCACCACGCCGGTGATGTCGTCGACGGTGGCCTCGGGGCTCACACGCAGTTTGATGATGCGCTGCGCGGTATGCGGCAGCGGCGGAATCTCGATGGTTTCCTCCAGGCGCTTCTGGATGCGTCGCGCGGTGAAGCTCTGTACCGCCTGGCTGATCTCCTCACGGTCGTCATGCGGCCGGTCAAGGTTCGGCCGGATGTCGCGCAGCGGCACGGCGAAGCTGCCGGCGCTGGCCTTGTTCAGCAGGCGCTGGAAATCTTCCGCCGTCAGTTCCACCAGCAGCCCCGGCTGGCCCGATTCGACCAGCAGCCGCGGTTGTTGCAGCAGGCAGCGCTCGTACAGGCAGGGCGAACTGGTCAGCGGCGGCAGGCCGGGCAGGCGGCTCAGCTCGTGCTTGGCGAGCATGCGCGCCAGGCGTTCCGGTTTCACCGCCAACAGCTGGCGGCCGGTGAGCTCGGTCAGCCGCGGCAGATCGAGCAGATGATCCTGGGGAAACAGCACCAGCATGGCACCGACGCTGTCTTCCAGCAGCACCGCCTGGACCCGCTGCGCAGCCGGCAAGGCGGCGTGGTCGCGCAGGATCTGGTAGCGCACGCCGAGGTCTTTCAGCAGCTTGGTGATCAGCAGCGGCAGTTCGGAACAGCTTTCGGTATCGACAGCAGAATTCATGAGCGGACCCGTGATGATGGCCTGCCCGAGTATAGCGAAGCCCTCAGGCGGAAAAATTGCGGTGACGAGTGGTTGTCACACCTGGCCGTACTCCTGGCCATGACGCAGCCAGCGCTCCAGCAGCGGGCTGACATGTTGCGGCCAGCGCGCCAGCAGCTCCTGGGCGGCGTCGCGCACCGCCGGCAGCAGGTCGGCGTCGCGCATCAGGTCGGCGACCTTGAACTGCAGCAGGCCGGTCTGACGGGTGCCGAGCATTTCGCCGGGGCCGCGTAGCTCCAGGTCCTTCTCGGCGATTATGAAGCCGTCGCAGGTCTCGCGCATGATCGCCAGCCGCTCGCGGCCCAGCTGCGACAGCGGCGCGTGGTAGAGCAGCACGCAGTGGCTGGCCGCGCTGCCACGGCCGACGCGGCCGCGCAGCTGGTGCAGCTGCGCCAGGCCCAGACGTTCCGGGTTCTCGATGATCATCAGGCTGGCGTTGGGCACGTCGACGCCGACTTCGATGACCGTGGTGGCGACCAGCAGCTGCAGTTCGCCGCCCTTGAACTGCTCCATCACCGCGGCCTTCTCGGCCGGCTTCATGCGCCCGTGGATCAGTCCGACGCGCAGGCCGACCAGCGCCGCCGAGAGATCCTCGTAGGTGGTTTCCGCCGCCTGGCAGGTCAGCTCCTCGGATTCCTCGATCAGCGTGCACACCCAGTACGCCTGGCGCCCCTCGTTGCAGGCGATGCGCACCCGCTCGATCACCTCCAGGCGGCGGCTATCGGCGATCACCAGGGTGTTCACCGGCGTGCGGCCCGGCGGCAGTTCGTCGAGGATCGAGGTATCGAGATCGGCGTAGGCGCTCATCGCCAGGGTGCGTGGGATCGGCGTGGCGGTCATGATCAGCTGGTGCGGGCAGAGCCGGCCGTCGATGCCCTTCTGGCGCAGGGCGAGGCGCTGCTGCACGCCGAAGCGGTGCTGCTCGTCGATGATCACCAGCGCCAGGCGCCTGAAGACCACCTCGTCCTGAAACAGCGCGTGAGTGCCGACCACCATCGGGCAGCCGCCGGCGATCTGCTCCAGCGCGGCGGCGCGGGCCTTGCCCTTGAGCTTGCCGGCGAGCCAGGCGACCTCGATGCCGAGCGGTTCGAGCCACTTGCTGAAGTTGAGAAAGTGCTGCTCGGCGAGGATCTCGGTCGGCGCCATCAGCGCCACCTGATAACCGGCTTCCAGCGCCTGCAGGGCGGCGAGGGCGGCGACCACCGTCTTGCCGGCGCCAACATCACCCTGCACCAGACGCAGCATGGGCTCGTCCTGGGCCAGGTCATAGGCGATCTCGGCACCGACACGCTGCTGCGCGCCGGTGGGCGCGAAACCGAGGTTGGCGAGAAAGCGCTGCGGCAGCTTCTGCGCCGGCGGCAGCGCCGGCGCCTGCTGCGCGCGCACCCGCTCGCGCAGGCGCTGCAGCGACAGCTGGTGGGTCAGCAGCTCCTCGAACGCCAGGCGATGCTGCGCCCAGTGCCGACCTTCGGCGAGTTCCTCCAGATCGGCATCGGCCGGGGGGCGGTGCAGGTAGCGGATGGCTGCGTCCAGCGCGCTGAGCTGGTAGTCGCGGGCCAGCTCGGCGGGCAGCCAGTCCGGCAGGCTGTGCGGGCCGAGCCGCGCCAGCGCCTGTTCGCTGAGGTTGCGCAGACGCTGCTGGGTCAGGCCTTCGGTGGTCGGGTAGATCGGCGTCAGGGTCTGCTCGACCGGTGCCGGTTCGCCGGTCAGCGCGCGGTATTCCGGGTGATAGATCTCCAGCCCCGAGGCACCTGGACGCGCCTCGCCGTAACAGCGCAGCTGGGTGCCGCGCTTCATGGCTTCCTTCTGCGCCTGGCTGAAGTGGTAGAAGCGCAGGCTCAGGGTGCCGCTGCCGTCCTGCAGACGCACCAGCAGGCTGCGGCGGCGGCCCATGACGATGTCGGCGCCGGACACCACGCCTTCGATCACCGCGTCCTGCCCCGGGCGCAGTGCGCCGATCGGCACCACGCGGGTACGGTCCTGGTAGCGCAGCGGCAGGTGGAAAAGCACGTCCTGCAGGGTTTCCAGGCCGACCCTGGCGAGCTTCTCGGCCAGCGCCGCGCCGACGCCCTTGAGCGCGGTGACCGGGATGGTCGCCAGTTCGCTCATGGCCTCAGGCTTTCGCCGACGGCGGTTTGCCTACCGAACACAGGCGGATCGAGTCGGCGAGGATCTCGATGGCCTTGGGCCGCGGGAAGCTGGCGCGCCAGGCGATCGCCACGGTGCGGAACGGTACCGGCGGCGTCAGCGGGCGGGTCTCCAGCACGCCGGGGGCGTAGTGGTGGCTCTCCACGGCCGACAGCGGCAGGATCGACACGCCCAGACCCGAAGCGACCATGTGGCGGATGGTTTCCAGCGAGCTGGATTCCACCGTGGTGTGGCTCGGTGCCTCGCCCTTGCGCGTGGTCGGGCAGGCTTCGAGCACCTGATCGCGGAAGCAGTGGCCCTCGCCGAGCAGCAGCAGGCTCTTGTCGTTGAGCATCTCGGCGTCGATGGTTTCCTTCGCCGTCCACGGATGGTCGGCCGGCATCAGCACGTAGAACGGCTCGTCGTAGAGCGGCTTGGTCAGCACGTCGGCTTCCTGGAACGGCAGCGCGATGATGATCGCGTCCAGCTCACCGGTGCGCAGCTTGTCGCGCAGGACGTGGGTGAAGTTTTCCTCGATGTACAGCGGCATGTCCGGCGCCACGCGGTGCAGCTGCGGGATGAGGTGCGGGAACATGTACGGGCCGACGGTGTAGATGGCGCCGACCTTGAGCGGTGCGGCCAGCTGATTCTTGCCGACCTGGGCCAGCTCGCGGATGCTCTGCGCTTGCTCCAGTACCTTCTGCGCCTGGGTGACGATGCCCTCGCCGACCGGCGTCAGGCGCACCGCGCTCTTGGTGCGCTCGAAGATCAGCACGCCGAGCTCGTCCTCGAGCTTCTTCACGCCGACCGAGAGGGTCGGCTGGCTGACATGGCAGCGCTCGGCGGCGCGGCCGAAGTGCTGTTCCTGGGCGAGGGTGACGATGTAGCGCAGTTCGGTCAGGGTCATAGTCAGCGTCCATTAGATTGGCGGCAAGCATAGCCTTTGCGTAGCCGTCTAACCAACTGCGGGCGCAAGGCCGAAGCGTTCGGCAAATGCCGCGTGCGGTGGTCGGCATGAGCCAGCGCGGCGGCGCTACACTGCGCAACAGGAAGATGATGCGGTCTCGGTGGGTTGCCGGAGGATGAAGGATGGGCAAGCGTTGTTCGGTATTGATCGCCGGCTGTGGCGATGTGGGGTGCCGCCTGGGGCTGCAGCTGAGTCGCGACGGCTGGCGGGTGTACGGCATGCGCCGGGAAGCCGCCGGTCTGCCGGTGCCGATCCTGCCGGTCAAGGGTGACCTGAGCAGCGCGGAATGTCCGCGCACCTGGCCGAATGGCGAGCTGGACTATCTGGTTTACGCCGCCTCGGCCAGCCAGCACGACGAAGCGGGCTATCGCCAGGCCTATGTCGACGGCGTGCGCCATGTGCTCGACTGGCTCGAACAACGCGGCCAGCGCCCGCGGCGGCTGTTGTTCATCTCCAGCACCGGCGTCTACGGCCAGCACGACGGCGAGTGGATCGACGAGACCTCGGCCACCGAACCCAGCGGCTACACTGGCCGGGTGATGCTGGAGGCCGAGCGCCAGGTGCTCGGCTGCGGGCTGCCGGCGACGGTGGTGCGCATGGGCGGGCTGTACGATCCGGCGCGGCCGTGGATGCAGAATCAGGTGCGCGCCGGCTTGCGCGTCGAGCGCGATCCGCCGCAGTACAGCAACCGCCTGCACCGCGACGACGCCGCCGCGCTGCTGGCGTTTCTGCTGCAGGCCGATGCGCGTGGCGAACCGCTGGACGACTGCTACCTGGGCGTCGATGACGATCCGGCGCCGCTGCACGAGGTGGTCGACTGGCTGCGCGCGCGCCTCGGCGTCACCCACTGGGCCGAGCAGAGCATGACCCGCCGCGCCGGCAGCAAGCGCTGCAGCAACGCTCGCGCCCGCGCGCTGGGCTGGGCGCCGCGCTATCCGAGCTATCGCGATGGCTACGCCACGCTCGGCGAGCGGCGTGACTGACGGTAACCGCCTGCTGGCGCGGCCCTGGCTGCCCGGTGTGGAGCTGTTTCATGCCGATTTCTCCGGCCAGGCGTTCGGCCGTCATAGCCACGACGCGTTCGCCATCGGCGCCATCCTCCACGGCGTCGGCGGCTACCAGTGCCGCGGCGCGCGCCATGCGCTGCCGGCCGGCACGCTGTCGCTGATGAATCCGCAGGAGCCGCATACCGGCCATGCCGAGTCGCCGCGGCTGATCTACCGCATGCTCTACATCGAGGAGGCGCGACTGCCGGCGCTGCTCGGTCGCAAGCAGCTGCCGCGCGGCTTTCGCCAGCTCAATCCGGCCGACGATGGCGCCGTCGCCGCCGGCCTGGCGCAACTGGCCGTCGACTTCCAGCACGGCGACGCGCTGGGCCTGGAGAGCCGCCTGCTGCAGCTGCTGGAGCTGGTGTTCACCCGTCACGGCGGTCTGCGGCCGATGCAGACCGCGCGGCGCGACGGCGGCACGGTCGCCGCCCTGCGCGATTACCTCGAACAGCATTACAGCGAGGCGGTCAGCCTGCAGGCGCTGGCCGAGCAGCTGCAGCGCCATCCGCGCCATCTGATCGAAGCCTTCCGCCGCGCCTATGGCGTGCCGCCGCATACCTGGCTGCTGCAGCGGCGCATCCGCGAGGCCAAGCGCCGCCTGCTCGACGGCGAGGCGCTGGCCGAGCTGGCGCTGGGCCTGGGTTTCTACGACCAGGCGCACTTCAGCGGTACCTTCCGCCGCTTCACCGGCGTTACGCCGGGGCAGTTCCGCGCCACCGCGCGGGCCTGAGTTTCTTCCAAGACCGCCGCCGGTCGCGGCCGGCAGTCTGGCCGTCCCTGTCGAAGGAGGCGGTCATGGTCGGGTTGTTTCTGCTGGTTGCCGGTACGCATTTCGCCGCCTTGCTGTCGCCGGGGCCGGACTTCTTTTTGCTGATCCGCGCGGCGCTGCTGCATGGGCGGCGGCAGGCCGATGGCTGCGCGGCCGGCATCGCCCTGGCGAACCTGCTGTCGATGCTGCTGGTGCTGCTCGCCCTGGCGGTGCTGACGGGCGCCAACGGCTGGCTGTGGCGCAGCTTGCAGCTGGCCGGCGGCGGCTATTTCTGCTGGCTCGGCAGCCAGGCGCTGCTGGCCCGGCGCAAGTTGCAGCTACCGGACGGCGCCGACGAGACGGGCGGGCGCTGGCGGGCCGGTTTCGTTCAGGGCCTGCTGGCCAGCAGCCTGAATCCCAAGCTGCCGCTGTTCTATGCCGGCTTGTTCGGTGTGCTGCGCGAAGCCGCCGTGCCCGGTTGGGGGCTGGCGCTGGCGATGGCGTGGATGGCGGCGGTGGTGCTCGGCTGGGATCTCGCCCTGGTGCGCCTGCTCGGCCACGCGCGCTGGCGCGGCTGGCTGCGCCGGCGGGTGCGCGCGCTCGACCGGCTGTGCGGCGCCTTGCTGCTGGCGCTCGGTGGCTGGTTGCTGATCACCGCTGCGGCGAGGTGACGGCCGGCGCATGCAGCCCGTCGGCCCGGCGGCAACTCTGCAGCGGCGGGACTTACTAAAACTCAGACGACACGTCGCACGGCAGGAGCGGCAGCACCCCCGCGCAGTCAGCGAGGCACAGGGATATCACCGAGGCGGCGCCCCGACCCCCGATCAGGAGATGCCCATGAGAGCGCTACGCTGGCACGGCAAGCACGATATCCGCTGCGACGACCACCTGCCCGACCCGACCATCGAAGACCCGCGCGACGCCATCATCAAGGTCAGTTCCTGCGCCATCTGCGGCTCCGACCTGCACCTGTACGACGGATTCATGCCGGGCATGAAACTCGGCGACATCATGGGCCACGAGTTCATGGGCGAGGTGATGGAAGTCGGCTCCGGCAACAAGAAGCTCAAGGTCGGCGACCGCGTGGTGGTGCCCTTCACCATCGTCTGCGGCGAATGCGAGCAGTGCCGGCGCGGCAACTTCTCGGTGTGCGAGCGCAGCAACCGCAACAAGGACATCGCCGACAAGGTCTTCGGCCACACCACCGCCGGGCTGTTTGGATACACCCACCTCACCGGCGGCTATGCCGGCGGCCAGGCCGAGTACGTGCGCGTGCCCTATGCCGACGTCGGCCCGGTGGTGATCCCCGACGGCCTGACCGACGAGCAGGTGCTGTTTCTCGGCGACATCCTGCCCACCGGCTGGCAGGCCGCCGCGCAGTGCGACATCCAGCCGACCGACACGGTGGCGGTGTGGGGTGCCGGCCCGGTCGGTCAGTTCGCCATCCGCAGCGCGGTGATGATGGGCGCCGAGCAGGTCATCTGCATCGACAATGTGCCGGAGCGGCTGTCCATGGCGCGTGCCGGCGGCGCCATCACCATCAACTTCGACGAGGAAAGCGTGGTCGAGCGCCTCGCCGAGCTGACCCGCGGCAAGGGCCCGGAGAAATGCATCGACTCGGTGGGCATGGAGGCGCATGCGGCGCGTTCCATCGATTCGATGTACGACCGTGCCAAGCAGGCGCTGATGCTTGAAAGCGACCGCCCGCACGTGCTGCGCGAGATGATATACGTCTGTCGGCCGGCCGGCATTCTCTCGATTCCCGGCGTCTACGGCGGGCTGATCGACAAGATTCCGTTCGGTGCGGCGATGAACAAGGGGCTGACCTTCCGCATGGGCCAGACCCACGTCAACCGCTGGACCGACGACCTGTTGCGGCGCATCCAGGAAGGCCAGATCGACCCGAGCTTCGTCATCACCCACACGGTCAGCCTCGAGCAGGGCCCGGAGATGTACAAGACCTTCCGCGACAAGCATGACGGCTGCATCAAGGTGGTGCTGAAACCCTGATGGTCGCCAATCCCTAAAGTAGGGATTGGCCGAGCCACTTATCGAGCGAGGAGTCCTCATGAGCATTCCACGGCAAGTTACCCGGCCCAACCCCGCCGCGCGCTCGCTGGCGCGCGGGCTGGGCTGGTTCAGCATTGGCTTGGGCGTCGTCCAGCTGGTTGCGCCGCGGCAGGTGGCGCGTTTCATCGGCATGCCCGGCAGCGACGGGCTGATTCGCGCCTGCGGCCTGCGCGAGGTCGTCACCGGCGTCGGCATTCTGCTGGCGGATGATCCGAAACCCTGGATCTACGGGCGCATCGGTGGTGATGCGCTGGACCTCGGCTGTCTTGGCTGGAGCATCGAGCACGGCCGTGAGCCGGCCAATGCGGCCATCGCTGCCGGCGCGGTGGCCGGCATCACTGCGCTCGACATGGGCTGCGCGCGAGCGCTGGATGCCGAGCGGCTGCCGACCACCGAGTGGGATTTCGGCGACCGCAGCGGCTTCCCCAACGGCACGGCGCAGGCGCGCGGCTCGGTGGACCCCAAGTTCGCCGCGGCGCGTGCCGAGCCCAACGGCTATCCGCCGGCGCAACTGCACTAACTCCGCTCACCCTACCGCCACGGCGTCGATGGGGCGCGAGTGCCCGGCGGCATACGAGGCGCGTGCGGCGCGGCGGCGATTTTTTGCTAAGGTGGCCGGCCGTTCCGGTCGTGCGCCTGTGGCGTGCGGCCCTGTCTGTGAGTAGTCATGTCGTCGGTCGTCAATGTCGTCCTGCCGGTCTTCGCGCTGATCCTGCTCGGCTTCCTGTGCCGCCGCAGCGGGCGCATGGGGCCGACCGGTGCCTCCGAACTCAATCGTTTCGTCGTCTGGCTGGGTCTGCCGGCGCTGCTGTTCAGCGTGGTGGCGACCTCGACCTGGGAGCAGCTCTGGCAACCCGGCTTCATCGCCGCGTTTTCCGTCGGCTGTCTCGGCGTGTTCGCCTTCACCCTCGGCTACCGCCTGCTGCAGAGGCAGCCGTTGGTCGATGCCAGCCTGGACGCGCTGGGCGCGTCCTACGCCAACACCGGCTATGTGGGGATTCCGCTGTGCATGCTGGTGCTCGGCGACGAGGCGCTGCAGCCGGCGATGGTCGCCTCGATCGTGGTGGTCTGCGTGCTGTTCGCCATCGCCCTGGCCTGTGTCGAAACCGGGCTGCATGCCGGGCAGGGCCTGTTGCGCACGCTGGGCAAGGTGAGCTGGGCGCTGGTGCGCAACCCGCTGGTGGTTGCCCCGCTGCTCGGCGCCCTGTGGGCTGCCAGTGGCGCACAGCTGCCGGTGCCGCTGGCGACCCTGCTCAAGCTGCTGGGAGCGGCGGCGGCGCCCTGTGCGCTGGTGTCGCTCGGGTTGTTCCTCGCCCAGCCGCAGCCGGCCGGCAAGGTGCGGGGAGTGTGGCCGCTGGTGGGGCTGAAGCTGGTGGTGCAGCCGCTGATCACCTGGTATCTGGCGTTCCAGGTGTTCGAGCTGCCGACCCTGTGGGCCTATTCGGCGCTGCTGCTCAGCGCGCTGCCCACCGGCACCGGCCCGTACATGCTCGCCGAGTTCTATGGCCGTGAGGGCTCGCGCGTGTCGCGGGTGGTGCTGCTGTCGACGCTGGGCTCGCTGATCAGCCTGTCGCTGATTCTGGTGCTGTTGCCGGTCTGAGCCGCGACTTTACCGGCGCGTGGATAAGCCTGCGGCGTTATCCACCCTACGCCGGAGCTGCCGTAGGGTGGATGGCCACCCCGTGGAAAACCGCGAAGCGTTTTCCACGCGCTATCTAACGGTCAGCTCACCGGCCGTGTCACTTCCAGCACCACCGCGGCGATGCGGTCGCAGCGGGTGTAGGCGCCGCCGAGCAACTCTTCGCCGAACACGTCCGGGTCGATTTCCCGGTAGTGCCAAGTCAGCGGTGTCAGTGCCAGACGCTGGCAGGCCTCGGCGAGGAACGGGTCCTGGTTGTCCTGCATGGCAACGCCGGTATACAGCAGCAGCGTGCCGCCCGGCGCCAGCCGGCCGAGCGCGGCATCGAGAATCGCCAGCGACAGCCCGGCGCCCAACGGCCCACCGCCGTGGCGATAAGCGCGCTCACTGGGATCGACCAGATAGGGCGGATTGGCCAGGATCAGATCGAACTCGCCGTCGACGGCGCTGAGCAGGTCGCTGTGCTCGGCGCGCAGGTTGTCGGCGCCTGCCAGCGCCGCGTTGATGCCCGTCAGGCGCAGCGCTTGCGGATTGATATCCACCGCCAGCACCTCGGCCTGCGGCCGCGCCAGCGCCGTGAGAATCGCGCCGGCGCCGGAGCCGCAGCCGATGTCCACGGCGCGGCGGATCTCGCCGGTGTGGCGGTCGAGGTGGCAGCGGATGGCGCTGGCGAAGCGGTAGGTATCCGGGCCGAAGAACACCGCGTCGGCCGAGTCGGTGGGATACGCCGAATGCACGAACAGCTGGCCATCGAGGCTCGACAGCCGTACCCGCGAGCGCCAGCGCGGACCGCACGGCTCGAGCACCTGCGCCTGATCCATCAGGCTGAACAGCGGCGGCGGCAGCAGCTCGTGCTGGAACGGCCGGCTCCAGCCGAATACCCCGGGAAGGTCGCCGGCCAGTGCATTCTGCGGACGCTGGTTGACCCGTTCATGGGTCAGCGGCGTGGGCGTGATGAAGTGATAGCCGCGCTCGCGCAGGGCCTGGCCCAGATGCAGCAACGCGCGGTCCTGCGCGGTTTCCATGGTCATGATGCGTCCCTTGAGGCCTTCAGTTGAACAGTCCGTTGAACAGCCGCGTGGCCAGCAGGCCGACAGCGCTGTGGTGGCGTTGCGGTGCCAGCAGCGGCAGCAGCAGACGCATGCGCGCGGCGCGGTCCGGCTGGCGGGCGAGCTGCTGCTCCAGCAACTGCAGCTCCGCGTCGAAGTCGTTACCGGCGGGCATCTGCGGTGGAATCGAGTCCGCCGCCGGGCGACGCGTGTGGAACCGCGCCTGACCCTTGAGCAGCGCGCCGCGCGGGCTGCGCTTGCCGTCGGCGTGCCAGTCGCCGGCGATCCAGTCGTGGATCATCTGCTGCTCGTAAGCGCTGAAGACGCCGAACATCGGTGCCTTTTCGCCGATGATGAGCTGCCAGAAGCGGCTTTCCTGCGGGTCGTGGCCGCGCTTGATCCAGCCCCGCGCCTGCAGCACGGCGAGGAATTGCTCGACGTCCTCGGCCAGCCACTGATTGACGGTGCGGCCTTCGAAGCGGCAGTAGTCGGAATGCACGAACTGCCCGACCGCGGCCTTCTTCTCGAAGATGCGCTGCACCTCCGTCGACAGGTCGAAGTCGCCGATCACCGAGACGGTGCTGGCACCCAGGTCGTTGAGCCGATAGCCGTTGCGCACGCGCTGGTAGAACGCCGCGCCGTCGCCCATCTGCGGCCAGGCCGCGCGCAGCCCCTGCACGGCCTTGTGCGCATGGCCGTTGTCGGCATTGTCGACGGTGACGTGCAGGGTGAAGTAGTACGGATCGATGCCCAGCTCGGTCAGTTCATAGGATGTGATCAGCAGGTGCAGCGGCAGCTGCTCGTAGCCGAGATTGAAGCCGATCACCTCCGGCAGGAAGCGCTCGGCGTGCTCGGCCAGCGCCAGCTGGATGGCGCCCTGGACGAAGTGCTCGTCGTCCAGCTGCTGCCAGTCGTCGCAGCCCTGGCTGGCGAGCAGCTTGCGGTAGAGCACTACATGGTTCTTTTCCGGCAGGCCCTCGCCGAGTTCTTCCAGGTAGGTCTGGATCAGCGCGGTGAAGCGGCCATCGTCCCAGCGCTGCAGCAGGCCATAGAGCCAGGCGCCGTCGACCAGCTTGGTCGGCGCCACGCCGCGCAGGAAATGCAGCGCATGCGCCTTGCTGGAGAAGTAGCGCCGCGCACCGCCGGCGCGGCGCTGCTCCAGGTAGGCCTGGTACTGACGGCCGACGGCTTCGGTGCGCTGCCTGACCCAGGCGTCCAGCGCCGCCGGATCGTCCGGCAGGTCGCAGGGCAGCGCGGCCGCACGTTGCAGCTGGTCCTGCAGGTAGTGCGCGGCGTCCTCATGACTGGCGCCATCGAGCAGGGCGAAATACAGCTCGCGCGATTCCTGCGGTGGTCGCGGATCGGCGGCGCGCGGCGCGGCGGGCAGGCGGTGCAGAGTCATCGGCATGGTCTTGTTTGGCGGCAGTGGTATGCAGATTTGGGCCGGCCGCGGCGGCCATTAGTTCAGCCCGCCCGCCGAGCGGCGGCTGTGCGGCTTGCAACTTCCCGCGCGCGGGTCATCACTAAAGCGGTGAGCGGCAGCCCGTCGGCGCCGCGCGACAGCCGGAGGCACCAGCATGAATACCGAGCAGAGCGGCCGCGAGAGCATCGAGTCCATCGATCAGAGCGGCGACGCCCACGAACAGAACCCGGAAACCACCATCACCCACGGTGAAGTCGCCGGCGGCGACGAGGCCGACGTGCCGGGCGGCGCCTACAACGTGCCGCCGGAGCTGGCCAATGAACTCAGCGATGAAGAGGTCGTGCACGACAAGCAGGGGTCGGACGACGCCCGCTAGCGAGCGAAACGGCGACTGGTGCACGGTTTTCGCTGGTGGGTCTTAAACCCCGGCCGCGGGCGGTCGCTTGTTGGCTGTCATACATCGGCCGCGTGTTGCGCATGCATCGCTGCGCGCCGCCCTGCGTCCAGCGACCGGAGCAACGGACATGCGCCAACACAGCCGCCTCAGCTTTCGCCACATCAGCCGCATCCAGGTGACCAACCGTCTGAACGGTGAGCCGATGGGCTATGTCGCCGACCTGTCGCTGGGCGGCCTGCGCCTGGTGGCGCGGCAGCCGCTGGCGGTCGGCGGTTGCTACGACATGCTGCTGCACGTGCCGGAGCACGGCGAGCGCGTGCGCGAGGTACCGGTGGTGGTGATCTGCCAGTGGTCGCGCAAGGATTCGCGGCGCGACAGCTTCGAGATGGGCTTCGCTCTCGACCGCCCGGCGCCGGACTTCACCACGCTGGTCGCGCAGCTGCTGCCCAAGCGCCGCTGAGGCACGCGCCGGTCAACCGAGCGTGCCGAGGATGTTCACGCCGACGCGGTCGGGAATCTCGTTCTGCGACAGCACGTGCAGCCCCGGGCTGAATACCCGTGCATAGCGCGCCAGCAGCGGGCGCAGCTGCGGCATCACGGTGAGGATCGGCGGGTGGCCGTCCTTGCGCAGTTTCTCCTTCACCACCGGCATGCTGTTCTGCAGCTGGTTGAGCAGGCTCGGCTCCACCGGGATGTTGTCCAGGCTGACCGGCCCGGCCTGCTGGGCGATGGCCAGGGCGTTGAGCAGGGTGTTCTCCAGCGCGTTCTCCAGCACGAATACGGTCAGCTCGCGACGGTCGCCGGCGATCATCGAGACGATGCTGCGGCGCAGCGCGTAGCGCACGTCGGCGGCCAGCAGTACCGGGTCCTTGGTGGTTTCGCTGCATTCGAGCAGGGTGCTGGCGATGGTCTCGATGTCGCGCAGCGGCACCTCTTCCTGCAGCAGCTGGCGGTAGACGCGCATCTGCTGGGTGTAGCTCAGCGCCGCCTTGAGGCTTTCCGCCAGCTTGGGCGCCTGCAGCGTCAGACGCTGCATCAGGTGCTCGACGTCGTCGTGCTTGAACAGCTCGGGCAGATGTTCGCGCACCACCTTGTTCAGGTGGGTGGCGATCACGCTGGCGCAGTCGATCACCTGATAGCCGAGATTCAGCGCGCGCGGCTTGTCGCTGGGCTGAATCCACACCACCTGCATGCGGTAGGCCGGGTCGGTGCCGAGGATGCCGTCGATCTCGCCGTACAGCTCCGGCGAGGGAATCGCCATCAGGCGGTCGGCGTGCAGCTCGGCGCCGTCGATCTTCTCGCCGTTGATGTAGATGTCGTACTGCGAGGCCTTGAGCCGCAGGCTGTCGCGGATCTGCACTTCCGGCAGGAGGAAACCCAGGTGCTCGGAGAGCGTCTGTCGCACGCCGCGCACCCGCGCTGGCAGCGGTGCGCCGGACGCCTCGTTGACCAGTCCGACCAGCTTGTAGCCCAGTGAAATCGACAGCCGCTCGACCAGCGGAATGTCTTCCCAGGCCAGGCTCTGCGCCTTTTCCTTGTCCATCGCCTGGCCGAGCGCCTGGATCTCCTTGAGATCGGCGCCGGCCGCCGGTGGCGCCTGCAGCGACACCCGCCAGCCGATGAAACCGACCAGCGCGGCAAAGCCGAGGAACGCCAGGTGCGGCATGCCCGGCACCATGCCGAGCACGGCAAGAATGCCGGCCACGGTATACAGCGTCGCCGGGTTGGCCAGCAGCTGGCGCTGCACCTGGCTGGTGATGTCGCTGGATTCGTTGATGCGGGTGACGATGATTGCCGCTGCGGTGGACAGCAGCAGCGCCGGAATCTGCGCCACCAGGCCGTCACCGATGGTCAGCAGGGCGTACTGGCGGAAGGCCTCGCCGGCATCCAGCGCGTAGACGAACACGCCGATGGCGAAGCCGCCGAACAGGTTGATCAGCAGGATCAGGATGCCGGCGATGGCGTCGCCGCGGACGAACTTCGAGGCGCCGTCCATCGCGCCGTAGAAGTCGGCTTCCTTGGCCACTTCCTGGCGCCGCGCCTTGGCTTCGTCCTGGGTCAGGGTGCCGGCGTTGAGGTCGGCGTCGATGGCCATCTGTTTGCCCGGCAGGGCGTCGAGGGTGAAGCGCGCGGTCACTTCCGAGATGCGCTCGCCGCCCTTGGTGATGACGATGAAGTTGATGATCATCAGGATCACGAACACCACCAGGCCGACGATGAAGTTGCCGCCGATCACCACCTCGCCGAAGGCTTCGATCACCTTGCCCGCCGCGCCGGTGCCGGTGTGGCCCTCGAGCAGCACCACCCGCGTCGACGCGACGTTCAGGCACAGGCGCAGCAGCGTGGTGACCAGGATCACCGTGGGGAACAGCGAGAAGTCCAGCGGACTCTTCGACGACACGCTGACCAGCAGCACCAGGATCGCCATGGCGATGTTGAAGGTGAACAGGATATCCAGCAGCTGCGGCGGCAGCGGCAGGATGATCATCGCCAGGATCGACAGGATCAGCACGGGAATGCCGATCCGGCCACTGCGCAAGGTCGGCGTGAGTTTCTGCATCAGGCTCATGAGCGGGCTCGGTTGAACAGTTCTTCGGGAATGGGAATGTGCCTGGCGAGTTCAGGGCGCGCCTGCCGGCGGCCCTGCTTCCAGGCCTTGAGCTGGAGGATGTAGGTCAGCACGTGGGCCACCGCGGTATACAGCGGCGCCGGGATCTGCTGGTTGACCTGGGTGCTGAAGTAGATCGCCCGCGCCAGCGGCGGCAGCTCGATCACCTCGCAGTGATTGGCCTGCGCCATCTTGCGGATGTACAGCGCCATCTCATCGACACCGCGGGCGATGACGAACGGCGTCTCGGCCTTCTTCGGGTCGTACTTGAGCGCCACCGCATAGTGCGTCGGGTTGGCGATCACCACGTCGGCGGTCTTGATCACCTTGCTGATCTGCCGCTGCGCCAGCTGGCGCTGCAGCTGCTTGATGCGCGCCTTCACCTCGGGGCGGCCTTCCTGGTTCTTGTGCTCTTCCTTGCGCTCCTGCTTGGTCATGCGCATTTTCTTGAGGAAGAAGAAGCGCTGCAGCGGGATGTCGATGAAGGAGAACAAGACGAACACCAGCAGCAGCGAGATCGCCAGGTCGAAGGTCAGGGCGAAGGCGCTGCCGATGGCGTTGCCGATATCGGTGCGCTGCAGCGCGATCAGCTGCGGCGCGGCATGCAGCAACTGCCAGACGGCGATGCCGAGCAGCGTGGCGATCTTCAGCAGCGACTTGGCCAGTTCGCTCCAATTCTGCGCGCCGAACATGCGGCCCAGACCAGTGATGGGATTGAGCTTGCCGAAATTGGGCGCGAAGTTCTTCGAGGCGAACACCCAACCGCCCGGCACCAGGGCGAAGACGATCACCAGCAGCGGCGTCAGCAGCAGCGGCAGCAGTACCCAGATGAACAGCAGCAGGTTGTGCAGCATCACCAGCTTGAGGTCGTCGAGGCCGATCTCGCTGTGGCCGAAGTTGATGAACGAGTAGCTGAAGCTCTGCTGGATGCCGTCGAAGAACAGGCCGATGCTCAGCTTGAGCACCAGTAGCGTGATCAGCAGCGACACGGTGGTGGCGACATCCTTGGAGCGTGCGACCTGACCGTCGCGCTTGCTCTTGCGCAGTTTCTGCTCGGAGGCCTCTTCGGTTTTGTCCTGGGCGCTGTTCTGCTCAGACATGCGCAGTGCTCCCGAGCAGCACGCCGATCTTGTCCAGCAGGTCGCGGGTCAGGTGCAGGTAGGCCTCGGCGAGATTCGGCAGGGTCAGCGCGATCAGCGTCAGGCCGGCGAGGATCGCCATCGGAAAGCCCAGCGAGAACAGGTTCATCGCCGGCGAAATGCGGTTGAGCAGACCGAAGCAGAACTGCACCAGGGTCATGCAGAAGACGATCGGCAGGGCGATCAGCAACGCCGCCGAGAGCACCCAGGCCAGCGACCAGGCGATAGTCTGCAGGCCGTCCCAGTGGATACCGCTGCCGATCGGCCAGTGCACGAAGCTCTGGTAGAGGATGCTCACCGTGACCAGATGGCCATCGATGCTGAAGAACAGCAGCGCCAGCATGATGAAATACAGCTGATAGACGATCGAGGCCGAGGACACGCCATTCATGGGGTCGTTGAGCAGCGCCATCGACAGGCCGAGCTGGGTCGCGACGATGTCGCCGATCAGGGTGAACACGGTGAACACCAGCAGCAGCGCCAGCCCCAGCAACAGCCCCATCGCCACCTGCTCGATGGCGGTGAGCAGGCCGGCCGGCGACAGCGGATCGAGCACCGGTGGTGCCGGCAATGCGGCGCTCAGCACCAGTGTCAGCGCCAGCGCCAGCAGCACCCGCACGCGCACCGAAATGGCCTTGTGACTGAACAGCGGCGCCAGACTGAACACCGCCATGATCCGGCAAAACGGCCACCAGTAGGCCTGCAGTGACTGCAGGTACTGGCCGGCGTGCAGCAGGGCGTCGTGGTTCATGCTCAGCCCACCAGGCGCCCGGCCTGCTGGAACGTCTCGATGAACAGATCGGAGAGCGTGCGCAGGATCCAGTGGCCGGCGAACACCAGCATGCCGAGGGTGATCAGCAGGCGCGGGAGGAAGCTGAGCATCTGTTCGTTGATCTGCGTGGCAGCCTGGAAAATGCTGATCAACAGGCCGCCGAGCAGGCTCGGCACGATCAGCACGCAGACCACCAGCACGATGATGTGGATGGCATTGGAGACGATGTTGACGGCGGTGTCGGGGGTCAGCATTGGGGCACCTTGGCGGTGGGCGTTTGGTACGGGCCGGGGTGGCGCGGCAGTCGGCATGCGGGTGTGGTGCTTGGTGCGGGTGGCGCCTTATGTGCGCTCGTCTGGCCCGCGAGCGTGGACCAGGCAGGAGCCAACATCGCCATCACCTAAAACGGCTGAACACTGGTGGTCAGCGTGCCCATCAACAGCACCCAACCATCCACCAGCACGAACACCATCAACTTGAACGGCAGCGAGATCATCATCGGCGACAGCATCATCATGCCCATCGCCATCAGCACGCTGGCCACCACCAGGTCGATCACCAGAAACGGCACGAAGATCATGAAACCCAGCTGGAACGCCGTCTTCAGCTCGCTTAGCACGAACGCCGGTAGCAGCAGCGAGAAATCCAGCTCGGCGAGGTCTTCCGGCAGTTCCTCGCCGGCCAGCGACACCATGGTCTGCAGCGAGTTCTGGTTAGTCTGCGCCAGCATGAAGCGCGACAGGCTGCCCTTGGCCGCGTCGAGGCCCTGTTCCAGGCTGATCTCGTCGTTCTGGAACGGCTGGTAGGCCTGGCTGTGAATCTCCTGCCAGACCGGGCGCATCACCAGCAGCGTGATGATCAGCGCGATGCCGATCAGCACCTGGTTCGGCGGGCTCTGCTGCAGGCCGATGGCCTGGCGCAGGATCGCCAGCACGATGATGAAGCGGGTGAAGCAGGTCATCATCATCAGCATCGCCGGCAGGAAGCCGAGCAGCGTCATGATGATGAGGATCTGCAGCTTCACCGAGAAGGCCTGGCCGTTCTCGGTGTCGTTCAGGTTGAACAGGGTGATCTCGCCACCGGCGGCCTGCGCGGCCAGCGGTAGCAGGCTGAGCAGCAGCAGGCCGAGCAGCAGCAGGCCGCGACGCGGATTCATCGGGCGAGGGCGTCCAGGCTGGTGCCGGACAGCTCGACGATGCGCAGGCCGTAGTTGCCGTTCATCACCACCACCTCGGCCTTGGCGAACAGCGTGCCGTTGACCTTCACGTCCAGCGGTTCGCCGGCCAGCTTGTCGAGCACGATCACGCTGCTGGTGTCGCACTCCATCAGCTCCTTGAGCGAAATCTCCGCCGAGGCGACTTCCAGGGTGACATTCACCGGAATCTTGCCGAAGAAGCTCAGGTCCTGGCGCGGGGCTGGCAGCGCTGCCGCCGGCTCGACCACCGGCTCGACGACGGCATCGAGGTTGAGGTCGCCGTCGTTGAGGAGCTGCTCGAAATCATTGTCGGAAAGTTGGCCGTTCATTGGGGGTTCACGCTTTCAAGTGAAGTGAGGAACAGGGCGCCATCCTCTTCGAAAATGGTGCCGCGATAGAGCTTCTGCTGGTTGATGCGCACTTCGTAGCGATCCAGCGGACGCAGCATGAGGATGTCGTTGAGCTGCAGGTCGAGGACCTGCGCCAGCGGCATCTGTGCCGCCGCCACCACGCAGTCCAGCCGCACCGGCAGGTGCTTGATGTGATCGATGGGGTTGCCGGCCAGGCGCGCCGGAGGCGGACCGGCCAGGCGGCTGGTCAGCTCGTCGACCAGGTCGGTGTCCAGATAGATGTAGATCGACGACAGGCTGCCGGTGATGTGGCTCAGGTAGCGGTATTCGGCGACGTACTCCCAGCTGGTTTCCTCATAGTCGTTGCGGTAGCTGTCGAGCTTGCCGAAGGTTTCGCCCGAGAGGATCGAGCGGGCAAGGATGTCGGCGATGTCCATGCCCAGCCGGTTGCGCATGCGCTGTTCGGAGGTGCTGATCGGCGGGGTGTTCTGCGTTGGCACGATGGTGCCGCCGTAATAACACTCCAGCGCTTCGGTGAGTAATTCGCGATCAATGGAAAAACCAACTTTGCCCATCGCCGAGCGATACATGCAATCGGGCGCCTGCTCGATCTGTTCCTGAACTTCGATCTTGTTCAGTTCAAGACTGATGCGGTAGTTGCGCACGAAGTAATCGGCAATCAGCCGCGGGTTCTTGTTGGTGGTTTCCTTGATGAACTGCGGGATCTTGTGGTGATGCCGTCCCAACTTCTGCGGTTTCAGTGTGGTCAGGCTTTGGGCGGGCACGCCATGGTGGACTTTGGAATTGCCAGACATGTTGTGAACTGTATTCCTGGTGCTGAAAAGTGGACCGGCATTACCCGTCCGGCGGCGGTTGCAGAAGTCGGTCGGAGCGCGCTGAAAAAACAGCGGGCACGGCGCCAACCTGCCGCCAATCTAGGCATGGGCGCGAGGCGGGGTTAAATCAATAGATATCAAATGAGCTTTTTTGAGCTCATCTGGTAACTAATGATTCCGTTTAAGCGCAACTGATTGGTCAGTGGCGGCGAGGGGTTGTTAGCGTGCGCGCAGTTGTCTTGGTAAGTGTCCAGGCAAGTTTGGAAGTTGGACTGTCAGGGCGACGAAAGTTTCAGTTCGATTAAACTTTTTTAAATTTTTTTCTGCAAAAGGTATCCGGCGCGACTGCGGCTTATTTTCGCAGGCGCCCTCGGCGGCAAGGTGGTTACATTGAAAAGTGTCAGTCAGGCGATGAATTACTCATGCGACGAGCTATTCGATGAATTGCCGGCGCGCAAGCACGTGGTAGTGATTGGCGACAGTGCCGAGGCGGGTTGCCAGTTATTGCGCGAACGGCTGCGCAAAGACGGTTGCGAAGTTGTCGCGCAGGACAACTTCGAGCGCCTCGAGCAGGCGCTGCTGAAGGATGTTGCGCTGGTCTTCGTCGTCATCGGTGGGCTGCCGGCGCACTCCTTATATGCACAGGTTCACGCGCTGGTGCAGCGGGTGCGCCACATCAGCGTGATTCCGGTGGTGCAGTACGCCGATCAGGAAAAGGCCGCTGCCCTGCTGGAGTTGGGCTGCGTCGATTACCTGCTGTCGCCGTTCAGCGACAGCCAGCTGACCGCATTGCTGCGTCGCCAGGAATACGCCAATGCCGCGCAGGAAAGCTTCGTCTCCTGCTCCCAGGCCGGTCGCCGCCTGCTGGCCATGGCCCAGCGCGTATCGCTGACCCGTGCGCCGATCCTGATCACCGGCGAGACCGGCACCGGCAAGGAGCTGATGGCGCGCTACATCCATCGCTTCTCGGCCAGCGCCGAGGCGCCGTTCGTTGCGGTGAACTGCGCGGCGATCCCCGAGCAGATGCTCGAATCCATTCTCTTCGGCCACGAAAAAGGTGCCTTCACCGGCGCGGTGAATGCCCAGCCGGGCAAGTTCGAGCTGGCCAACGGCGGCACCCTGCTGCTCGACGAGATTGGCGAGCTGCCGCTGGGGCTGCAGGCCAAGCTGCTGCGTGTGCTGCAGGAGCAGCGCGTCGAACGCCTGGGTGGGCGCCGTGAGATCGAGCTGAACGTGCGCATCATCGCGGCGACCAACCGCGATCTGCAGCAGGAAGTCGCCGAGGGCCGCTTCCGTGCCGACCTGATGTTCCGCCTCGACGTGCTGCCGCTGCACATCAGCCCGCTGCGCGAGCGCAAGGAAGACGTACTGCCGCTGGCACGGCGCTTTATCGGCAAGTACGCACCGCAGGACGCCGACACCGACCTGCTCACCGAGGACGCCTGCCGCGCCCTGCTGCAGCACGACTGGCCGGGCAATGCGCGGGAACTGGAGAACACCGTGCAGCGCGCCCTGGTGCTGCGCAATGGCCTGTTCATCCAGCCGCAGGACCTCGGCCTGGCCGCGCCGGCGCCGCTGGAGGCACGGCTGGAAAAACCGCTGGCAGTGGCGGTGGAGAACGGCAAGGCCGCCCTGCGCGCCAGCGGCAAGTGGGCCGAATACCAGCACGTGATCGACACCATTCGCCGTTTCGACGGCCACAAGGCCAAGGCCGCCGCGAGCCTGGGCATGACTTCGCGCGCCTTGCGCTATCGCCTCAATGCCATGCGCGAGCAGGGCATCGAGCTGAATTTCTGAACAATCGGGGAGAGCAGCGATGAGTTCCATCATGCAGGTCCAGCAGCAGCTGCTGGGCCGGATGCAGCAACTGGCGGAAGTCGCCGACGGCCAGCCGATCCGTCCGGCGAGCGGGCCGGCCGAGGGCATCGGTGGCTCGTTCGAGGCCGCTCTGCGTTCGGTGGATGCCGAACAGCACCAGGCCAGCGCTGCGATGGCGGCGGTCGACAGTGGCAAGAGTGACGATCTGGTCGGCGCGATGATCGACAGCCAGAAGGCCAGCGTGTCGTTTTCCGCGTTGCTGCAGGTGCGCAACAAACTGACCACGGCGTTCGACGACGTCATGCGGATGCCGCTGTAAGCGGCCCAGAGAGCTGAGACGTGCTGCAGACAATCAAAAGCAAGTTGCCCGCCGGCGGGCTGAGACCCGATCCGCGCATCACCCTCGCCGGCATGGCGGTGGTGGCCGCGGCGCTGGCCGTGGCGGTGGTGTTCTACCTCTGGCGCGACAACGGTTCGTTCCGCGCGCTGCACGGCGCCGGCGAGTCGTTCCCCGCCGCCGAGGTGATGCAGGTACTCGATGCCGAGGCCCTGCAGTACCGCATCCATCCGCAGAGCGGGCAGATTCTGGTGCGCGAGGACCAGCTGGCGCAGGCGCGCATGCTGCTCTCGGCCAAGGGCGTGAAGGTCAGCCAGCCGGCCGGCTACGAACTGTTCGATCAGGAAGAGCCGCTGGGCACCAGCCAGTTCGTCCAGGACGTGCGCCTCAAGCGCAGCCTGGAAGGCGAGCTGGCGCGCACGGTGATGGCGCTCAAGGGCGTGCAGCATGCGCGGGTGCATCTGGCGCAGGAGGAGAACAGCTCCTTCGTGATCAGCAAGCGGGCGCCGACCAAGGCCTCGGTGATGCTGCAGCTGGACGCCGGCTACAAGCTCACCACCGATCAGGTCGGCGCCATCGTCAATCTGGTGGCTAACAGCGTGCCCAACCTCAAGCCGGAAGATGTCGGCGTAGTCGACCAGTACGGCGCGCTGCTGTCGCGCGGGCTCAACGTCGGCGGCGGCCCGGCGCAGAACTGGCGCGCAGTGGAGGACTATCAGCAGCAGGCGGTTGCCAACATCGAGCAGGTGCTGGCGCCCGTGCTGGGCAGCGGCAACTACCGCATCAGCGTGGCGGCGGACATCGACTTCAGCCAGAAGGAAGAAACCCTCCAGACTTTCGGCGATGCGCCGCGCTTGCGCCGCGAGGTGCTGAGCAACGAGAGCGCGCTGGACCAGCTGGCTCTCGGCGTGCCCGGTTCGCTGAGCAACCGCCCGGTCGGCCCGCCTGCCGAAGGCGAGGAGCCGGCGGCGGCGGACAAGCAGACCAAGGGCGCCACCTCGCTGCGCGAGGAATCCACCCGTCAGCTCGACTATGACCAGAGCGTGGTCCATGTGAAGCACGCCGGCTTCGCCCTGCGCCAGCAGAGCGTGGCGGTGGTGCTCAATGCCGCCGCCGCACCGGAAGGTGGCTGGAGCGAGGCGGCACGTGCCGAGCTGGAGGCCATGGTGCGCAGCGCGGTGGGCTTCCAGCAGGCGCGTGGCGACCTGCTGACCCTCAGCGTGCTGCCCTTCGCGGCGGTGGAAGACGCTGCCGAGACGCTGCCCTGGTGGGAGAACAGCCAGGTGCATGCGCTGGCCAAGCTCGGCGTGGCCGGTCTGATCGCGCTGCTGTTGCTGCTGATCGTGGTTCGCCCGGCGGTGCGCAACCTGACCCAGCGCAGCGGCGCAGCGCTGCCGCAGACGGAGCCGCTGGAAGGCACGCTGGCCCCGGCCGGTGTGGCCGCCGCGCTGGAAAGCGAAGCGCGGCCGGCGCTGGTCAGTCCGCGCGAGCCGGGCGGTCCGCACATCTTCGGCGAACTCAACCCGCTCTCGGAGATCCGTCTGCCGGCGCCGGGTTCGGGCCTGGAGTTGCAGATCGAGCATCTGCAGATGCTGGCCAAGAACGATCCCGAGCGCGTCTCGGAAGTCATCAAGCATTGGATAGGGCGCAATGAAAGAGACCTCAACCCAGCCGGCTGATCAGGACACCGCGTCCGCCAAGGAGATCAAGGCGCGCCCGGTGCAGCTGCGTTCGGTCAGTTCGCTGGAGCAGGCGGCGATCCTCATGCTGAGCATGGGTGACGAGATTTCCGCGGGCATCCTGCGCAACTTCTCCCGCGAGGAGATCATCAGCATCAGCCAGGCGATGGCGCGACTGTCCAACGTCAAGCAGCCGATGGTGTCCGACGTGATCAGCCGCTTCTTCGACGACTACAAGGAGCAGAGCAGCATCAAGGGCGCCTCGCGCAGCTACCTGGCCGGCATGCTCGGCAAGGCGCTAGGCGGCGACATCACCCGCTCGCTGCTCGACTCGATCTATGGCGAGGAAATCCGCGCCAAGATGGCCAAGATGGAGTGGCTCGATCCCAAGCAGTTCGCCGCGCTGATCGCCAAGGAGCACGCGCAGATGCAGGCGGTGTTCCTCGCCTTCCTGCCGCCGGGCATGGCCACCGAGGTGCTCGAGTGCATGCCGGCCGAGCGCCAGGACGAACTGCTCTATCGCATCGCCAACCTGTCGGAGGTCAACAGCGACGTGATCGCCGAACTGGAGCAGCTGATCGACCGCAGCCTCAAGGTGCTCAGCACCCAGGGCTCGCAGGTGCGCGGGGTGAAGCAGGCGGCGGACATCATGAACCGCTTCAAGGGTAACCGTGACCAGATGTTCGAGCTGCTGCGTGCGCACAACGAGGAGCTGGTCGGCAAGATCGAGGATGAGATGTACGACTTCTTCATCCTCTCGCGGCAGAACCAGGACGTGCTGCAGACCCTGCTCGAGGTGATTCCGCTGGACGAGTGGGTGGTCGCGCTGAAGGGCGCCGAGCCGGCGCTGGTGCGGGCGATCCAGGGCGCCATGCCCAAGCGCCAGGCGCAGCAGATGGAGTCAATCAACCGCCGCCAGGGCCCGGTGCCGCTGTCGCGCGTCGAGCAGGTGCGCAAGGACATCATGGCGGTGGTCCGCGAGATGTCCGCCGATGGCGAGCTGCAGGTGCAGCTGTTCCGCGAACAGACGGTGGAATGAGATGACGGTAAAGGTGGTCAAGGGCGCCGGCCGCAGCTGGCGGCCGTTCCGGTTCCCGCCGCGGGTCAAGACTCCGGCGCAGCTCGCCGAAGGCCTGGCCGGCGATCCGGCGGCGCTGCAACGGGCGGTCGCCGACGGTTTTCAGGAAGGCATCGACAAGGGCTACCGCGAGGGCCTCGAGCAGGGCCGCGAGGCCGGTCACCTCGAGGGCTTCGAGCGCGGCGCCGAGGATGGCCGCAGCATCGGCCGCGAAGAGGGGCGTCAGCAGGGGCGCCAGGCTTTCGAGGCTGCCGCGCGGCCGCTGGAGCGGCTGATCGAGACGTTCGAGCACTTCCAGCGCGAGTACCAGCAGGCGCGGCGCGAGGAACTGCTGGAGCTGGTGCAGAAGGTCGCCAAGCAGGTGATCCGCTGCGAGCTGACCCTGCATCCCACCCAGCTGCTGACCCTCGCCGACGAAGCGCTGAATGCCATGCCCGGCGATCAGGACGACGTGCGCATTCACCTCAACCCGGAGGAGTGCGCGCGCATCCGCGAGCTGGCCCCCGAGCGCGCCGCCGCCTGGCGTCTGGTGCCGGATGAGAAGCTGGCGCTCGGCGAGTGTCGCGTGCTGACCGCGCAGGCCGAAGCCGACATCGGCTGCCAGCAGCGCCTGGATTCATGCATGGACACCCTTGCCGAACACATGCGGGACTCGGCCTGAGATGTCCCTGCGCGAGAGCTTCCGGCTCGACGAGGCGCTGCGCTCGCTGGACAAGGTGCAGCTGGCCAAGGTCAGCGGACGCCTGGTGCGCGTTTCCGGCATGCTGCTGGAAAGCCTCGGCTGCCAGCGCATGACCGGCCAGCGCTGCTATGTCGAGCTGGCCGACGGCGCCATGCTGGAAGCGCAGGTGGTGGGCTTCAACCGCGATATCACCTACCTGATGCCGTTCAAGAAACCGATGGGCCTGAGTGCCGGCTCGCGGGTGTTCCCGGCACCGGACGAGGCGATGCTGCAGATCGACGAATCCTGGCTCGGCCGGGTGGTCAACGGCCTCGGCGAACCGCTGGATGAGCTCGGCAAGCTCGGCGGGCGCGACCCGCTGCCGACCGAGCTGCCCTCGGTCAATCCGCTCAAGCGCCGCCCGGTGGAGGCGCCGCTGGATGTCGGCGTGCGCGCGATCAACGCGTTGCTGACCCTCGGCAAGGGCCAGCGCGTCGGCCTGTTCGCCGGCTCCGGCGTCGGCAAGAGCGTGCTGCTGGGCATGATCACCCGGCAGACCAAGGCCGATGTGGTGGTGGTCGGGCTGATCGGCGAGCGTGGCCGCGAGGTGCAGGAGTTCATCCTGCATTCGCTGGGCGAGGAAGGCCTGAAGAAGGCCGTGGTGGTGGTCGCGCCGGCCAACGAATCGCCGCTGATGCGCCTCAAGGCCACCGAGCTGTGCCACAGCATCGCCGCCTATTTCCGCGACCAGGGCCATGACGTGCTGCTGCTGGTCGACTCGCTGACCCGCTACGCCATGGCCCAGCGCGAGATCGCCCTGGCCCTCGGCGAACCGCCGGCGACCAAGGGCTATCCGCCATCGGTGTTCGGCATGCTGCCGGAACTGGTGGAAAGCGCCGGCAACGGCGCCAGCGACAACGGCAGCCTCAGCGCGATCTACACCGTGCTCGCCGAAGGCGACGACCAGCAGGACCCGATCGTCGACTGCGCGCGGGCGATTCTCGATGGCCACATCGTACTGTCGCGGCGCCTGGCCGAGGCCGGGCACTACCCGGCGATCGACGTCGGCGCCTCGGTCAGCCGCTGCATGAGCCAGGTCGGCCAGCCGGCGCATCTGGGCGCGGCGCGTCAGCTCAAGGAGCTCTCCAGCACCTTCGAGAAGATCCGCGAACTGATCCCGCTGGGTGGCTACACCCCGGGCATGGACCCCAAGACCGATCGCGCGGTACAGCTGGCGCCGACCATCGAACGCTTCCTGCGTCAGGAGGTGGGCGAGGCCGCCGAACTGGAGCCGAGCATCGCCACGTTGCAGAACATCATCGGGAAGCCGCGATGAAACAGCAGATCGAAACGCTGTCGCGCCTGGCCAGCCTGCGCGGCAACCGCGTGCGGCAGATGCTCGGCCAGGTGCAGTACCAGCAGAACCTCTGCCAGCGTTATCGCAACAACATCACCGGACTGTCGCGCCTGTGCGGTTTCTCGGTGCCGATGAACACGCCGCTGCAACGCGACAACCAGCAGCGCTACAAGACCACGCTGTACAAGATGGTCGAGCTGCAGCGCCGTGAACTGGCGGTGGCCGAGCAGGCGCTAGCGCGCATCCAGAGCGAGCTGCTGCAGGCCATGCGCAGCGAGAAGGTGGTGGCACAGGTGATCGACAACAAGATGCAGCAATGGCAACAGCAGCTCGCGCAGCAGGAGCAGAAGATTCAGGACGGGCTGGCGGCGCAGGCCTGGTGGCGCAACCTGGTGGGCTGAACTGGCGGCGACTGTGTGAAAATCGCGTTTAAGTTTTGCGCCAGGGCGGTCGCCTGATTGGCTGTAACCACCGAGTTGGAAAGAAATCATGGAAATCAGCCGGCACTTCAAGCCCGCCCTCAGCGTCCCCGGCGAAACCGCCACGGCCCGCCAGGCGGCACCCGCGCCCGTCGCGCAGCCTGCGGCCCGCCAGGCCGAGAGCCTGCCGCTGGAGCAGATGCACGAAGCCCTGCGCGCCATGCCGGAGGTCGATCTGGAGCGCGTCGCCGCACTCAAGCAGGCCCTGCAGCGCGGTGAGCTGTTCAGCGACCCGGCCGAGCTGGCCAGCAGCATGCTCGCCTACCATCGCGGAAACGATGCGTGAGCCAGCGTGACAAGCTGCTACAGGTCGTCGACAACGATCTGCAGCAGGACTGTGGTGACTACCTCGCCCTGCGTGATCTGATGCAGGCGCTCTACAGCTTTTTGCTCGAACGCGACAGCGTCGAGATCGAGCGGATCAATCGCCAGATCAGTCGCCACGTCGACAACCTCCGCGGACGTGCTCAGCGCCGCAGCAAGATACTCGCCGCCTTCCGCCTGAGCGACGATGGCGCCGGCATGCAGCGCCTGCTGGAAAGCTATCCCGAAGTCCGCCGTGCGGTGCTGCAGCAGTTCTGGCAGCAGCTCGGCCGGCTGGCGACCGAGTGTCAGCAGCTCAACGAGCGCAACGGCAAGCTGCTGGCGATGCACCACGAAATCCTCGAGCAGCTGCTCGCCACCCAGCAGCCGACCCACCTGTACAGCCCGCAGGCGTACTGAGCGCCGCCGACCCCCGCCTGAATCCATCACCTCGCCAGCGCCTGCACGGCGGCCGTGATTGCGCCGCGCTTAAGTAACCCCCTTCCCGCGCCGCCCTTGCAAAGAGAAGTTCCGTCGTCGATGCGGGCGGAAACGGCGTTTCCCCGTTTCCGCATCCACTGCCCGGGCGGAAGCGTTTTTTCTGCATGAGCCAAGCGAAAGTCGTTGTAAATCAACGTCTTGAGACTTGGCACTCAATTTGCTCAATAGATTTGAGGAAGGTGATCGGCAATGGCGATGGATTCGGATTACGTAAAGCAGATGTCGACGCAGTTGGCCAACTACGAGGTTCAGTCCTCGCTGGACCGGCTCAACCGCAACGAATCGAACTACAAGACGCAGCGTGACGCGCTGAGCCAGTTGCGCACCTCGCTGACCACGTTCAAGTCGGCGCTGACCAAGCTCAACAGCAGCACCTCGAGCATGCTGGTCAACAGCGCGACCTACAGCCAGGACGGCTACGCCACGGCCACCGTCGGCACCACCGCGCAGCCCGGCAGCTACCAGTTCTACGTCGAGCAGCTGGCCAGCAAACAGCAGGTCGCAGTGCAGGGCCTGACCGATGGCAGCCTCAGCGGCACCCTGACCCTGAATGCGCAGACCTTCGACCTGAGCGGCTACGCCACGCTCGACGACGCCGCCAAGGCCATCAACGACGCCGGCCTCGGCGTGCAGGCGACGCTGGTACGCAGCAACGGTCAGGTCAATCTGGTGCTCACCAGCGAAGAGAGCGGCGCGGCCAACGCCTTCACCTTCGGCCTGACCGGCGGCGCCACCAGCACCACGCTGTCCACCGCGCAGGATGCGCGCATCCGCATGGGCGGCAGCTTCGGCAGCGGCGGCATCGAGCTGACCAGCGCCAGCAATACCTTCGACAACGTCATCGACGGCGTCAGCCTCACCGTCAGCAAGGTGCACAGCGCCAGCGACGCCGCGCTGACCTTGACCGTCGGCCAGGACAAATCGGCGACCAAGGCCCAGGCGCAGAGCTTCATCGATGCCTTCAACACCCTGATGGGCAGCCTCGACAGCCTCACCGCCAGCGGCAGCGAGAGCAGCGCGCGCGGCCCGCTGGCCGGCGACGCCAGCGTGCGCTCCATCGAAGGCCGCTTGAACGCCCTGCTGCGGACCGATTTCGGCGGCGTCAGCCTGATCGACTTCGGCATCAGCTCCGACCGCAACGGCAAGCTGACCATCGACGCCACCCGCTTCGAGGCCGCCGTCGCCGCCAAGCCGGAAGCCTTCGAGGCGCTGTTCACCGGCAAGGACCAGATGCTCGACAGCATCGACAAGACCGTCGCCAGCTACACCAGCAGCGCCAACGGCATGCTGAAGAACCGCATGGACACGCTGGATCTGAACCTGCGCCGCATCGACGACCAGTTCGACAAGCTGCAGCAGCGCTACGACAGCTACTACTCCCGCTACCTCAAGCAGTTCACCACGATGATGCAGACCATGCAGTCGATGGAACAGACCTCAGGAATGTTCGGATGACCTATCTCCCCAACGACAGTTACGACAGCTACCGCGCGGTGGACCTGGAGGCCCGTGCGGCTGCCGCGTCCCCCTACGAGCTGGTGCTGGTGCTGATGGACGGCCTGCTCGACGAGCTGGCCCGCGCCCGTGGCCACATCGAGCACAAGCGCTACCAGCAGAAGGGCGCGTCGCTGGAGAAGTGCATGAACATCCTCAACGGCCTAAACGGCGCGCTCGACGAAGAGAACGGCGGTGAGGTGGTGCAGGGCCTGGCGCGGCTCTATGAGTACTGCATCTACCGCCTCTCCGATGTCAGCGTGACGCTGTCGCTGGAAGGGCTGGATGAAGTGACCAATCTGCTCAGCATCCTGCGCGAAGGCTGGGAGGGCGTCAGTGCCGCTCGCAAGTGATGCCCAGCGCCTGCAGCAGCTGCACGAGCAACTGCAACAGGCCCTGCAGCGCGGCGACTGGCAGGCGATTGCCACGGTGGACGCGGCCATTGCCCAGTGCCTGCGCGCGTTGGTTGAGATCGGCCAGCCTGACCCGGCGACCGTCGCCGCCCGCGCAGCGCTCAAGCAGCTGCATGATCAGGCGCGGGTTGCCTGTGCCGAGGAATGCGAGCGTCTGCGCCAGCTGTTGGTGAACCATCTGGAGTACGCCGAAGGGCTGGCGGCCTATCAGCGCGTCGAGCTGTTCCACACCGGAGAGGCGCGATGATCCAGTCGATGTCCGCTCCGCAGACGCCCGGCCATCTGGCGCCGCGTGCCGCGCAGCCAATCGGCGCCACCGCAGCGGTCGCAGCGGCCGCAGCACCGGTGCTCGATGCCCAGGCGGCAGCTGCCGGACAGCCTGGCTTCGGCGCGCAGATGGCACGCGCCGCCGATGCCGAGCAGTTGCCAGCGGTGGAACTGCCGGCATTGCCGTTCGGTGCCCTGCAGGCGGCACCGACGGATGACGCCGCGTCAGGGCTGCCCGTGCGCGAAGCCGCTTCCGCCGCCGAGGAAAGTCCGCCGGAGCTGACCGCCGAGCAATGGCTGCTGGGCATGCTCGGGCAGCAGCAGACGCAGGTGCAGGCGCGCGACGCTGGCCAGCCGGCGGCGCCGGTGGCGCCCGCTGCCATCGCCTTGGTCGCCACGGCGGCACCGACCCTGACCACGGCCGAACCGCTGCCGGTATCAACCGTAACGCTGCCGTCGACCGCGCCGCTGGTGCAGGGCGTGGCAGACGCTGCGCCGACCCTCGCCGAAACGCGTCTGCCGCCGTCGCGCGCGCGCGCCGAGCCGATGCTCGCGACGGCCGCTGCGCCGCTCGCGGACGCTGGCACCGAGGTGGCGCAACGGGTAGCCGACCCGGTCGATGCGCTGCTCGGCGTCGATGATGCCGGCGCGCGCGGCGAGTCGAGCGGCGTCGCCGGTGAGCGTCCGGCGCTGTCACCGCAGCTCGGCAGCGAACGCCTGCTCAAGCTGCACACGCCGCAGGCACGCTGGGGCGAGCAGATGCTGCAGGCCCTGCGTGACAACGTTGAGCTGCAGCTGCAGCAGAAGATCCAGAGCGCCACCATCCGCCTCGATCCGCCGGAGCTGGGCGCGTTGGAGATCCACCTCAGCCACGAGTCTGGCCGGCTAAATGTCCAACTGACCGCCGCGCACGCCGATGTCGCCCGTTTGCTGCAGCAGACCAGTGACCGCCTGCGTCAGGAGCTGGTGGGACAGAACTTCGTGCAGGTCAACGTGCAGGTCGGCGCGGACGGTCAGGGCCAGCAGGGCCGCGGCCAGCCGCGTGCACCACTGGCCGAGGACCAGCCGCTGCCGGCGGCCAATGCGCAGCAGCCGGCCACGCAGGCGCGCGGCCGCGAGCGGGCCGCCGATGTGCTGGTCACCGTATGACCGGCTCCAACCGTAACTTTCCGATTGTGAGTGCTTTATGAAGACGTCCCGTCTGGTGTTGCTGATGCTGCTGCTCAACGTGCTGACCCTCGCCGCTGGCGTGGGCATCAGCTACTGGCTGTTCAAGCCAGCCGCAGGCGCGCTGGCGTCGACCGAGGCGTCGGCGCCTGAGCCGGCCGAGCCGGTGGCCTATGAGTTCTTCCCGGTGCCGAAGGTGATCGTCAGCGTACGGGACGAAGGACGCGAACACTACTTCGTGCTCGACCTGGCGTTGCAGGCCGAAGCCAGCGAGGACGAGCCGGTCAACTTCGCCCAAGTGGAGCCGCTGGTGCGCAACTCGGTGGTCGCCTACCTCTCCGGCCTGCCGTTCGCCGAGTTGCGCGGGCTGCAGATCGGCGAGCTGCAGGTGCGCCTGGAGAATGCGCTGTTCGCCGATTTCGCCAGCAAGAACGCCGCGGTGCCGTTCAAGCACGTGCTGGTCAACAAGCTGATCGTGCAGTAAGGCCCCGCCATGAGCGCCACCTGTCCCGTCGATCACTACAGCGTTGCGCCGAGCGCTCCGGTGCTGTTCGCCCCGGGGGCCGAGCAGCGCTGGCTGATGCAGTACCTGCCGCTGGTCAAGCGCATCGTCCGGCAGCTGTCGCTGCAGGCCAATCAGGTGCTCGACCGCGAGGACATGGAGCAGATCGGCATGATGGGCCTGCTCGAGGGACTGCGCCGCTACGGCGAGCCGGACGAGCAGTTCGGGCGCTTCGCCGCGCTGCGCATTCGCGGGGCGATTCTCGACGAGTTGCGCCGGCAGGACTGGCGGCCGCGCCAGGTGCGCCAACAGGCGCACAAGGTGCGCGATGCCATCCGCGAGCTGGGGCGCCAGCTGGGGCATCCGCCGACGGAGGAGGAGATCAAGGCCTTCACCGGTCTCGAGGACAAGGACTATCAGGACTTCCTCTGGGCCGATTCGTCCGAGGCCATCGAGAGCCTCGACGCGCTGCTGCAGAGCGGTCACGAGTATTTTCCCGACGCTGCCGAGTTGTTCGAGGAGCGTCTGCTGAAGGAACGGCTGCTGGAACAGGCACTGAGCCAGCTGGATGAGCGCGAGCGCCTGGTGCTCACGCTCTATTACCAGCATGAGCTGAGCCTGAAGGAAATCGCCCTGGTGCTGGAAGTCAGCGACGCCAGGGTCTGTCAGCTGAGCAAGCAGGCGATCGGCAAGGCCTGTCGCTTCCTAACCGAGAGAAACTAGAGACGTCATGCAGAAAGTAATAGGTGCGTTGATCATCGTCGGTTGTGTGCTGGGCGGCTACGCCATGGCCAACGGCGACATGCGAGTGCTCTGGCAGCCGGCGGAAGTGGTGATCATCCTCGGCGCGGCCATCGGCAGCCTGGTGGTGGGCAATCCCAAGGAAGTGCTGGTGGAAATGCTCTCGCAGATGCGTGGCGTGTTCATCTACGAGCGTCGCGGCGAGGAATTCCAGCGCCAGCTGCTGATGCTCCTCTACGAGCTGCTGGAAATGGTCGACGTCGGCGGCCTCAAGGTGCTCGATTCGCACATCGAGGAACCGGAAGAGAGCGACCTCTTTGCCCGCTATCCGCTGATCCTCAAGGAAAGGAACCTGATGGCGTTCATCGCTGACAACTTCCGGCTGATGGCCATGGGCAAGATCAGCGCCCACGAGCTGGAGGGCTTCCTCGAGCAGGAGCTGGAAGCCATGGAGAATGCCCTTTTGCAGCCGTCGCGCTCGCTGTTCAAGATCGGCGAGGCGATGCCGGGCTTCGGCATCCTTGCCGCGATCATGGGCATCATCATCACCATGGGCAGCATCGGCGGCAGCGTCGCCGAGATCGGCTCGCATGTCGCTGCCGCATTGGTCGGCACCTTCCTCGGCATCTTCTTCTGCTACTGCCTGATGGAGCCGCTGTCCAACGCCATGGGCCAGCGGGTCAAGACCGAGCTGTCCGCACTCGAATGCGTGCGCACCACGCTGGTGGCGCATCTGGCCGGCAAGCCGACGCTGCTGGCGGTTGACGCCGGACGCAAGCTGATCGAACAGGACGTCAAGCCGGCCTTCCGCCAACTCGAGGTCTGGGTCAACCAGTACGAGGAAGAAAGGGACGCGGCATGAAGAGCCGAGGCAAGGGCAAGGGCGGCGAAGAGCACGAGATCATCGTCCGGCGCCGCAGCAAGAAGGGCCACGGCGACGAGCACGGTGGTGCCTGGAAGGTGGCATTCGCCGATTTCACCCTGGCGATGATGGCGCTGTTCATGGTGCTGTGGATCATCCAGCCGCAGATGCAAATGAACAACCCGTCCTACGGCGAGCAGGAAAGCAATCCGCTGGTGGACGGCGGCGCCGGCATCTTCGACGGCACCAGCCGTTCGCCGCTGGAGCTGGATGGTGTGCCGATCCGCGCGCCGCAGGCCGAGCCCGCGCCTGCGAGCAAGCCGCAGGATGCCGTGGAAGGCAGCCGCCACTACGGTTCCACCGCCGAGTTGCAGCAGCTCGCCGAGCTGATGAAGAGCGTCGCCAGCGAGGTTGATGCGCTCGCCAACATCGAGGTCGATGTGGTGCCGCAGGGGCTGCGCATCCTGATCAAGGACGACCAGCAGCGCTTCATGTTCCAGCGTGGCAGCGCGATCCTCGATCCGCACTTCCGCAAGCTGCTCGACGTGCTCGCCGGGGTGCTGGCCAAGGTGGAGAACAAGCTGATCATCAGCGGCCACACCGACGCCACGCCGTATCGCCAGCAGGGCGGTTACGACAACTGGAACCTTTCCGGCGATCGCGCCCTGCGCGCACGCCACGCGCTGGTGGCGTCCGGCCTGCCGGCGCGTGCGGTGCTGCAGGTGACTGCTCAGGCTGACGTCATGCCGTTGCACCCACAGGACCCGCTCAACGGCGCCAATCGGCGGGTGGAAATCCTCCTGCTGACCGATTCAGCGGAAGCGCTGTACAAGGAACTGTTCGGCGACAGCTATGGGCGCGTGAGCTTTTCCGAGAGTGGTGCCCGCTTCAGCGAGCCGGCCGACAAGGTGCTGTGATTCGCTGCCGGCAATGGCCGGCAGCTGCTTTCACCGAGGTCGGCAGCCGTGGCGGCCGGGATCAATTGGGCCGGCAGCTACTTCAGAGTCGGGCGCTGGCGTGATCGGCGCAGTAGACCTGCTGGGTTTCCACGCCATACAGGCAGGCACCGACCTTCTCAAGGGTGATCCGCGCACCTTTGTGCTTGCCGTAGAACAGGTTGAACACCAGTTCGTCGTCGAGCTGGCTGTGCGCTTCGAATCCGCTGATCTGCCCTTCTTCGACCACCAGGCGCGGCTGACCCAGCAGGTCGGTTTCGATCCGTCCCGACGCTTCGACGACGGCCGGAGCGTTGCGGGTCATCGCGTAGAAACGCCCGTCATTGAAGACCAGGCTCTGGGTGACCTTTACCACCTCACCATTGCTCAGCAGCACCTGGCCGGCCGAGCTGTAGCGGCCGTCCAGACGTGGCGCGAGACTGCTGGTAGCTCCCATCGCCACCAATGCCCAGAGCGCCAGCGTCGCAGGCACCATCACCTGCAGCAGGCGTGTGCCGATGACACCGGTTCTGTTACGCGTATTCATTGAAGACATCCTTGCAGCTGTTGCGCGGGAATCTCGTTCAGTCGACTTTTGTGCACTTTCAGCCAGTTGGTCTGACCGTTCGCATGCACACAGCGAATTTCGTAGAAGCCAGGGGACATGTTGACGATTAGCTGCGTCGGCCTGACGTTCATCGCGGCGATCGCGTCCACCACTTTGCGCGTATCCATGACCAGCGCATCCAGCAGACGCTGGCTCTTGTCGACGTACAGAACTTCCAGCACGCCAATACCTACCCGGTGGGTGAACAGTCCCTTCGGGGTCAGCAGGATGCGATAACCCAGGACGGCGACCGCGATCGCCAGCAGCAGCGCAGTACCGGCCAACAGGGGCGATAACCCGGAGCGAGGCCGATGTAGCGGGGCTGCCGGTGCACAGGCGGCGTCTGTCGGCTGCTCGGTTTCGTCCGGTTTGGCCGTGGCTACCGGATGGGTTGCCAGAAAATGCGGATTGAACAGATAGCCGCGTCGCGGCAGGGTCTGGATGATCTGGTTGCCCGAATCGAACAGTAGCTGACGCAGGGTGTAGATCTGCTGGTTCAGGCTGCCTTGGCCTACCACCCGGTTTTCCCAGGCATGGCGCAACAGCTCTTCGCGGGAAACCACTTCTCCCGGCGTCTGCAGCAAGCGCTCCAGCACGCGGCTGCCGGAAAAGCCCAGATCGATTTTCTCGGCGCGGTCAGGGTGCTGCTGGACCAACTGGTACAGCGCGCTGTCGAAGCGGGCCGTACAGGCTTCGCGCCCGGTTTTCAGTAACGGACAGGCAGTGGCATCGGTGGCCGGTTGGGTCAGAGATGGAGTCATGATGCCTGGTTGGCGAGCTGTGATTGAGATCAATAAATTGATGCGAACAGATCGGCAATATCTTGGCGCCGTTTTTTTGAATGCACAAGCGTCAGTGATGGCATTTTGCTTTGGTTAGTGATATCACAGTGATATCATAGGTCTCCAAATAGCAGTCGTATTTTAGTCTCGAAATAGTCTGTAGGCCCCGTCATTACTGGCTTTCCATGTATGGCGTATAAGTTCGGCAGAGCTGCAGCGAGACACCAGCCATTGGTCGGATGGACAACTATTCATCCGGCGGAAACGAAAACGCCCCGAGAATTCGGGGCGTTTTCGTTTGATCAGGCAATCGGCCAGCGAACTGACCGATTCGGCGCAGGCTATTAGCCCAGCAGGCCCATGACCATACCCGGCATCTGGCCGGCTTGCTTGAGCATCGAGATGCCGGACTGCATCAGCATGCTGTTCTTGCTCATGTTGGCGCTTTCGATGGCGAAGTCGGCATCCATGATGCGGCCTTTGGCCATTTCGGTGTTGTCCTTCATGTTCGCCAGGTTGTTGCTGGTGTGGTTCAGGCGGTTGATGGTGGCACCGAACTGCGCACGCAGGGAGCCGATATCGTCCAGAGCGGTGGCCAGGGTGTCGATCATGGTGTTGGCGCCGGCTTCGGTGGCGATTTCAGTGCCTGCGGTGCCCGGAGTGGTGTAGTTGCTCGACAGGCCGTCCAGGGTGGTACCCAGTGCGGCGGAAGCAGTGGTGACGTCCAGTTCCAGTTTTTCGGCAGTGGTTGCACCGATCTGGAAGTTGACGGCAGCGGCGCCGAACTTGCCGGTAGCACCGTCCAGACCGAACAGCTTCTCGCCAGCGTAGCTGGTGTTGGTCATGATGTTGGCCAGTTCTTTGCCCAGCTCGTCGTATTCGGCCTGCAGCGCATCGCGATCAGCCTGGGCGTTGGTGCCGTTGGCGGATTGGGTAGCCAGATCCTTCATGCGCTGAACGATGTCAGTCATCTCGTTGAAGGCGCCTTCAGCGGTCTGCAGCATCGAGGTGGCGTCGCCGGTGTTGCGGATGGCAACAGCCATGCCGCGGCTCTGGGCGTTCAGGCGAGTGGCAATTTGCAGGCCGGCGGCGTCGTCGGCAGCAGAGTTCACGCGCAGGCCAGTGCCCAGGCGCTGCTGGTTGGTCGACAGAGCGTTGTTGAATTTGGTCAGGCTGGTCTGGGTGGTCAGCGAGGAGTAGTTCGTGTGAATGGACAGGGCCATGATGAATCCTTCGTGCTAAGTGGGCTGTAGGAGCTGGCTTGACTGCCTGCTGAAAGGACAAGGCGACAGCCGATAGCGAAGGATTAAATTCTGGCGCCAAATTTTTTTGCTGCTGGTTCTGCTTGATGCGCACCACCGCCACCGCCACCGCCATCGCCGCGATGCGCGGCGGTGCATTCGATAAAGCCGCCTATTAAAAGGTGCTGGTCACCACCCCTTCTTCCAGCACCTGTGCATCGATCACCTTGCCACTGCGCACGTTGCGCACGCGGATCACCTCGCCGGTGCGGCCGTCGCCCATTGCTTCGCCGGCAGTGGAGGCTTCGATGCCCTCGTGGCTGGCGACGATCTTCACCGGCTCGCCGCGCTTGACCGCCAGCGGCTGGGCGAGCAGTGCGGGAGTCAGCGTCTGGCCGGCGCGGATACGCCGTTTGGCTGCCTTGCCGACGACCTCGTCGAGCCGGTTGAAGTAGCCGCGCGGCGCCTTGCCGATGTTGATCCGCTGCAGCCGGAGGTCATCGCGGGTGATCAGCTGGCCGCGTTCGATGATTCCCAGCGCATGCACCGCCGGCAGGAACACGTTGGCCTGGCTGGTGGCACTGACAGACCAGCCGTCGCCGGCCGGGCAGCGGATCTCCAGGCGCTGGCGCTCCAGCAGCGACACGGCCTCGCCACTCGCGCGCAGCTGCAGCGGCAGGCTGCAGGCCGGCAGTTGTGTCGTATTGCCCGGCAGGCTGGTGGCGTGGTTGAACGTCATGCCCTGCCAGCCACGCCGGGCGGCTTCGCGCTGCAAGCCCTCGCGCAGGAACTGCTCGATCGCCTGCTCGATCTGCCGCGGCGCGTTCGCCGGCACCGCGCCGTCGTCTGGCTGCGCCTGCACGGCCGCGTGGATCAGGCAGAGGGCGAGCAGGGCGGAAGCGACCTTTCCGCCTGGCCGGCGCCCGCCGCGCCCATGCGGAAGCGAGCGGGTGGTCCGGGCGTCGCGGTCTTCTGAAATGCCTATATAAAACAATGAGTTAATTACCGTATTGGGGGCGGCACGATTCCTGCAATCCATGCCCGACCAGAGGCGCGGACGGCTGTCCGCCCACTCATGCTTCAAGGGTATCGGCGAATGAGTATACGGTTTGAAGAGGTGACCGGCGTCCACGAACGCGCCCTCGAGCTGCGCATGCAGCGCAGCGAAATCCTGGCGGCCAACCTTGCCAACGAGGACACCCCCGGCTTCCAGGCGCGCGACATCGATTTCCGCCAGGAGATGCAGCGCCTGCAGGACAGCGAAATACCGCGCCTGAGCATTGCCGGTAGCGATCCGCGCCTGCAGTACCGCGTGCCGACGCAGGCCTCGCAGGACGGCAATACCGTCGAGCTGTCGGTCGAGCAGGCGCAATTCTCGCGCAATTCCATGGATTTCCAGACCAGCCTGACCTTCCTGACCATGAAATTCCGTGGCCTGAAGCAGGCCATCGAGGGCCGCTGATGTCGTTCGATTCCATCTACCGCATCGCCGGCTCGGCGATGAACGCCCAGACCGTGCGGCTGAACACCGTGGCCAGCAACCTGGCCAACACCGATTCGGCGGCCAGCAGCGCTGCGGATACCTACCAGGCGCGCAAACCGATGTTCGCCGCGGTGTACGAGAACAACTCGCTGACCCGGGGCGTCGGCCTCGGTGGCGCCCACGTGCAGGTGCTCGACGTGGTCACCTCCGGCGCCGAGCCCAAGCGTCGCTACGAGCCGGGCAATCCGCTGGCCGACAATGAAGGCTACGTCTATTACCCCGACATCAACGAGATCGAAGAGATGACCGACATGATGTCGGCCACCCGCAGCTTCGAGACCGGCGTCGAGGTGCTCAACCGCGTGAAAAGCATGCAGCAGAGCCTGCTGCGTCTGGGAGAAGTCTGATGAGTAGCGTCAACTCCGCGCTGGACAGCAGCCTGGCCGGCAACTCCATCGAGCAGGTCAAGCGCGCCGTCAACGTCAGCGACGCCACCACCATGGAGAACAACTTCATCAGCCTGATGGTCGCGCAGATCAAGTATCAGGACCCGACCAAGCCGGTCGACAGCACCGAGTTCCTCAACCAGTTCTCGGCGATGTCGCAGGTCAAGAGCATGGAGAACATGGCCAGCCTGGCGCAGAACAACCTGGTGCTGATGGACAACCTGCAGACCCTCACCGCCTCCGGGCTGGTCGGCCAGCAGGTCAGCGTCGCGGTCGACACGCTGCAGCTCGATGGCGCGCCGGTCAGCGGCGAGTTCAAGCTGGAGCACGCCTCCACCCGCACCGCGCTGGTGCTGACCGATTCCAACGGCGTCAAGACCACCGTCGAACTCGGCGCCCGTTCCCCCGGCCAGGTGCCGTTCGATATCGATCCGCAGCGACTCGGCCTGCCCGCGGGGCAGTACAGCGTGGCGATCGAGTCGGACAACGGCGAGTACCCGCAGGCGGAGGTCGCCGGACGGGTCGACAACGTGCGCGTCAGTGCCGAAGGGCCGGTGCTGCAGGTCCAGGGCGTCGGTTCGGTGCCGTTCTACAACATCCTCGAGTTCGGTCAGGGCGCCGCCAGCGCCTGACGGCGCCGCGTGCCGCCCGAACCTCCCTTCAGCAGAGACGAGACGCAACCATGAGTTTCAACATCGCCCTGACCGGCCTCTCCGCCGTCAACGAACAGCTCAACACCATCGGCAACAACATCGCCAACTCCGGCACCGTCGGCTTCAAGTCCTCGCGCACCGACTTCGGCAGCCTCTACGCCGAAACCCAGGCGATGGGCGTGGAAGTGATCGGCACCACCCAGAGCATCAGCCAGGGCGGCGCGCTGACCACCACCAACCGCACCCTCGATCTGGCCATTTCCGGCGGTGGCTTCTTCGTCACCCGCGCCAGCAACGGCGACGTCGCCTACACCCGCGCCGGCATCTTCGGTACCGACAAGGACAGCTACATCACCAACAGCCTCGGCCAGCGCCTGCAGGGCTATCCGGCCGACGCCACCGGCAACCTGCAGACCGGTACCGTAAGCGACCTGCAGCTGCGCTCCGGCGGCCTGCCGGCACGCGCCACCGACGCGCTGAGCTTCGTCGCCAACCTCGACGCCAACGGCGAGGTGCCGGTGGTGGCCTTCGACCCGCTGGTGGCCGACAGCTACAACTCCACCTACACCACCAAGCTGTTCGACTCGCAGGGCAAGGAACACACCCTGACCCAGTACTTCGTCAAGACCGCCGACAACAACTGGGATGCCCACTACTACATCGACGGCGCCTCGCTGGGCGCCGCGCAGCCGCTGAGCTTCGACAGCGCCGGCGTGCTCGCCGCGCCGATCGGCACCGTCACCCTGAATGCCGCGCTGACCGGCGGCGTCGCCCCGCTGGCGATCGACCTCGACTACACCGGCAGCAGCCAGTACGGCTCGGAATTCAGCGTCACCAGCAACCGCGCCACCGGCTATGCGGCGGGCGAGCAGACCGGCATGGCGGTGGAGAAGGACGGCCGCGTCTACGCCAGCTACTCCAACGGCGAGCGTCTGCTGCAGGGCCAGGTGGTGCTGGCCAGCTTCGTCAACGCAGAGGGCCTGAAGAACATCTCCGGCACCGCCTGGAACGAAACCGCCGCCTCCGGCGCGGCGATGCTCGGTGCGCCGGGCGTCGGCCAGTACGGCACGCTGGCCTCCGGCGCGCTGGAAAGCTCCAACGTCGACCTGACCCAGCAGCTGGTGGGCCTGATGGAAGGCCAGCGCAACTACCAGGCCAACACCCAGGTCATTTCCACCAACAAGGAACTGACCCAGGTTCTGTTCAACGCACTCTGAGGCTGACCGATGGACCGTCTGGGATACACCGCGATGACCGCCGCCAGCCGCACGATGCTGTCGCTGCAGGTGCGCTCGAACAACCTGGCCAACGTCAACACGCCCGGCTTTCGCGCCGATCTGGAGCGTGCCCAGGCGGTGGCCGTCGAGGGCTATGGCTACGACAGCCGGCACATGGCGGTGGTCGAGAACAACGGCGTCAGCCTGGCCGCCGGGCCGCTGATGGCCACCGGCCGCGAGCTGGATTTCGCCGTCAAGGGCAGCGGCCTGATCGTGCTGCAGGACGGCGAGGGCGAGGCCTACACCCGTCAGGGCAGCCTGCAGATCGATGCCGAAGGTCGCCTGACCCTCAACGGCCGTGCGGTGCTCGGCGAGGGTGGTGCCATCGTGCTGCCCGAGCATGACCGCATGGAGATCGGCAACGACGGCACCGTGTCGATCATGGCGCCCGGCGACTGGGTGATGGCCGAGGTCGACCGCATCCGCCTGGTCGACGTGCCGCCGGCCAACCTGACCAAGAACGCCACCGGCCTGCTGGTGACCCGCGACGGCCAGCCCGCCGCGCCCAGCGAAGACGTGCGCCTGGTCAGCGGCTTTCTCGAGGCGAGCAACGTCTCGGCGATCGACGAGCTGGCCTCGACCATGAGCCTGAACCGCCTGTTCGAAACCCAGGTAAAGATGATGAAAGCCGCCGAGGACCTCTCCGACGCCGGCAACCGAATGATCCGCGGCAGCTGATCGGGAGATAACGCATGAATTCCGCCCTTTGGGTCAGCAAGACCGGCCTGGCCGCCCAGGACATGGCCATGACGACCGTCGCCAACAACCTGGCCAACGTCAACACCAACGGCTTCAAGAGCGACCGCGCGGTCTTCGAGGACCTGTTCTACAGCATCGAGAAGCAGCCCGGCGCGCAGGCCGACGAGATCAACACCGTGCCGTCGGGCATCCAGCTGGGCAGCGGCGTGCGCGTCGCCGGCACGCAGAAGGTGTTCACCGAAGGCAGCATCCAGACCACCGGCCAGCCGATGGACCTGGCGATCGTCGGCCGCGGCTTCTTCCAGGTCGAGGCGCCCAACGGCGACATCCTCTACACCGAGAACGGCCAGTTCCAGCTCAACGCCGAGGGCATGATGGTCAACGCCCAGGGTCTGCCGCTGAACCCGGCGATCGAAGTGCCGCAGGGCAGCACCGGCTTCAGCGTCGGCGCCGACGGCATCGTCACCGCGGTGCTGCCGGGCGACACCCTGCCGTCGGAGCTGGGGCAGATCACCCTGGTCAACTTCACCAACCCGGGCGGTCTGGAAGCGCTGGGCGGCAACCTCTACCGCGAAACCGTCGCCAGCGGCGAGCCGGTCGAAGGCGTGCCGGGCGAGGAAGGCCTCGGCCAGCTCAAGCAGGGCGTGCTGGAAGGCTCAAACGTGCAGGTGGTCGAGGCGATGGTGGCGATGATCGCCATCCAGCGCGCCTACGAGGCCAACGCCAAGGTGCTCGACGCCGCCTCCGGCATGCAGCAGTTCCTCAACCAGACCGTTTGAGCCCGATGATGCGTACGCCGATCCTGCTCGCCCTGCTGCTGTTGCTCAGCGGCTGCGCCAGCTTCAACGAGTTGCTGCCGGACGAGGATTCCAGCGAGTACGAGCCGCTGGAGCTGGACTACAGCCTGCCGCCGACCACCAGCGGCGGCCTGTTCCGCTCCGGCTACGGCGGCTCGCTGATCAGCGACCGGCGCGCGGTGCGGGTCGGCGACATCCTCACCGTGGTGCTGGACGAGTCGACCCAGTCGAGCAAGAGCGCCGGTACCAGTTTCGGCAAGGAGTCGAGCGTCGGCATCGGCATCCCCACCGTGCTCGGCAAGCGCTACCCGGATGTCGAGACCTCGGCCAGCGGCGAGCGCGAATTCAACGGCTCGGCCAAGAGTTCGCAGCAGAACACCCTGCGCGGCTCGATCGCCGTCACCGTGCACCGCGTACTGCCCAACGGCACCTTGCTGGTCAAGGGCGAGAAGAACCTCAAGCTCAACCAGGGCGACGAGTACATCCGCCTGACCGGCCTGGTGCGCATGGACGACATCAACCGCTTCAACCAGGTGTCCTCGCAGAACGTCGCCAACGCGCGGATCTCCTACGCCGGACGCGGCGTGCTCAACGACAGCAACTCGGCCGGCTGGCTGACGCGCTTCTTCTCCAGCCCGCTGTTCCCCCTCTAAGTGGAAAGATTCCCGATGCGAGTGAAGCTGTTTCTTGCCGTCGTCGCGCTGTGCTGGCAACTGCCGGCGCAGGCGGTGCCGCTGATGGATCTGGTGGATATCGAAGGCATCCGCGGCAACCAGCTGATCGGCTACGGCCTGGTGGTCGGCCTGGACGGTACCGGTGACAAGAACCAGGTGAAGTTCACCAGTCAGTCGGTAGCCAACATGATCAAGCAGTTCGGCGTGAACCTGCCGCCGAACGTCGACCCGAAGCTGAAGAACGTCGCCGCGGTGACCGTCACCGCCATGCTGCCGCCGTCCTACAGTCCGGGGCAGAGCATCGACGTCACGGTGTCGTCGTTGGGCGACGCCAAGAGCCTGCGCGGCGGTCAGCTGCTGATGACCCCGCTGCAGGGCGTCGACGGCGAGGTCTACGCCGTCGCCCAGGGCGCGCTGGTGGTCGGCGGGGTGAATGCCGAGGGCGCGAGCGGCTCGAAGGTGGCGATCAACACCTCCAACAGCGGGCTGATCCCCAATGGCGCCACGGTGGAGCGGATGATTCCTACCGATTTCACCGAGCGCGCGCAGGTGCTGCTCAACCTCCGCCAGCCGAGCTTCCAGACCGTCAGCCGGGTGGTCGACGCGGTCGACGCGCTGTTCGGCAAGGGCACTGCCACCGCGCTGAATGCCACCAAGGTGGCGCTGCGCGCGCCGGTGTCGAGCAACCAGCGCATGAGCTTCATGGCGATGCTCGAACGCCTCGAGGTCGAAGAAGGCCGCGTGCGGCCGAAGGTGGTGTTCAACAGCCGCACCGGCACCGTGGTGGTCGGCGAGGGCGTGCGCGTCAAGGCCGCCGCGGTGGCCCACGGTACGTTGACGGTGACCATCAGCGAGCGCCCGCAGGTCAGCCAGCCGGGGCCGTTCTCCCAGGGCGAGACGGCGGTGGTGCCGCAGTCGGACGTCGCCGTCGAGCAGGACCGCAAGGCCATGTTCAAGTGGCCCGAAGGCGCCAGCCTGGAAAGCATCATCAGCACCATCAACAGCCTGGGCGCCACGCCGGACGACGTGATGAGCATCCTGCAATCACTGGAGCGCGCCGGTGCGCTGAACGCCGAACTGATCGTGATCTGAACCATGAGCATCGTTTCCCTCCCGCAACACCTCAACAGCCTGCGCCAGCGCGCCGACGGCCCGGCCGCGGCGCGACGCCAACAGCTGGAAGTCGTCTCCGAGCAGTTCGAGGCGATGTTCCTGCAGCAGATCCTCAAGCAGATGCGCAAGGCCGGCGACGTGCTGGCCGCCGGCAACCCGATGCGCAGCCGCGAACTGGACACCATGCGCGACTTCTACGACGAAGTGCTCGCCGAGAGCCTGGCGACCAAGCGCCAGACCGGCATCGCTGACATGCTGGTGCAGCAGCTCTCCGGCGGCCTCGACGGCACGGCGCCGGCACCGACCGCGCTGGGTCTGGCCAGCGCCGGGCCAGCGGGCCAACACGCCCTGCGCGGCACCTGGCAGCGTGGTATGGAGGCTATCGACAATGCCTGGGCGGCGGGCAAGGCGAGCTTTCAGGCGCTGGTCGCCAGCGTGATCAAGCACGAGTCCAGCGGCAACGTCGCCGCCGTCTCGCCCAAGGGCGCGCGCGGCCTGATGCAGCTGATGCCCGGCACTGCCCGCGACATGGCTGCCGAGCTCGGCCTGCCGTTCAGCGAGGCACGCCTCACCAGCGACGCCGAGTACAACAAGCGCCTGGGTAGTGCCTACCTGAACAAGCTGCTCGAGCGCTACGACGGCCACCAGGCGCTGGCGCTGGCGGCCTACAACGCCGGGCCGGGCAAGGTCGACGAGTGGCTGCAGCAGCATGGCGACCCGCGTGCCGGCGAAATCGACGCGGCGAGCTGGGTGCAGAAGATTCCCTACGCGGAAACCCGCGACTACACGCGCAACATCCTTCAGGACCTGCAGGCGGCGACCGCTCGCCAGGCCGAGCCGCAGGCGCAGCGCGCGGCGCTTAATTCCACCGCCGCGCCGGTCGCCCTGAATAACCAGCAGCGAAGCGGCGGGCACCTGTCCGTGGCCTTCGCCCAACCGATCCGGATCGAGTCGAAGGAAGTCGTGTCGTGAGCATTCTCAGCCAGATTGGCTACAGCGGGGTTCGGGCTTCGCAGATCGCCCTCAGCGCGACCGGGCAGAACATCGCCAACGTCAACACCCCGGGCTTCAGCCGCCTGGCGCCGGAGCTGCATTCGCTCGGCGGGCAGACCGCCTCGAGCATCGGCGGCGGCGTGCAGGTCAGCAGCATTCGCCGGCTGTCCAACGATTTTCAGAACCAGCAGCTGTGGCGCGCCAGCACCGAGAAGAACTACTACGGCACCAGCCAGCAGTACCTCACGGCGCTGGAAGGGCTGATCGACAGCGAAGGCTCCAGCGTCAGCGTCGGTCTCGACAACTTCTACGCCGCGCTCAGCGAGGCCAGCTCGACGCCCGAGTCGATTGCCCTGCGCCAGCAGATTCTCAGCGAGGCCAAGCAGCTGGCGCAGCGCTTCAACGGGCTGAACGCCAACATCGGTACCCAGCTCGGTGCGCTCGAAGGCCAGCGCGTGGCGATGGTCAGCGAGATCAACGGCCTGTCGAGCAACATCGCCGAACTCAACGCGCAGATTCTCGAGATGGAATCTTCCGGGCGCGATACCGCGACCCTGCGTGACTACCGCGAGAACCTGATCAAGGACCTCAGCCAGTACGCCGGCATCCGCGTGCAGGAAGCGGCCGACGGCAGCCTCAGCGTGTCGCTGGTCAACGGCCAGCCGCTGGTCGCGGGCAACACCGCCGGCCAGCTGCAGGTCAGCGAAAACCTCGCCGGCGAGCAGGAACTGACGCTGGTCTTCGCCAAGACCTCCTTCCCGCTGATCCAGAACGGCCTCGGCGGTTCGCTCGGCGCACTCTACGACATGGAATACGGCGCCTTGCGTCCGGCCCAGGACGACCTGCACGCCATGGCCGGCGCGCTGGCGCAGGCGGTCAACGACACCCTGGCCGGCGGCTTCGACCTCAACGGCGACCCCGGCCAGCCGCTGTTCGTCTACAACCCGGCGAGTACCAGCGGCATGCTCGCGGTGGGCACGCTGTCGACTCAGGAGCTGGCGCTGTCCTCGGTGGCCGGCGAAGTCGGCAACAACCAGACGCTGCTGGCGCTGCTGGGCAGCAAGACGACGAGCGTCACCGTCGGCGGCGACGCGGTACCGCTGAACGATGCCTACGCCGGACTGGTCGGGCGCGTCGCCAGCGCCAGCCGGCAGAACCAGGCCGATCACGCCGCCGCCACCACCGTCGCCGAACAGGCCCAGGCCCAGCGCGACAGCGTCAGCGCGGTCAACCTCGACGAGGAAGCGGTCAACCTGATGGCCTACGAGCAGGCCTACCAGGCCAACATGAAGGTGATCAGCACCTCCAACGAGCTGTTCAACGCCGTGCTGGCGATGTTCTGAGCCACCTGACGAGAAGAAGACCATGCGCATCTCCAACGCCCAGATCACCGCCACCATGCACGGCTCGCTGAACAACAGCTCGGCCAAGCTCGGCAAGCTGATGCAGCAGATGGCCAGCGGCGAACGCATGCTGCGCCCCTCCGACGACCCGATCTCCGCGGTGCGGGTGCTGCGCATCGAGCGCGAAGAGGCGACACTGGCGCAGTACCGCACCAACATCGCCAACGTCTCGGGCAACCTGTCCAAGCAGGAAACCAACCTCAAGGCCGCCTCCGACACCATGCTCAGCGCCCGCGACCTGCTGCTCTGGGCGGCCAACGGCAGCAACACCAGCGAGGACCTGGCGGCCATCGCCAGCGAACTGCAGAGCCTGGAAAACACCATCGTCAGCTTCGCCAACGTGCGCGACGAGGAAGGCCGCTACCTGTTCTCCGGGACCTTCAGCGATCGTCCCGCGATCACCTTCGACGCCGCCACCGAGACCTACAGCCTCACCGGCAACGACCAGCACCGGCAGGCCGCGGTCGCCAACGGTGTGCTGGTGGAGGAGAACGTCACCGCCGCGCAGGTGTTCGGCGCCGGCGTGGACATGCTCAACCAGCTGCACGCGCTGGTTAAGCAGCTGCAGGATCCGGCGCTGGACGCCAGCGACCCGGCCGTTGGAGCGCAGATCGCCGCCAGCATGAACAGCCTCGACGCCACCCACAGCGAGCTGCTCGGCGCGGTCACCGAACTCGGTGGCCGGCAGAACACCCTGACCCTGCTGACCAGCAGCAACCAGGACGTGTCGCTGGTCAACCAGAAGATCGAGGGCGAGCTGTCGACCCTCGACTATGCCGGTGCCAGCATCGACCTGAACAACTACCAGCTGGCGCTGCAGGCGACCCAGAAGACTTATCTGAAGATCAATGGCCTGTCCCTGTTCGGGATGCTCTGAGCGAGGGATGCCTGAATGAAGATCGGCAAGCAGCTGCCGGCTGTTTCCGCAGTCAATCCGCAGGAGCGTCGCCAGGCGCTGGTGCCCGATGCGCCGGTGACGTCGCGCCGCGCCGCGGCCAGCGAAACCGCGATTGCCGAAGCCGGCCAGCGCAAGAGCACCAGCTTCAGTCTGCAGCTCAATCAGCAGCTGTCGTCGATGCAGATCGCCGAAAGCTACCTGGCCGACCTGCACAGCCGGCTGTCGCAGCTCAAGCTCAGCCTCAGCCGCGAACTCGGTGCGCCGGGCCAGGCGGCAAGTCAGGAGGCCATCCGCGAGCAGTTCCAGCAGGTCGACGAGCTGCTGCAACAGCGCAGCACGCGTTCGGGCAATACGCTGGATGCCAACCTCAAGCTGCGGCTCACCGAGCCGGTGCGCAGCCGCTTCAGCCTGCAGGGGCTGGACTCGCTGGATACCATCCGTCAGTCCGGGCGCGAGACGCTGCTGTTCAGCGGTGGCCGCCAGCTGGCCGAGCCGGTGGCGGTGGTGCTGGATGACAACCTCAGCGACGAACAGGTCCTGCGTCGTTTCAATGCCACCCTCGGCAATGCCGGCATCCGTGCCGAGCTGGATCAGCACGGCCAGCTGAAGTTCTCGGCGCGCGAGAGCGAATGGCAGCAGCTCAAGGACCAGCTGGCGGTGCAGGGCGAGGACAAGCTGTTCGCCAAGGGCCGCTTCCAGCGGCTGCAGAGTCAGGAAGAGCGGGCCCTGAGTTTGCCCGCCGAGCCGCAGCTGGATTCCTTGCGCGAATTGCGCCGCCTGCTCGACAACGTGGTGGCGGGGCTGGACAAGGTCTCCGCGCTACGCGAACAGCTGAGCCAGCGCCAGCGCGAGATCCGCGAATTCCTCGCGCGCCAGGCCGATGCCGACGAGCAGCAATGGGCGCTGGAGTTCTCCCGCGAGCTGTACGAGCTGATGCAGCGCAGCCCCTCGAGCTATGCCGCAGTCGTGGGTGAAGGAAAGGCCGGTACTGATAGTCAGCAGGGCAGTGGCTGTCACTGCGCCCAGGTTGGGCGTGGAGAAGGCAGGCGGGGTGTAGGTAAAGACCAGGGGAGATGGTAAAGCGAGCGTGGGCGGATTGTAGCCGTTAGGGTTGGCCGTGGGCAGGTTCATCACCGGGATAGAAGTAGGGATGCCATAGACCGGCCTGGGAAAGGGCACGGCGCTGGGAAAGGGCACGGCGGTGGGCGTGCCAGGGCCAGGGGTGGGGCTGGGGGTGCCTGTAGCGGTCGCCGTGGGGGTGTAGAACACGCAAGGATCACCCGTGCAGCCGCTTTGAGCCTGAACAGGCAGGGAGACCAGGGCCAGGGCCAGTAGTAAGCCGGCCAGGACCGGAACGATTAAGATATTTCGGTGTGGAAAAGCGCCCATATGTACTCCCAAAATATCACCAGAGACCCCACAATAATGCCCACAATCACAATGGGGTAGCCAACGCTGTGGGCAGAGGTTTGATTGACAAGCTGAACACCGGCCAGCATCTGGCACCAGAAGTTTTCACTGGCGCAAGCAATGAGGCTGGCAAACGCCTCTCCCCTTACGCCGGTATCAAAGGCATAGTAGAATTGGATAGGGA
>JAANMV010000348.1_pt1 | contig 57523 bp, 60 predicted proteins | sample 7279661 | NCBI WGS metagenome assembly JAANMV01 (sample SAMN14094540, study PRJNA606508) | bioreactor metagenome | isolation source: A lab-scale SPAN reactor treating ammonium-rich wastewater day 121 | place: Ireland: Galway | collected 2017-05-16 | reverse complement strand
GGCCATCAGCACTCGCTCGCTTCCCCTGACTGCGGGAGCGTCGGAGCGTCTGCCGGGAGTGGGAGCGAGCCTGACCGAGCTGCGCGGCCGCTGGCCAGCGCTCGAGCCGGGAGCTACCGATACCCTGGTCTTCCGGGCCGGTGCCGGGCAGGCGGTGACCTTTCACCTTCGCTCCGAGGTGGTCTGGATGGTCGTGCTCACCGGCTCTGAAGAGTCGCAATGATGTCAGCTCAAAGTCCGGTGAATTTGGCCAGAGCGGCGCTGACGCCAGGGCCCACTACCAGCGAGGCGGGTGGGCCCAGGAAGCTGTAGGCTGCCCCGTTGATGCCGCTGTGGATCAGGCTGCGCAGGATGTTGCCCTTGAACCCGGCGCTGGCCCCCTCGGCGAAGGCCGACTTGACGTAGGCCTCGTCATAGCGGCGCGGGCCGGTCTTGCGCGCGTTGACCTCCATCATGCCGTGGTAGACGGCCTTCACACCGCCGAAGGCCACCACGCCGATCACCATGCCGGCCAGCATGCCCGTCAGGCCGTGCAGGCCCGCCGAGCCCAGGGCCATCATGCCGAGCTGGGTGGCGGCACCACCCAGGGCGCAGGTCAGCGCGTCCTTGTTGGAGGTGAGGAACTGGCGCTCTTCAGTGGGGGCGGCAAAGCGGCTCTCCTGGCCCGAGACCAGGTTGTTGAAGGCCTCCTGCTGGGTCTTGCGCAGCCCATCCCCGGCGGTGGCGTGACCCGAGGACATCTCGGTGAGGGCTTTGGCGGTCTTGTTCTGGGTATCGGCGGCCAGCGAGCTGAAGAGGGCCATGCCGATGTTGCAGCTCTCGCCCAGGGCCTGCTCGCCGGCGCTCTGGGTCACCTGGGGCAGGGTCTGGCCCAACTGGCCCACGGCCACGGCCGGGTTCTCGTTGACGCCCGCCTTGATCTGCTCGAGTGCGTTCTTGATCAGGTTGGCGCCGGTCTGGTCGAAGATCTTCATGCCGGCGCCCTGGCGGGCGGCTTTGGCGAACACCACCTCGGAGGGGTTCTGGCTGTGGGCGGCGATGGCTTCCAGGATCTTGCCTCCGAGTCGGCGCGACTCGCCCGGGTCTTGAGCGGCTGCAAAGCCCTTCAGGCCCACCTCGGCCAGGGTCAGCCCGATGGGCGCCTTCGCCCCCTGAGAGAGCTTCTCCAGGGCGGCCGACTGCACGGCCACGGCGGTGGTGGGATACATCCGCTCGGCTCCAGCGTCGGCGGCCGTCTGGGCGATCACCTTCTCGATCGGATCGGCGCTGTTCTGGGCGATGCGGGTGAGCACATCAAAGTTATTCTGGCGCTGGTCGGGCCCGTCCGAGAAGGGGAGGGCGGCGAAGGCCACCTTCTTGGCTTCGAAGGAGCTGTCGCCGTCTGGAGCCGGGCTCTGCTCGGGCGCTACCTGACTGCCATTGGCACGAACCGGGTAGGTCGAGTTGATGCCGGACGCGATCATGGACGGAATTCCTCTTTCTGGCTGTGTTCTGTCAGCATAAGGTTGCAGGCTGAAATTCCCGTGAAAGCGAAGGCGTGCTCCATGAGCGTGAAGGCCGAGCTCGAAGGTCAGGGTTATCGCTGCTTTGCCTGGAGCGACAGCCCTGGCACCGTCTATCCCCCGCACACTCATCCTCACGACGAGGTGCTCTGCGTTCTGCAAGGCGCAATGGAGATGGAAGTGGCCGGACAAAAACGTGTTCTGCGCCCCGGCGATCGCCTCGAGCTACCGCGCAATACCGTCCACTCGGCCAGGGTGCTGGGAGATGAGCCGGTGGAGTATTTGATCGCGCAGCGATGACAAAGTTAGCGACGACAGGAGCGGTTCAAAGAATCTTGCTGCTCTGCTTGCTGCTGGCCCTGCCGGTGGCCGCCTGGCCGGAGGGGTGGAAGCTGGTGCGCACGGTGGATGCCGATCCTCAGGCCATCTCGGCCAAACTCGGCATGCCGCTTCAGAGCGTGCAGAACGCTTTCCTGGAGGTGGAGGGCCAGCCTCTTCAGGTCAACACCATCCAGTGCGTCAGCCCCCAGGACGCCGTCAAGCTGCAGTCTCGCCTGGGCCAGCCCCGGCGCATCTTCGCCCGGGAGAGCACGGTCATCGAACTGGTCTGCCAGGACCCCTACCTGTTGCAGCAGGCCATCTACGCCCTCGAGCTCAAGCCCCGCAAGCAGAGCTACCGGGTCACCTTCCGGGCCGCCGGGTTGCTCGAGTGCGCCCCCATGGCCTGGAACCGCATGTTCAACGCCTGCCGCACCAGCGACCGCAAGACGGTGGACGAGCTGCTCTCGGCCTTCAAGTTCTCGCGCCAGTTGCAGCCGCGCAACCCGAAGGCCGAGGTCGAGCCGGCCGAGCCGCGCTTCGGTTTTCCCGAGTTCACCGTGGCCGTAAACGTGGACTGCGAGGCCTTCGCGCTCACCCCGGGAGCGGCCGGCAAGACTTCTGCAACCCCGTTCTGGCCCTCGGACGACCCCGAGCTGAAGAAGCTGGCGAGCGAGGTGGTGGGCAGCCACAAGGACAAGGTGCGAGCGCTCTTGAGCTACGTGCAGCAGACCATGCGCTATGGCGGAGTGACCGGCTCGCGCTGGGGCGTGAAGAAGTTCCTGGCTCACAAGACCGGGCAGTGCTGGGACTACTCCGACCTCTTCATCACGCTTTGCCGCTCTCAGGGCATTCCCGCCCGCCAGGTGATGGGCTGGATGGTGCCCGGAGGCGGCCACGTCTGGGCGGAGGTCTGGACCGGGAGCGGCTGGCTGGCCGTGGACCCTACCGTCGGAGCCCTGGCGGGCAGCGATCTCGTGCCCCTCTTTACGAGCGAGGACGGAAAGGTGCCCGTGCTCTACACCAGCTCGGTGAACGTGGCCAGGCGGTAATCGACCTCGTACCCGTGCCTCACCCCTCCCCCGCGCGTAGCGGCATGCTCGAATTGGCCAGGCGGTAACTTCGAGTTCACCAACTCGGCTTGAGTCCAGTTTATCCTGTAGGCGCCATGATTGTGTCCGCCGTCTCCGCTTCCAAGCCCACCCCCCGGCCGGCGCAGCCCGATGAGGCCACGGTCGAGCGCTCGATCCCTGGCAAAATCAAGGATGTCCTTCTCGATGGTGTGCGCGCCAGCACCGACTTTCTTGACCGCCACCCCGTGCTCGAGGCCACCGTGGGCGACGCGATGGCCATCTCGCGCGGTCTGCACGCCTTCCCCAAGTTCATCTATCCCACCATTACCGGGGCCACCCCGCAAGAGCGCGAGTTCATCCTCAACGTGCTCGACAGCCTGCCCCTGAAGGACGTCAACACGGTCAAGTCGCTGGAGGTGGTGCCCGACATCCCCGACGCCTCGGGGCTGGCCTTCCGGCATACCGTGACCAACCAGATCCAGCTAAGTCGCGAGCAGATCTCCATTCGCCCCGAGTGGTTCCGCGAGGTGCTCACCCACGAGGTGGGCCACACCAAAGACTACAACTCGGCCTGGTTCAACCACCCCAGCGATCTGGGCCACAATCACTCCAGCCGCGAGCCCTGGGGGGCCGGGCCCTACGTGACCGAGTACTCCGGCAAGAGCCACTATGAGGACTACGCCGAGTCCTATGCCAAGTATCATGTGGACCCCGATCGGCTGAAAGAGGCCAATCCCGAGAAGTATGCGCTGATCGAAAAGCACGAGCAGCAGAACTTCATGGAGCGGTTGATCGACCGCGAGGAGTTCCGCGAGACCGGCAAGTGGATCGGCGAGAACGCCTTCCCGAACCAGGGTCTGCGCACCGGGGTGGAGGTTTTCTACTGGGCCACCGGCGGCCTGCAGGCGCTGGTGGGATGGGATCAGCTGCGCAAGGCCAGCGAGACCGACAACCCCCATCACCACATGAGCGGAGTGCTCAACCTGACCGCCGGCGTTCTCTTCGGTAGCCAGCTGCTGGCGGTGGCTGGCATGGGCGTGCAGGGAGCCCACCGGGCCCTCAACGGAGCTATCGCCCGGGGCGAGATCACGGCCGCCGATGGGGACGCGGCGGTGCGCACCTTCTCCGACCCGCTCGAGATGGGCGTTCGCTGGGCCGGCAGCAAGCTGGGATTGATGGACAAGTTCGAGAAGCTGGAGACCAACGCGCTGGTTGAGAAGCGTGGCCAGGCCTCTTTCATCGGGGTGGGAGGGGCGGCTGGCGCCCTGGTGGGCGGCATGGTCGGACCCTACGGTGGGCTGATGGCCGGCTACCACGTGGCCGGTCCGGTGGGCGGCGCGGTGGGCCTGGTGGTGGGCGCTCTGGCGGGCTACGCTCTAGGGGCCACCCTGGGCGGACGGGCTGGCGGGGCTCTGGCGCGCGGGTTGGGCGTGTAGCTGTTCCGCGCCCCCAAGCGGTGGGTCCGGTTTCTTGCCGCGGATTACCATTGGAGCGATACACCGTAGGCTCCAGGAGCGTGTCCGGCGAAAGAAGCGTCAATCCTTCATGGATTGCCTGTCCTAGCAGGAGGCGATCAAATGGGTCCCGGTGATGGAGGGGAAGACTGCTCGCCGTGAGCGCGGCTCCCTCCACCAGAGGCAGGGACTCGAGCTCGTGACGTTGGCGCTCCCTGGCTACCAGAACCTCGGGAGGCAACGGCAGTTGGAGCTTTCCCAGCCCGTATTTGACCCCGATCTCCCAGGCGCTGACCACGCTCAGGTAGGCCTCGTTGGTGGTATCCAGAATTGCACTGCGAGCTGTCTTGCTCAGGGCACGATCCCCGCGGATGAGCCAGAGAAAGGTGCACGTATCCAACAGATATCTCAGTGAAAGGCGTCCATCCACTCGTCGGGTAAGGGCTCAAAGAAGGCCTCGCTCAATGGCGGAATTTCCGGACAAAGACCGATGGGTCTTGACCTTCCTCGACTGCGATAGGGACGCAACTCCGCGACTGGCTTGTTTCGCCGGCAGATCACGACGGTCTCTCCTTGCTCCAGGAGAGTGAGGAGCTCGGAGAGGCGTGCCTTGGCTTCATGCACGTTTACGGTCTTCATCTTTCAATTATGACCAGGTAGTTGGTTCTGTCAAGCTGGCCTGGCTCCTTCGGCCATTGCACCACGACAACGAGGGCACTTTCTGCTTGACAGCCTGGAGCGTGGGGATGAAACCGCTCCCAGCGCCGGTCCGGCGGCCAGGTGGAACTCCGGCGACGCTCGAAGTCGGCCCGATGGACTGGGATGCCCGCGTTCGACAGGCCGCCTTTGACTTTCTCGATCGGCAGATCCAGTTGCAGGGCGAGGTGCTCGCGCGTGATGGTCTCATCCGAGGCTTTGAGCTCGAGGGTCGGCGCGTTGGTTTGATGAGCCCGCAACAGGGGATTTTCAAGCCTGCCTGCCTCTCCACGATGCCCATCAGCATTTGCACGACGCCTCCCAAGCCGGGACGCCCGGCGCCCTACGAGGACAAGATGACGGGCGAGCTTCTTTTCTATGCATACAGGGGCAGTGACCCTGGCCACCGTGACAACGTCGGACTGCGGGAAGCATGGCGGCGGCAGGCGCCGCTGATTTACTTCTACGGAGTTCTCCCCGGGAAATACTTGCCTGTGTATCCCGTCTTCGTTCAGGGCGACAACCCTGAGGCTCTTCAGTTCGTCATTTCTGTGGACGACCGCCGCATTCTCGGCATGCCCGGCGACCCGATCGCAGCGGAGGGGCGACGTGCCTACCTGACCGTCGTAACTTTGAGGAGGCTGCACCAGGTCAGCTTTCGTCAGCGCGTCCTGCGAGCGTATCAGTCGTGTTGCGCGATCTGTCGATTGCGTCACGTAGAGTTACTCGACGCTGCCCACATCATCCCCGACAATGATCCGATGGGGCAGCCGGTAGTGAACAATGGCCTGGCTCTCTGCAAGCTTCACCACGCAGCCTTTGACCGGCATTTTCTCGGCATCCGGCCCGATCTGATCGTCGAGCTTCGTCAAGACCTTTGCGAGGAGATCGATGGCCCGATGCTCGTCCACGGTCTCCAGGAGTTTCACAATCGCAAGCTGCTGGTGATTCCTCACTCAGAAGACCTCCGACCAGGCAAACTGTTCCTCGAAGAGCGATATCGACGCTTCAAAGCATCGGCTTGAGCTGCCGCAGGCGGACTTCTCCTCGAGCCAGGTCGTCTCGATTGGAAAGCCGTCTGGCCGGCCGGTCAGGTCACGAGCGCCGACGTATCTTCACCGAGACGTTACCGACCGTCACGCTGTTCGGGCCGAGGGCGACACCTGCGCTGGGAGCGGGTGTCTCCCCGATGCCGAGGCGGGCTTGCACGCGTCGGTTCAGGTCGCCGTCCTGGTCGATCGTTTCGCAGAACGCGATCCACGCAGGGAACGGCGCTTTCTCGCCGCGCAGGATGTCACCCATCAAGAGCATGGCGGCGGGGAGCTGGCCCTCCGGCGCCTTCAGGCGCACCAGGTCGAGTGTCTTGCGGTAGACGTCGTCGGGGGTTGAGGCCGCCTCGAGGAAGTTCTTCGGGACCGCCTCGAGCAGCGACGCAGGTGGATCGGTCGCGCTCCAGCGAGAAACCAGCTCGTCCCACTCGCTGTCGGTTGGCTCGAGCGTCCGCCGATTGTCGAAGGCCTGCTCGACCTTGAGGTTTTCGGCCAGCGTCTCCGGTTTGGCGCGAGATTGGAAGTTCTCGACGGACCTCTTCACGATCTCCTCGAGCGAGCGGTTCTTGCAGCCGGCCGGCAAGAGCGGCTCGAGCACGGGCTGGAGGCGCGGATCGTCAGGCAGGGCTCGGACCGCGTTGAGCAGTCCCTGAGGCAGGTCGTCGAGGCGCTTGACCTGAGCCGCGCCCTCCTGCAGCTCCTGCATCAGTCGGTCGTGGCCGTAGCTTTTGGCCAGCGCCGCAAGGTTGTCCGGATAGGGCATGATCAAGCTCGTCGTGTTGAAGACCTGCTCGGCCACCGCGGATTGCCAGGGATAGGGGTTCGCGGGCTCCTGGAGCAAGAGCCGCACGCCCTCGTTCATGATCTGGTGCGCGTCGCTTTCCCGGTCGAGCCCCGCGTTGAGGCGGGAGGTCGCCGCCAGCGTCTGCCCGGTGATCTGGGCGATCTGCTCGGAGCTCGCCTTCCAGCCGCCGTGAAGGGCTTGACTCAGGAACTTGAAAGTGCCTGGCACGGCGCCCTGCTCCCGCGCGCGCCGGAGCACTTCATGAGCAGCGTAGTCCCAGAGCTCGGGTTTCTTCTGGCAACTCTCCTCGAGGTCGCTGAAGGCCCGATGGGAGGCGTTCGGCTGCGGGCTCCCGATGAAGAGAGCGATCTGAGCGATCAGGCCGGCATCGATCCGCTCCGGGTGGCGAAGCTTGATGGCAGAGAGCAGGGCTCCGGCCCAGTCAGATGCGCTGGGTGGTCGATCCAGCCCGGCTTCGACCACCTGGGTGGAGATCTGCTCGACCGCGTCGAGCACGGGCTCGAGCCGTTCGCGCACGAGGGGGTCCTGGCTGCAGATCAGGTGATAGAGCACCTCCGAGCCCCCTTCGCTCATCCAGGGGCCTTGCGAAACCAGCTCCTGCAACAGGGCCGTTGGGTCCGAGGCGCTCTTCAAGGCAGCCACCGGGTCTTTGGCCTTGAGGAAAGCCTTCAGCTCCGGGGAGGAGCGCCGGGTGCCGGGACAGTGGATCGTGCCGTCAGGCGTTACGCGGGCGAGGTTCCCGGCCAGTCTGTCGAGCTTTGCGGCGGGGGGGACCTGCTTGCCCCAGGCGGTGAGCTGAGCCTTGAGGTCCTGAACGAACTGCTCGTCAGCGGCTGCGGCCCGCACCTCGGGCTCGACATCGGGGTCTTGCGAGCGCGCCTGGAGCACCTGAGTGAGGTGGACGGTGCGCCGGAGCAGGTTGGCGTCAGGCCGCTCAACCTGGCGGAGCGCCTCGGTGAGCTCCGCGCGTTCCTGCCCCGTGTACTGTGGGTCGTAGCGAGGCTCATCCACGAGGGCTGCGGTGAGGCGCTCGAACTCGCGTGCCAGCCCTCCCTGCTGCCCGTGGCACTTCTGGGAGCGAGCCAGGCCCTGCAGGCTCCGACGCGCCTGGATCTCGACGTCTTGCCGGGCAAGGTAAGTGTCCACCGGTTGAGGGTCCACCCCGGAGCCTTGCTGGGGGGCCTGCCAGACAGCCAGGCGACTGGTCACCGAGGAGACGGGGAGCATCCACAAGATTTCTGCAGATTTATGCAGCTCCCTGCGCCGGGCTCCTCGCGACCCGGCAGCCTGGCGGCCGACAGGCTGGTCCGCAGGAGTTCCAGAGCCCCTGCGGCTGGATTGCAGGGATTGGAACGACGCCGCAGCCGACTGCTGAGCTGCTCGCGAGGTGGGAACCAGGCGCCCGACAGGGCTCAACGCGGCTCGAACAGCTCTCAGGCCCGTTGCTCGAGTCGGCGCGCCAGCACCGAGCTGCCCACCAGGATTCGGTTGTTCCGCTCTTCGATGAGCGAGCCAGAATCGGGCGCCAGGAGCTGGAGCGGCTGGCTGGCAAGCTCATAGACCTGGAGAGCCCTGTCGGTCTGACGTGTCTGCTTGCTGAGCCTGGACTGCAGCTCGATATCGTAAATCTTGCAGGCAGCCACGCCCAGCTGCGCGTCGCGAGCCTTGAGGGTCGCCTGGAGAGTCTTCTCCGAGCGCGTGTAGCGTTCCCGAAAACAGGCAGCTCCGGCCAGAGCCGTGGAGCCCCCGAGAGCGTAGGCCGCCCAGGATGCCACTCCGCCCCCGAGGGTCGTTCCTGCGGCGATGGCAGCCGCTCCGCCCACCGCCAGGCAGAAACCGGCCAGGTTGAGCCAGGCTCCCCCCCTGACCTGAGCCAACCGTAACTCCTGCTCCTCCTTCTGCTGCTGATAGGAATCGAGCTTGGAGCGGTTCTGGCTGACCTGGCGCTCAATTTCGGTCAGCTCCGCTTGCTCTGCTTCCAGTCTCTGGCGCAATCGTTGCAGGGTTGGGGGCTCGCCGATTTGCAGGGTCACCATCATGGCGTTGCCAGACTATCCTGAGAGGGCTGAAAAAATCCTGAAGAACGGCCCTGGCGTGAGACCAGCAAAGGCTGTCTTGAGCGCTGCAAGCTCTCCCGGCGTGGAGAGCCTGGTCAGGAGAGCTCGCTCAGCTCCACCCAGCGCTCCAGGTCGCGCTCCAGGCGCTTCTTGAGGATCTCCAGCTCCTCGAAGCGCTTGTGGGTGGCCTCGTAGTCGCTCGAGTCCTCGGCCAGAAGCCGCTCGAGCTCGGCCTGGCGAGCCTCGTCGCGGGGGATGCTGGCCTCCAGCTCTTGCAGGTCGCGTTGCTCCTTGAAGCCGAGCTTGCGGGCCCTTGGGGCCACCGAGAAGGCGGCCGCCTTCTCGCTCTTCAATGCGGTCGCGGCGACTGGCTCGCGTTGCTCGAGGTAGGCCGAGTAGTTGCCGGCGATCTCGCGCAGCACGCCCCCGCCCTCGAAAACGAAGGTGGTATCGATGGTGCGGTCGAGGAAGTAGCGGTCGTGGCTGACCACCACCAGGCAGCCAGGGAAGTCGTCGAGGTACTCCTCGAGCCGCTCCAGGGTGGGGATGTCGAGATCGTTGGTGGGCTCGTCGAGCAAGAGCAGGTTGGGGTTGCCCATCAGCACGCAGAGGAGCTCGAGCCGGCGTCGCTCGCCTCCCGACAGCTTACCCACCGGCGTGTGCTGCAGCCGGCCGGGGAACAAGAAGCGCTCCATCATGGCCGCGGCCGACAGCTCGCGCCCGTCGGTGGTGGGGATTACCTCGGCCACCTCGCGCACCACCTCCAGGGCTTTCTGCTCGGGATTGAACGTGCGCGTCTCCTGGGCGAAGTAGCCCAGGGCCACGGTGGAGCCGCGCTCGACCGTGCCCGCCTCGGGATCAAGGCGCCCGGCCATGACTTCGAGCAGGGTGGTCTTGCCGCAGCCGTTGGGGCCCACGAAGCCGAGCCGGTCGCCCGGCTTGAGCTGGTAGCTGAAATTGCGGAACAGTCCGCGGCAGGCGATGCCCTCGAGCTCGAGGATCTTCTTGCCCAGCCGGCGGCTGCCCAGGCTGATGTCCAGCGTCTTGCGGGCCTGGTCGGGGCGGTTCTCGACCAGCTCCTCGGCCCGCTCCACCCGGGCCTTCTGCTTGGTGGCCCGGGCCTTGGGCCCCCGCTTGAGCCACTCCAGCTCCCGCCGCATGAGGTTCTGGCGCTTGCTCTCCGAGGCCGCCTCCAGCTCGGCCAGGGCCAGCTTCTTCTCCAGGAAGGCGGCGTAGTTGCCTGTGTAGGCGGTCAGCTTGCCGCGCTCGAGCTCGATGGTGCGGTTGGTGGCCGTGTCCAGGAAGTAGCGGTCGTGGGTGACCAGGGCCAGGGCTCCGGGATAATCGCGCAGAGTCAGCTCGAGCCAGGCGATGGACTCGGTATCGAGGTGGTTGGTTGGCTCGTCTAAGAGCAGCACGTCAGGCTGCTGCACCAGCGCCTGGGCCAGGGCCACCCGCTTTCGCTGGCCGCCCGAGAGCTGATCCACCGGGCCTTCCACGGCCGCGAGCCCCAGGCGTCCGAGCACGACCTGGGCCCGGGTTTCCAGCTCGAACACGCCCATCCGCTCGCATTCGGCGAAGAGGCGGTCGACCCGGGCCGGGTCTTCTTGCCGTTCGCAGGCCTCGGTGTAGGCCTGCAGCCGGTCCAGGGCATCCTTCTGGGAGGCATAGATGGCCTGGCGCACCGTCAGCCCGGGCGTCAGCTCGGGCTGCTGGGGCAGGTAGCCCACCACCACGTCCCGGCCCAGGATGCGCTGGCCCCGGTCGGGGGTTTCGACTCCGGCCAGAATGCGAAGCAGGGTGGACTTGCCACAGCCGTTCACGCCGATGAGGCCCACCCGGTCACGCGGCTCGAGGCTCAGCGTGACCTCGTCGAGCACGGGCTCGTCGCGGTAGGTCTTGTGGATCTTCTCCAGGCGCAAGAGGGACACGGCCCGCCTTGCTTTGTCGCGGGGGCTTGGGGCCCTTCCAGGGGGGTATCACGGAGCCCCGGTCTTCTGCCGGGACATCGCATATCAGGTTGTTCCCATCGGGGACGAGCACTCGCTCGGCTTGTTTCCGCCGGAAACGAATGCTCGTTCGTTCCCCGCGGGGACGAGCACTCGTTCGGCTTGTTCCCGCCGGAAACGAATGCTCGTTCGTTCCCTGCGGGGAAGAGCCTCGTTCGGCTTGTTTCCCCGGAAACGAATGCCCGCTCGTTCCCTGCGGGGACGAGCCTCGTTCAGCTTGTTTCCAATGGAAACGAATGCACGTTCGTTCCCAGCGGGGAAGAGCACTTGTTCGGCTTGTTCCCGCCGGAAACGAATGCACTTTCGTCGTGATCCGCCCGGAAGCGGATCATGATCCGTCTGCGGCCCGGATCAGAGAACGCACTTTCGTCGTGATCCGCCCGGAGGCTGCTCAATCGCGTCCCGGTCGCGACAGCCGCCAGCCCAGCGCTCGCGAGGCGAAGGCAGGCACCCAACCGCCCGCAAAGGCCATCAGGATAGCCCGGATCGTGAGCCAGGTGACCTTGCCGCAGGCGGCCACGTAAACCGGCTCCCAGAAGTCCGGGTTGAGCTTGGAGCGGAAGCGGTAGAGCCCCTGGAAGCTGTAGAGCGAGTCCAGCAGGCGGTAGCAGGCGCGCAGCAGCCAGGCCAGGATCCGGTGGCGCGGGTCGTGGCCCACGCCGGCCAGGGCCACCATGCCCAGGCTGGCCACGGGACAGCCAAGCTCCCCGGTAACCTTCATGAAGCGGTCGATCAGGGCCTCGGCGGCTCCCGGCGCGGCCTGGCGGTCGATGATGAGATCCTCGAGCAGCCATCCGTTCAGCCCGTAGATCGGCACGGCGGCGGCGAGCGCGCGCAGCTCGCCCTGCTGCTCGGCGATCAGGTAGAGCTTCTCGGCGGCGTACCGATATACGTCCAGCGTGACCATGAAGCGCATCGGGGGGAGGGGATGCTGGCGCTCCCAGACCTTGAGCAAGGGATCCACCCGCTGCGGGTCGAGCTCGGCCACCTGCCTGATGGCGAGGCCCGCCTTCTCGGCCTTCTTGACGCGGTTGCGCACCTTGCTCGTCAGGCTGAACTCGCGCGGATCCCAGCAGGGCTGGGAGGCCAGTTGGAGCCAGTCGAAGCGGTCGTCGAGGGCCTCGATGAAGCGTTGTGAGACGCCGAAGAAGGCGGCTTTGCGATGCTGGCGCCGAGCCTCGCGGCCGAACTCCCAGGCCACCTCGGCCAGCCGCTCGCGGGGGCAGAGGGGGCCGCCCGCCGCCACCCGGTAGAAGCCGCGGTCGACATAGGCGACGGCGGCCCCTCGGTCGGGTGTGAACCAGTACTTCAGGCCCGGCTCGAGCACCTCGAAGGAGTGGACGTTGCGCCCATGGAGCCGCAGCAACTCGAGGATCTCGTCCATGGGGGCGAGGTTCGACGCCCGGGTCCACCGAACCCCGCCGAGGATGGACCTGGTAGTGGTGGGAGCCGGCCCGGCCGGCCTGACGACGGCTCTGGCGGCGCGGCGCCGGGGCCTTTCGGTGCGCCTGTTCGAGCAGGGCCAGCCGGACGATCCGCGACCGGGCACCTGGGTGCTGAACCGTAACGGGTTGCAGGTTCTGCGCCGGCTGGGGGAGTTCACCATGATCGCTGTCGACCGGGCCCGCCTCGAGGACCCGACGGGGCGCGTGCTGGCCGACCTCCCCCTGCGCGAGTCGGCGGTGGTGCTGCGCAAGACCTTGCTCGAGGAGCTGCGCGCCATGTGTCTGGCGGAAGGGGTGGAGATTCACTGGGGCCAGCGGGCCTCGGGGGGCGTGCGGGCCGATGGGGACACGCGCGGAGCCATCCGGGTGGGTCGCCGGCGCTACCTGCGCGGCCTGTGCGCGGGACCGCCCCCGCGTCCCTATCCGCTGGAGATCTGGTATGCCGATGGCACGCGAAGTGGCTTCGATCCGGCCCCGGACGGGCGCACCGGGTTTTACACCACGGGCGACCCGCCCCCGAACGTGCTCGAATGCGAGGAGAAGATCTGCGGCCCGGCCTTCCGACCGGGCGGCCGATTCCTGGCGGGAGACGCCTTCGCCTGCCAGGCTCCCACGCTCAGCCAGGGGTGCAACTCGGCCCTGGTGGATGGCTGGAGGGTGGGCCACGGCCTGCCCCCGGCCGGCCGACTGCGCACCCAGGTGCTGTCCTGGGTGCTCTCGGAGGTGGCCACGCGGCCTTTCCCCGGGCGCAACCGGCTGGTCACCTGGCTGGCTCGCCGAGCGATGCTGCAGCGCTGGTTCGTGAGCTACCTCGAGGGGCAAGCTACATGTTCGGGGTAGGTTGAGCCGGGGTGTTTTGTCCCGAGGCTGAGCCGACGGCCTGGAGTGCGCCCAATCTACTTGCTCAGCCCCAGCTCCCACACCGGCACCCCCAGCTCGTCCACCAGCCTTGCCGCCAGGTTCGTCCAGCGCCGGCACCGGTCGAGGATGAATCGGTCGGTGCTGACCACCACCGCCTCGCTCTCGGCCAGCACCCGGTCGGGGTTGGCCACCAGCTCGACGGCAAAACCGGCCCCGCGGAGCCGGGTCGCCAGCCGCCCGCTGTTGGACACGGGCTGATCGAGCAAGAAGAGCACCTCCCCGCAGTCCTGCAGGGCCTGGCGGCAGAGCTCCACCGCCTGCTCGGTCTCCTCCACTCTGCGATACGAGCCGTGCATGCTGGCGAGATCGCGTACGCAGCCGTCGCAGCCTCGCAGCAGCACTCCGCCCGACAGGGCCGCCTCCACGGTGATGAGCAGATTGAAGCCGTCCACAGCCACCTTCTCCCCGGTCAGCGTGTTCACGAGGCGCGCGCGACGGTCGGTCGCCACTGAGGGGGCGCAGGACGAGCGGTAAACGGCCATGCGCTGGCGTTCGCTGAGGGCGTGGCGATCCCCCACCAGGACCAGGGCGGCTTTGCCCGAGTAGCCCCGCTCCAAGAGCCAGCTCAGCTCGCCGGTGGCGCGCTGCAAGAGCGGCAGGGTATCGGCGTTGAACCAGCGCCCGTCCTCGGGGTGCGGTCCGCGGTGGGTGCGCTGGTCGGGCATGGCTCAAGGTTTTTTTCAGCCCCTGCGCTTACCCTCTTGAGGTGACTGTCCGCCCGCTCGCCGCCGCTCCCCCTCAGGCACCTCCCCAGGCGCCCGCCCAACCCTCCAGCCCGCTCGATCGCTTCGAGCCCGAGAGCCCCACCCAACGGGCCATGGGCACCATCGGGGCGGGCGTGGGGGCTCTGCTCGGCCGGCTGGCCGTGCCCACCGTGGCAACCGTGATCGGGGCTCAGGTCGGTGCTTCGGTGCTGGGCCCCTTCGGTGGGGCCATCGGTGGGGTGCTGGGGCTGGCTGCCGGGGCCTTCGTCGAGTTTCGCAACCGACAGTACCAGGGGGTCATCCCCGTGGGTCGTTTCGTTGGCGGCATGCTCGGCGGCATTGCCGGCGCCTCGCTGGGGGCCACTTTCGACCGGCTGGGCTTGAATCTGACCAGCGAGCGCATGCGCAAGGAGACCGAGGGCTTCTCGCTGGCCAAACTGTCCGGCCGCCTCCTGGATGTGGGCTACACCTCCCACGACACCCTCTCCGACGAGCACATCCAGAGCTTCAAGTCCAAGCTCAAGCCGGGCGACATCGTGATCACCAACCACGACAAGTGGCTCGACCTTGAGATTCCCGAGGTCTTGCTGGGCATCGGGGGCGCCTGGACCCACACCGCTGTCTACGTGGGCAACGGGGACGTGGTGGAGGCCCTGTGGGGCACAGGCGTGGGCAAGCGCCCGGTGGACGAGCTCTTAGCCGAGAACCACCACGCTCGCATCCTGCGCCCCGCTTACCAGAGCGACCAGGACGCTCAGGCCGCCGCCGACGAGGCGCTCAAGCACGTGGGGGCAGGCTACGACGCCAAGTTCGACCTCAAGAGCGACGAGTCGTTCGGCTGCGTTGAGCTGGTCTACAAAGCCGTGAACCGGGCCGCTCCCTACGTGGAGATGCAGCCTCACAAGCTGTTCGGCAAGGAGTTCTTGTCGCACAAAGTCTTCAATCGCTCCCCCGACATGACCGTGGTGGAGGATACCGGCTCGAGCTTCCTTTACAACTACCTGTCAAAGTTCTCCTGAGCGACGCAGCCAGTAGACTGAGAAGCTGGGCAGCCAGTGGGTGCCCATGTAGGTGGCCCCTTCCAGCCAGGTCATGCCTGCCCGGCCGTGCTCGCGGGCTAGCTTGAAGAGCGACTCCCGGCGCGGATGGTCGGCGGGAAGAGCCCGGGCCATTCCCCACAGCATCCAGGCCCGGGTCAGGTTGAGCCCGTCGAAGTGAACCAGCTTGCCGTCGGCCCGGCTGGCCGGCTGCACCGGGCGCAGATCGACCTCGGGCAGAAAGCCCTGCAGCCAATCGGCATAGTCTTCGGAGGAGAGCACGCGGGCCATCAGTTCGGCCTCGGCCAGGGAGGGCGAGAGGAAGTCGTAGGCGGAAGGCTCGTAGGCCAGCGGAGCATCCCGGTCCGATTCGTAGAGTTGGAGCGCCTTCTGGCTCACGGTCCGGGCCAGCGGGTGATCGCGCTTCACCGCCCAATCGAAGGCCAGTCCCATTCCGAAGGCGCTCTGCGAGTGCTGGCCGGTGCGGATGGGGTAGGGGAGGCTTTCGAGCCAGGCCTGGAATCGCTGGGCGGCCAACTGCTCGAGCGGGGCCAGCACCGGGCTGGGGAAATCGCCCGTGAGCTGGAGCAGCCAGGCCATCCCGTAAGGCATCTCAAAGCCGGGTCGGCTTTCGAGGTAGGCCAGCTCGCCGGCCACCTTCTCGGCCGTGAAGCTGAGGGCCAGGAGAGAGCGCGCCTCTCTGGCCAGGGCCGGGGAGGCTCGCTCGAGCAGGGAGAGCGCGCACCAGTGGCTGTGCACGGCCGAGTGCCAGTCGTAACAGCCAAAGAAAAGAGGCGTGAGCAGGCGTGGAGGGCGGGCATCGGCGTCGCTCTCGAGCGAATGGACGATCTTGCCGGGATACTCGCGGTGCAGGTTGGCCAGCACCGGCTTCAGCAGCCGGTCGGCTTGATTGGTGGTCAGCTCAGGCATGCCTCGGCAATGGCCTGGACGTGGCGGAGGTCGGTGCCGCAGCAGCCGCCCATCACCTTAAGGTGGGGCAGGAGCGCGAGCAGCTCACGGTGCTGGCGCCCGAGCTCATCCGGATTACCTTCATCGAGCTCGGTGCTTTCGTTCAGCTCGGCGTGGCTGCGGGTGGAGGCGTTGGCCCGCACGCCGCGGATGCGCTCCACCCAGCCCCGCGGCCCCGGCAGGGTGGAATGGAAGTGGGTGGGGTGGGCGCAGTTGATCATGTAGTAGGCGGGAGCCGCCTGCGTCAGGCCGTCCACCTCCTCGATGGCCTCCTGCAGGCTCTGGCCGTTGGGAAGCCGGCCGTCGGTCTCGACCGTGAAGGAGATGACCACCGGCATGTCCACCGCCCGGGCGGCGCGGACGATGCCGGTGGCCTCGGCGGCGGTGGTCATGGTGAAGGCGGAGACCAGGTCGGCCTCGGTCTGGCTGAAGAGGCTGATCTGGCCTGCATGATAGCGCTCGAACTCCTCGGCGGTGAAGGTCTGGTCGGGTTGGTAACCGTCCCCGCGAGGGCCCACGTTGGCGCTGATGACCATGGGGCTGGAGGGAGTCTCGAGCTCGTGGCGGACCTCCAGCATCAGTTGCACGGCGGTTGGCTTCGGCCAGCCCGGCTTCATCGTAGCCGATCTTGCGCCCCCACTCGGGGCTGGATCGCCAGCTCGGGCTCTCGAGAATGAAGCCCACTCCCTTTTCCCGGGCTAATCCGGCGTAGAGACGGTAGTAGTCGCGCAACCGGGCGTAGCCTTCGGGGTCGCAGAGAAGTTGGAAGGAGGCGAACTCGGGCAGGTCGACGCCCTGATGGAAGATGAGTGTGGTCTCCAGGCCTCCGTCAGTCAAGAAGAGCTGATCCGAGTGGAGCTGGGGCAGGCGGTGGCGATACTTGGGCATGCCAGGCCGGTTCGCGTCGGGCCAAGGGCTCCCTGCCTTTAACCTCACCAGCGCGCCTCGTGAAAACGAAGAGTGCGCTCGACGGTGAGGGCTGAACGGCCGGTGCCGGCTTCCTTGGCCGGGGTCCAGGGTACCTGACCCACAGGCGGCAAGAAGACCAGGTCGCGCACAGCTCCCTGAGCCAGCTCGCGCAGTTTGCCCTCCCGGTCGAGCAGGCACAGGGATCGCTTGAGCCTCACGGCGGCCCACAGGCCGTCGTGGGAGATGACCGAACCGCCCAGCGCCGGCTCGGACAACCAGAGGCGCAGCTCATCGCGCTGCATCACCCTCTCCTCGCGGCGTGCCTCGGGGACGGGGGGACGGTGGCGCAACCCGAGGCGGGAGTAGCGTCCCTGGTCGGTTTCTTGCCCGGTGGCCAGGTTCAGGTCGCGCCAGCGGAAGTATCCCCGGGTCGGCTCGCGGGAGCGGTCGGAGAAGAACTCGGGGTCGCGCTCCGCGGTCAGCTCGCTGACCGAGTAGCGCACCGTGTCAGGATCCATCCAGCCCAGTAGCAGCTGCGGGTGTTGCTGGCTGCGCGAGTCGAGCTGCAGCGGCAGCCCGGTGCGACGGGCCAGCACGCGGCCCGTGGCCAGATCCACCACCTCCACCTGGCCTGCGCTTTCGGCCACGGACCCGACCGCCAGCCTGGTCCTGTCGGGGGAGAGGGCCACGCTGGCTGCCGGCTGACCTCCCAGCAGTTCTCCTGTCGTCGCCGAGTCGTCCTTGGCGAACCGATAGAGCTCGCTGCCAGTCCAGGCATACAGTGCCTCGGGGTCTTCCCCCAGGAAAGCCACGAGTTTCCGCTGAGCCAGGGTTCTGGCCTCGCGTGGCGAGCGAGAAATCAGCTGCTCGCCGTCGAGGTAGACCAGCCTGTCGCGGTCCAGGCTGATCGGCTTGACCCGACCCTGCGAAAGGGGGATCAGCCGGCCCGTGGACAGCTCGTAGGCCGCCAGAGCCGGGGTCTGCACCAGCAAATGGTCCTGGTCGAGCCGGTCGAGCACCAACAGGCTGGCCGGCTTTTCGATGGGCTCGGGCTCGAGCGAGCGGTCCAGGTCGATGAGGTAGAGTGTGTCGGCGTGACGGTAGGTGAAGAGCGGCCCGGGGCTGACTTCGAGCGGCCGGGCGCCGGAGAGTTTCTCGCCCGGCAGGGCCTGCCAGCCTGCCTGGGCGGGAACCTCCGCTGGTTGGTAGAGCACCGGTCGGGGTGGCTCGCCCGAGGGGGGCTGAGGCGGATTGGTGGGAGCGCAAGCCAGCAGCAGCATCAGGAGCAGCAACAGCCTCACCTGGCGGACTGCCCGCTCAGTGTAGCCAGAGCACGGGCTACCCTTGAAAAGAGCCAGTGCTCGCCAGGTTGCGGTGCTCGACGAGCATGCAGCGGTCTTGAACGACCCTGATTCCGTCTTGCTCGAGTCGTCTGGCGACCGGGTCGTTGCGGATGCCGGACTGAAACCAGACGAAGCGGGGTCGAAGGCTCCGCAGTTCCGCCTCGTGGTGCGGAATCTCCTCGCTGCGACGAAACACCAGCACCAGGTCGGGTGGGGGTGCAACTTCGGCCAGGCTCGCCAGCACCGGTCCGACTGCCGGCGGCACGCTCTGGGCGGCCAACCGTGGATTCACCCCCACCACCGTGAAGCCGTGCTTGGCCAGGTACGCCGGCACGTAATGACCTGCCCGATCGGAACGATCAGAATAGCCCAGAACCGCGATGCGACGAGCCTCTGTCAAAATTTCCCTGATCATGTGAAGGTCTTCGGGAAGACCCGGAGGAGTCCTACAGTCGCCGGCCCCGCGGGGGATACCTTGCGCTACGCAACGGCTACTTCTGAAACAGCCCCTTGAGAGCCCCCAGGAAGCTGCCCAGGGCTGACGACCGCTCGCCCTCGAGGCCGGCTTTGATCTCGCTGACCACCTTCTCGTCCCCGGTCAGTCCCTTGTTCTGCTTGTATTTGTAGACGATGCGCTTGAGCTCGCCGTGATCGAGCCAGATGCCGTTGCACTTCTCGCAGCGGTCCACGTTGATGTCGCCCACCATGTTCTCGCGCATGGCTACCCGACAGCGCGGGCAGGCGCGAGCACGGGTGGAGATGGTGTAGCCCACTGTCTGGAGCGGCTCCACATGGTCTTCCAAGAAGAAGCGCTGCTGCAGGGCTTTGCTGGAAAAGAACTGGCGAAGCTCGCCGGCGTCGAACCACAGGCCCTGGCACTCGGGGCAGGAGTCGATGGCCAGCCCGGTGCCCTCATCCTGGGCGGTGCGCAGGGCGATCTTGCTGCACTTGGGACATCTCATTCTGTCACCACCCCCTCGGTGATTTGCAGATACAGGTCTTCCAGATCCCATGGATCCTCGGCGAAGGTGATCAGTGGGAAGCCTTGCTCCATCAGCTTGCGGTGCAGGTCGGCCAGGTCCTGATCGTGGCCCTTGAACTCGAAGACGATCTCCTCGCCCTCCCAGGAAACCTTTTCCACCGCTTCGGTTTTCTCGAGGCTCTTGCGGATCTCTTCGCCCCGCGCCAGGGTGCGCAGACGCACCCGGCGGGTGCCGCGCAGCTTGTCGATCAGGCGGGAGGTCTCTTCGAATACGAGCAGGTTGCCGCTCACCAGGATGGCCACCTTATTGCAGAAGTCCGCCAGGTCGCTGAGGATGTGCGAGCTGACGATCATGGCCTTGCCGCGCTGCTGCAGGCCCTTGAGGATGTCGCGCAGCTCCACCCGGGCGCGCGGATCAAGGCCCGCGGCCGGCTCGTCGAGCAAGAAGAGGGCCGGGTCGTGCATCAGCAGGCGGGCCAGCCCCAGGCGCTGCTTCTGGCCGCGCGACAGCCCGTCCACCAGGTTCTCCTGCAGATGGGTGAGGCGGGTGGTCTCAAGGGCTTCCTTGATGACGAACTCGCGGTGGTGGGCCGAAATCTTGTAGGCCCGGGCGAAGAACTCGAGGTATTCTTTGACGAGCAGGTCGTCGTAAACCCCCAGGAAGTCGGGCATGTAGCCCACTCGGGCCCGCACTTCCTGCACCTGCTTGAGGGAGTGGCCGGCCACGAAGGCCTCGCCCCCGTCCGAGGCCAGCACCGTGGCCAGCATGCGCAGGGTGGTGGTCTTTCCGGCCCCGTTGGGGCCGAGAAAGCCGAGAATGTCACCGGGGTAGAGGCGGAAGGTGAGCTGGTTGACCGCCAGCACAGCCCCATACCGCTTGCTCAGGCCCCGGATGTCGAGCACCGCCCCATCGGCGCAAGGTGCGCCCGAGGGGATGACCTCCACCGGACGCAAGAGCGGCCCGGGGGCCTCTTCTTGCCGGGGCACGATGTCATCCTCCGGCCTGGGTCGGCGCACCGGCGGGAGGGGCTCTTCTGTCTCCTGGGCCGGTGAGGGAGCGGGGAGGGGCTCCTCGGGCTCGAGCTTGCTGGTGGGGTAGGATTCGTCCATTCCGTACTCCGCTCAGACCGGGGCTACCGCGGCGGCTTCGAGCTCGCGGCGAGCCTGGTCGAGAATCTGATCGACCTCGAGCTCGAGTGCCCGAGCCGCCTGGTCGAGCCGGCGCCACTTGCGGCGCACGAATTTACTGGCCGTGCCGCCCTGAGTGGCGGTCTGGAAGGGCATGGCGCTCACCTCTTTGGGCTCGATGAGCACCCACACCAGGCTGCGGGCCTGACGCCCCCAGTGGCGCAACTGGTTGGTGCGGCGGCAGAGCGAGGCGCTGGAAGGGTAGCGGCGGCAGACATCGGGCCGGTGGGTGTAGACCCCGCACTGCCAGAAGCCCTCCTCGGTCTCTTTGAGAAAGATGCAGCTGCGATCGCGGTGGCCCACCACCTTCAAGGGATGAAGGCGAGGATTCTTGTGGGCATAATGCTGCTCGGAGTCGGCCTTGCCCAGGATACGGTTTCCCGAGTTCCAGCTGAAGCGGCCCGGGGTGGTGTGTTTGTCGACGAACTCGGCGGGAGTCATCTTCAGGTGCTCGGCAAGACGATCGATGTCAGAGGGAGTGATCTCGACCGAGTAGGCCCGGCAGCACTCGCCGCACATGAAGCAGGGCGGGTCGCCCTCGGTCAGCTTCTCCTGGAAGCTGTCGTCGTCTTTGGTGAGAAGCTCGTGCATGAATGCATGGACCCGCTCTTGCAGTTGGGGATAAAAGTGCAGGCCCAGATAAACGGGGACTTTGTCGGGCTGATCCGGTTGGCGCAGGCTCTTGGGCACGTCATAGTAGGCGGTGACGCTGTCTTCGGTGAGCTGCAGCCAGTGCACGTGCGAGCCACGCCGTTTCTTGAGGGGTGCCATGTCGGTGGCGGGGATCTCCACCCGGCCAGCGCCCAGGTCTTCCAGATGGGTCAAGTCGGCCCACAGCTTCTCGAGCAGGTCGGGGCTCTGCTTATCCAGCCCTCCCAGGCAGCCCAGGTCGCTGACAAGCTTGCGGAGGTTGGCCACATTGTCGTGAAACTGCTGGTCCACCCGGGCGGGGTGAAACTCCTCGATCATCTCCCGGGCTATGCCCGAGGCGCGATTGGCCACTCGCATCAGGCGCTCTTCAGCGGTCGCCTCGGTGGTTTCGAGCTGGGCTGTCAGAACGTCGATGAAGGCATGCTCGTTCTCGAGCTCGGCGCGCTCCCCGTCGAGGAGGCAGACGGTCATCTTGCCGTGCTCGATCTGGATCCAGGCCAGCTCCTGAATGAGCCGGGCCGGCTCTTTGCGGCAGAAAGGGGCGTTGGAAACGAACAGGCGGCAGTCGGTCGGTCGGATGTCGTGCACGCTGCAGCTGGCGATCGTGTCTCCGGCGCCCTCTTTGAGCAGGGGACAGGCCCCGTTCTTGAGGCGGATGAACCCATCGCCAGGGTTCCAACTGGGAGCAGGGTCGAGGTAGTCGCGCCGGAACTCCTCTTCGGTCAGGCCCAGGCGCGTGCGGATGCGGAAGATCTCGACCTCGCGCATCACCACGCCCGGCCTCTTGCATGACGTGCCACAGCGACCGCACACGTTCTTGAAGAGCGTGAGCTGCTCTCGTTTGACCAGGTCGTAGACCAGCAGCTGCACCTGCTCGCGCAGCTCGGGATACTCGTTGTAGGGAAGTTTGTAATCGGCCAATCCGCTGGCCGAGGGGGCACTGACGTAGAGCGCGTCCCCATAAAGCTCGATCTTACTGCCCGGAGGAACCTGCATGCCGGCGAGGTTCGCGCTGCTTAAACCAAATCCCGCTCGTGTAAAAGCTCGGCCACGAGCGAGTGCGATTTGCCTCGCCAGCGCTCCCACCAGGCGGCCGGATCCTCCATGGCCTCATGATAGGCGCGCACCAGGTTCTCGTTGACCGGTGTGGGAATTCCCAGCCTCTTGCCGTAGTCCACGACGGCCCCGTTGAGGAAGTCGATCTCGGTCTTGGCTCGCCCCCGGCGCAGCTCGAGCAGGAGCGAGGGAGGTTTGTCGCCGCGGCCTCTTTGCATCTTCTCCGACAGCAGGGGAAAACTGAGGCGCGAGGGCAGCCAGAACATCACCTCGCTGAACTTCTTGACCGGGTAGTCGGGCAGGTCGATGATCTTGAGGTTCTGGGCCCGGATGACCTTGCGCACCTCGCTCAGCGAGCGCACCTCGAAGCGATACAGCTTGCGATCCCCGAAAAGCTCGGTGGGGGTGCAGTCGAGCAGCGCGCCCAGGGCGTTTCCCACCACGTTCAAGCACAGCTTGGACCACTTCATGGAGCGATAGTCGGGGCAGAGCTGCACCTTCAGCCCGCCCTTCTCAAACAGTTTCTGCAGCGGGACAGTGGGGGCGTCGGAATAGGGTGCCAGGCCCAGACCGCCGGTCAGGCCGGGGTGGATCACTCCCGGCTCGGGCGAGGCTACCGAGCAGGTCACGCTGCCCACGATCAGGCCGGCCGACAGAAAGCGTTTGCGCACCAGCTCGTCGGTGCCGATGCCGTTCTGGATGGTTAGCACCTGGTGAAACGACAGCCGGCTACCCAGAATGTCGAGCGCCTCGGCAACGTCGAAGGTCTTGACGGTCAGCACCACCAGGTCGTAGCTGCCCGCAGGAGCTTCCTCGAAGGCTTTGAGCCGCACCGTCTTGAGCCCGCAGCGAAGCCCGCGCTCATTGATGGCCTTGCAGGCTTCGGCCCGGGTGACCAGGGTGACCTCCTCGCCGGCTTGCGATAGCGCTGCCCCCAGCCACTGCCCGATCGCACCTGCCCCAAAGATGAGGACTCGACCCATCAGAAGGCTCCTAGACGCGTCGGAGGTAGTCTCCCGTGCGAGTGTCGATCTGGAGCTTGTCGCCGATCTCGACGAAGAGCGGCACGTTGACCACCGCTCCGGTTTCGAGGGTGGCCGGCTTGACCGCACCGGTGGCAGTATCGCCCTTGAAGCCGGGGTCGGTCTGGGTGACCTCGAGCTCCATGAAGTTGGGCAGCTCCACGCCCAGGATCTCGGTTCCGTGGAACTTGAGATCGCACTCGGTGCCATCCTTGAGCCACTTGACCCCGTCGCCGATCTGGGCGGCAGTGACGGCGATCTGCTCGAAGTTCTCGTTGTCCATGAAGTTGAACTCGTCGTCGTTGCGGTAAAGGAACTGCATGCGGCGGGTCTCGATGAAGGCGCTCTGCACCTTCTCGCCGCCCCGGAAGGTCTTCTCCACCACGTAGCCGGTGCGGACGTTCTTCAGCTTCGTGCGCACGAAGGCCGAGCCCTTGCCGGGCTTGACGTGCAGGAACTCGACGACTTGAAACAGGTCATTGTCAATCTGGATGGTGATGCCTGTCCGAAAGTCGTTAACCGAAATCATGAGAGCCCTCCGACAAAATTCTGGCCTCCTCGCAAGCGCTCGCCCGGCAGGTTGCGCCGCCGGGCGACTTGAAACCTTCCCCAGAGCCTGCGGGCGGCTTCGTGAAGCGGGGGGGAAAAAACCTTCAAGCTTGCGGGTGCCGAAACTCCAGGTCGGGTGACCGGTTGGATGCAAGCAGAAGGGCTGAGCAAGCCCAAGAATTCTGAGAGGTGGATAACGTGATGTCACTGATGGGTAAGGCACTGCTTGGTCTGGGCCTGGTAGCTTTCATGGTGGGAGGCCAGCCGGCCTTCGCTCAGACTCCCGACGACCAGGGGACTCCCCCTAAAGCAGGCCAGCAATGCCGGGTGAAGGGCGGCAAAGAGGGTAAGCGAGCCTTTCTGGGCAGCCTGAATCTAACCGAGCAGCAGAAAGAGCAGCTCAAAGGTCTGAAAGACCTCTCCCGCGGGGAGCGTGAGGCCCGCTTGAAGGAGATCCTCACTCCCGAGCAGTTCGCCCAACTGCAGGCGCAGAAGTCCAGGCGCGGTGAGGGTCTGAACCTGACAGCCCAGCAGAAGGAAGAGCTCAAGGGCCTGAAGGACCTGTCCAGGGCCGAGCGCGACGCTCGCCTGAAAGAGATCCTGACCCCCGAGCAGTATGCCAAAATGCAGGAGCGCCATGGCAAGATGGCCGAGCGCCGCCAGAGGATGGCCGCCGAGCTGGGTCTGAGCGAGGCTCAGAAAGAGCAGATGAAGCAGGCCATGATGCAGGTTCGCGAGCAGTCGGAGGGGATGAGCCATCAGGAGCGCCGAGCGATGATGCGCGAGAAGATGCAGACCATCTTGACGCCGGAGCAGCTCGAGAAGCTCGAGTCGATGAAGCCCCGGCGCGGCGGTAGGTAGAAAAAAGGTCGTTGCCTCTCACTGCGAAGGAAAGAAGGCCGGAGATTTCTCCGGCCTTCTTTCTTCCTTACCCGCCTTTTGTCAGTTCTTCTGGTAGTTGAGCTGGAACTTGGGGGTCAGGCTGCCGCGCGGCATGGACGAGCCATCGGGATGCTTGTACCTCCGGTTGATCGACCAGCTCTTGTCGGGCTCGAGGTTCGGGCCGTAGAGAGTGGCCTGCTCCCAGGTCTTCCCGTCGGGACCGATCAGTTGGTAGCGGGCCGACACGGCCTTGGCCGTGGCGTAGCCGTTGTTGACCACTTCGGCGGTGATGGTGATCTCGCCGGTGTAGTCGTTGGCGTTGGCAGCCTCGTTCTGGACCACCAGCAGAGCCTCTTTGGGGGCTTCGGGGGCGGGGCTGGGAGTGGCGGCCGGAGCCGGGCTGGGAGTGGCCGCGGCGACCGGCTCCTCAGCCTTTTCACCCTTGGCGCCCTTCTCGGTCTTGGCGCCCTTCTCGGTCTTGGCGCCCTTCTCGGTCTTGGCACCCTTCTCGGTCTTGGCGGTCTTCTCGCCCTTCTCGCCGGCTTCACCGGTCTCGGTGGCGCCTTCGCCAGCCTCGCCGGCCTCGGTCTTCTCGCCTGCTTCCTCAGCCTTGGCGGCTTCCTCAGCGGCCTTGGCGGCAGCTTCCTCTTTGGCTTTCTTGCGAGCCTCGGCGGCTGCCCGAGCGGCGGCCTCCTTATCGGCCTTGCCCTTGGCGACTTCCGCGGCGGCAGCCATCTCGGCGTCGGTGATCTCGTGGCCCTTGACCACGTCCACGATGCCGGTCACATTGTTGGCGTTCACGACGAAGCCAAGTCCCCGGGCCAGGGGTTTCAAGGGAGCGTAGAGACGGTTGCCGCGGGTCATGGTTTCGACCTCGAGGCTGCGTCCGCCGTAAGTGAGGCGCACTGCTTCGTTCAGGTCGGGAGCAGTGCCCCGCCCTTCGCGAATCATTGCCTCACCGTTCCCCATTTGCCACGTAAAACCAGCGGCGCGGAGGAAGCTGTCCACGGGAACATAGGACTCTCCCCCGATGATGACCACGTCCTTGAACGCACGGTTGCGCACGTAGACCTGGGCGGCGTTGGCCAGCGGGGCCAGAAACGCGACCAGGGCCAGCACGGCCAGTGCGTGAGTCCATCTGAGCTTCATTGCGTTGCCTCCTTGGAAAGTCTGCAATGCTTCTTGAAACCGGCTCTGGTTCCTTTTCGAGCCTGGAGGCTGCGCGACGCCCAACAGACTCTAGCTCAGCGAACTTCGAAGCGCGTCTCGCCGATCTGGACGAGGTCGCCCACGTTCAGCTCGACCCGCTTGGTGATGCGGTGCCGGTTGACCCAGGTGCCGTTGGTCGAGCCCAGGTCCTCCACCCAGAAGAACTCGCCCTCGCGGCTGATACGGGCGTGGGTCCGGGAGGCAGCCGTGTCGTGAGCCAGCACGATGGTGCCCTCCTCGCGACCGATCACCACCGGCTCATCTCCCAGCACCAGGTCGATCTGCCCGTCCTGGGAGGTGATGCGGCTGACCACGGTGGGGGAGCCATCCACCGGTACCGGTGGCGGGGCCTGCTCGGGTGCGGGGGCCTGCTCGGGCTTGAGGTCCTCGGTAACCCTGGGCTCGGGCGCCGCGGCCGGAGGCTGGCTGCCGGGAAGCTTGAGAGAAAGGCGCTGGGCGAAGGGCACGTAGGCGGGGTCTTCGCCCAGCACGGCGGCGTGCTCTTGATTGCCGTCTTGAGCCCAACCTTCGGCGATCAGGGCGTCTCCGAGCGCGTGGCGCAGGTCAAGCCGCAGCATGGGGTCGAGGCTGACCTGCTGCAGGGCCTTGCGATAGAGCTCGCGGGCGGTGATGGGATCGCCCAGGGCGGCGCAGGAGAGACCAAGCAAGAGCAGATTGGCCGTCTGTAGATTGGAGTCGGGCAAGAATTCGCGCAACAGCTCGTAGGCCTCGCGCGGCTTGCCCTCTTCCAGACGGAAGGCGGCCAGGAAGAAGTTGGTGACCGGCTCTCCGGGCAGCACCTTCAAGAGTTGCTCGAGGCTGTGGGCGGCCTCCTCCAACTTGCCCGCCTGGCGTTGACTCAGGGCCAACAAGACGTTCAGGCCCACCAGGTCGGGAAACAGGCAGAACACGCTCCGGCGCGTGAGCCACAGGTTGACCCCGAAGCTGGGCAGGTTCTTGTGCAGCGACTTGCCCAGCCTCTGCTGGGTCAAGAGAGCCGTGTCGAAATGGCGCATCGCTTCGCTGGCCTGGCCCTGCTCGAGCAGAAGCGTGCCCAGCACGAAGTAGGCGTCGGTCAGGGTGCTGTCTTTGTTGATGGTCTCGCGCAGGCGGGCGATGGCGCCACTCAGGTCGCCCTGCATCAAAAGACCGCAAGCAGCTGCGAAGAGCTTGTCGCCGCCGGGTGTGGTCAGGTTCTTGAGAAAACCACCGGCGCCGGGGCGGGCCGCGCTCTGGGCTTCGAAGAAACGACATGTCGCCTTCAGGCCGAACTCGGGTGCGTGGTCGGGCTGAAAGTAGAGCCCGCTTTCATGGCTCTCCGAGCCATCGTCCTTAGACTTGAGGGCTTTGGACATCTCGTCCACGCCCTTACCCATCAGCTTGCCGGCCAGCCCCAGGCCCCCCCGCAGAGTCCCCAGCATTTCAGTCGGTTCCATGATTGCCCCCTTTATGAAGCGCGGAACACCATCTCGGTCTTGCCCAGCCGCAGCCGGTCACCATCCTTGAGGGCTGTCTGTACCCCCGCTTGCAGGCGGGAGTCGTTCAAAAACGAGCCGTTGGATGAGCCCAGATCTTCGTAGAGAACCCCGCTTTCGCCTTTGAGCACTCGACCGTGGCGGCGGGAGATGAACGACTCGGTATCCACGTCGGTCAGGTCCACGTCGGGATAGATGCCGTCCACCGGCGAGCGGCGGCCGATCTCGATGGTGTCCTTGGCGACCGGGAACTCGCGGCTGCCGTCCGACAAAGAAAGCCGCATGCGGGCCACGGCCGGGGGCGGGACGGGGACCGGCTCGCTCTCGGAGGTGCTGACCACGGGGTGGCTGCTCGAGGAGGTGCCTGACAGGCTGGCCCCGCAATCTTCGCAGTAAGCCTCGTAGCTGGGGTTCTCAGCGCCACAACTGGCGCAAACCAGCACCCCTCCTTCGCCAGAGGGCTCGCCCGTCGGCTGCTCGGCCTCTTCGGTGGCTGGGGGCGCCGGGGGCGTCGGGGGGATCGGCGGAGCCGGAGGAGTCGGAGGAGTCGAGGCAGCTGGAGATGCTCCGCCGACCGGCAGGCGAGCTCCGCAATCTTCGCAGTAGGCGGACCCGTCGAGGTTGTCCGACCCGCAGACGCTGCACTTCATTTCCCTTGACTCCTCCTTGGTTTCGTTGCCCGCCGCTTTACCCAACCACCGGGCTACTCCTGCTGGGGGGAGGGGGTGGGCATCGGCATGGGCACCTGATCGAGCAACTGGGTGAGCTTTCGGGTGCCATACTCGAGCTTTTTGGTTCCCGCCGCGGTAGCCCCCGAGCCGCGCTCGATGCGTTGGGCCTCGGCCAGAGCCTGCTCGGCCAGCTCGCGCTGGCCGTGCTCGAGCAGCTGGGTGGCGGCCGAGCGCAAGAGCTGGGTGGCCTTACCCCGGTCGCCTGACTGGGCCAGCTCCAGGGCCCGGGTTTGCTGGCGGAAGACGCTGATGGCATCCACCACGTTCATCACCCGGGGAGTCACCATCGAGGCCTGGGCCGAGTCGGCCGTATAGCCGATCAGAACATCCTGGTTGACCACCCGCTGGGGTTGGCCGGGGATCTCATAACGCAGGGCGGCCTGGGTGATGCGATAGCGCCCGGGCTGGCGCGAGGGCAGGATCAACTCGAACAAGAGCGAGGTGGTTTCGTCCTTCTGCAGGTCGCCCAGCGTGATGGTGGCCGTGCGATCGACCGTGGTAAGCTGGCCCAGGTCGTTGATCAGCGGCTTGACCTTGTAGGCGCGCCGGATCTTGACATCTTTGGCCAGCTTGAGCTCGAGCACCGGGTTTCGCACCACGATGCTCTGCACGCCCTTGAGCTCTTTCTCGAAAATGGTGGGGATGTCGCGGGGGATGTCGATGTAGTATGAAGTTCCTCGGCATGCGTTGGCGATGTCGAGCAGGAACTTTTCGTTGAAGTCGTCGCCCACCCCGATGGTACTCACGGAGATGCCCTCGGCGGCGGCCATCAGGCAGGCTTCCTTGCAGTGACTCTCGTGCAGAGTGAGGCCGTCGGTGAGCAAGATGACGTGGTTCATCCGCTCGCGTGAGAAGTTCTTGCGGATCTCGTCCACAGCGGCACGAATGCCATGCAGCATCTCGGTGCCCGAGCCCACATCGATCTGGTCGATGTTCTGGACCATCCGGCGCGCGGACTGTTTGTCGTAGATCTGGCTGGAGGGGATCAGCACGCGGGCTTTGTCGGCGAAGGCGATCACCGAGCAAAGGTCGGTGGGACGAAGCTTCTCCAGGACGTGGCTGACAGCGGAAATCACGTAATCGAGCTTTTCGGCGGCATACATCGAGCCGCTCTTGTCCAGCACGATAGCCAGATTGAGAGCCGCCGAGCCGACCCCCACCTCGGCGGTAGGCCGCAATTCGGCCAGCAGATACACCAGCTTGTTCTCGCTGGTCGTGAGAACGTTCTCATAGCTCAGATAGGTTGCCAGGTCGACTTCGCCCACGGGGTCCTCCGGTATCGTCTGTGGGGGCACTGTTTCCCACCCAACCCGGAAAGCCCTTCAGGAGCGCTTGCCGGGGGCGGCCCTGGAGGAATCCGACGTGCAGCGCGAAGGCGAAGGCCCATGCAACCCGCCATCCGTTGGGGTGAGGTCAAACGTCTCGAGATTCGCTACACCGGTAACCTGCACGGCGATGTAGAGCAACTGCCTCGCCTGGCCACCCTGGTCAAGCGCGAGCGGGCCGCCCAGCCCGAGCTCTTGCTGCTGGATACGGGTAACTTTTCGCGGGGAAGCGAGTTGGCCGAGCGCTTCGCCGGGAAGCCGGTGGCCGAGGTGCTGGCCCACCTGGGTTATCACGCGGCTGGCATTGGAGAAGATGAGGCGGCCTGGGGCCTGGAGGGCATCCTGGAGCTCGCTCGGGCCATGCGATGTCCCTTCCTGGCCGCGAACTGGCGCTTTCCCGAGCGGGAGAAGGTGGAGCTGAGCCGCCTGATCTGCGGCTACCTGCGCCTGCAGCGTGCCGGGATGGACGTGGTGGTGGCCGGACTTGCTCCCCAGAAGGCCCCGCCGGGCGTGGAGGTGGTGAGCGCCCGGCAGGCGATCGAGTCCGTCCTCGAGGAGGTTGGGCCCGACCAGGCGCTGGTTTTGGTCTCCCAGTTAGGTTATCATGAGGACCGCCAGCTGGCCGAGTCGTTTGACGCCCTGCAGGTCATTCTAGAGGGAGTCGCCTATTCGGGCTTCACCGAGGTGCTTCAGGTTGCTCACACCCTGGTGGTGCCGGCAACCGCCGGAGCCACCTCGCTGGGCTCGCTGGGCCTGGACTTGACCGGCACGCTGGTGATCGAACCGCAAGGAGAGTCTTGATTGCAGGAAAAAAAAGAGAAGTTGGTGCTGCGCACCTACAAGCGACGCGAGGACCCCTTCCCCCCGCCCGGCCAGCCGGTCATCAAGAGCCTTTATCCCGGCAACTACGTGCTCTTTTGCTCGGCCAACTCGTGTCTTCACTACCACGGCACCCGGGGGGCGCTGCCCTTCTGGTCCGAGGATGCCCCCGAGTTGCTCGACGTCCTGCGCTGTCCAGAATGCGGCAGCCCGGCGGTGCGCCCGCCTCATGACGAGCCCGAGGACTCTGAGGCCTGAAGGAAAACGTCCTCCGTTCGCGCATAGTTGACACCGCCTCCGTATGCCAAAATTCAACTCAACCGGTGACTCCGAGCTCGACGACCTCGTCGAGCGCATCGTCGAGCATCACGCGACCTCGCCGCAAGCCGATCTCTTGCGCCAGATCGTGGTCAGCGCCATGAAGCTGATCAGCGACGGGGCGGATCGCGGGGACATGAAGCTGATCAACACAACCCTCAAGGAGATGCGCTACTCCTTCAAGGTCTTCATGCCCTACCGACGACGTCGCAAGGTCAGCGTGTTCGGCTCAGCCCGCACGCCCGAGGGCCATCCCGACTACCTGCAGGCCATGGAGTTCTCCCGGATGATGGCTGAGCGCGGGTACATGTGCATCACCGGCGCCGGCAATGGAGTCATGAAAGCCGGCCACGCCGGGGCGGGTGCCGAGAACTCCTTCGGGGTCAACATTCGACTGCCGTTCGAGCAGACTGCCAATGAAGTGATCGATGGCGATCCCAAGCTGGTCAACTTCAAGTATTTTTTTACCCGCAAGCTGGCCTTCATCAAGGAAACCCACGCGGTGGTCTGCTTCCCGGGCGGCTTCGGCACTCACGACGAAGGTTTCGAGACCCTGACCCTGATCCAGACTGGAAAGTCCTACATCCTGCCCGTGTTGTTCGTGCATCCTCCCGAGACCGGTTTCTGGAACGACCTTGATGGCTACATCCGCAAGCGACTGCTGCCGGCCGGAATGATCAGCGAGGAGGATCTCCATCTCTACCTGGTGACCGATTCGGCGGAGCGGGCCTGCGACGAGATCACGACCTTTTATCGGCGCTATCACAGCATGCGCTATGTGGGAGACGAGCTGGTGATGCGCCTCGAGACCCCTTTGAGCGAAGAAGATCTGGCTCGGATTCAGCAAGAGTTCGCCGACCTGCTGGTGGAGGGAGGCTCCTTCCGTCAGGCTCCCGCCCTGCCCGACGAGGCCGATGACCAGCCCATCGTCCATTTGCCCCGGCTCATCTTTCGCTACCACCGGCGCCGCTACGGCCGGCTCAGACAACTCATCGATCGGATCAACTCTTTCGACGCGTGAGCCACGAGGAGATTCGCGACCTGGCCGCCCTGGCCAGCGTCATCTCGGCCACGGTTCAAAGCTACGAGCCTGCCGAGGTCATGCGCACCGCCCTGCAGCGGTTGGTGGAGGTGCTGCGGATGGACATCGGGGTGATCCACCTGCGCGAAGGGAACGACCTGATCCTGGGCTCCGGCGTCAACCTCACCCCGGCCACAACCCTGGAGTTGCAGCGCTTCTCGCTCTCCGAGGACCGGTTCACGGTGCGCTGCCTGCTGGACAACGAGCCGCTTCTGTTCGACCCGTCCAATTGCGACCGTTACACCGATTCGGCCTCCGGCCTGGCCCGCGAGGGTCTCAAGTCGGTGGCCGCGGTGCCCATCCCCAGCCCCCTGGGTCCAGTGGGAGTTCTGGTGGTCGGCAGCGCGGGCTCGGTGACCGTTTCGGAAGACCACCTGGTGCTGCTCCAGGCCGTCACCAACCAGGTGGGGGTCGCTCTGGAGCACGCCCGCCTGGTGGACAGGCTGGAGCGTCTGGTGGAGGAGCGCACCGAGCAGCTCGAGCAGGCCCAGGAGCAACTGGTGATGCGTGAGCGGCTGGCCACCCTGGGCCAGTTGGCCGGCAGCCTGGGGCACGAGCTGCGAGGGCCCCTGGTCAACCTGCAGATGGCCCTCAACCTGCTCGAGACGTCCGAGCCTGAGATGCGCTCGGAGCTGATCGCTCGCATGGCTCGCGAGCTCTCGCGCTGTAACAGCGTGATCAACGATCTGCTCGACTACACCCGCAGCAAAGAGCCCCATCGGGTCAGCGCCGGCCTGCCCGCCATCTTGCACCAGGCGGTTCGCACCCTGGCCGGCGAGCCGGCCGTCGAGGTGACCCTGGAGCTGGGCGAGGTCGAGCGCGTGAGCGTTGACCCGGACCAGGTCTTGCGCCTGTTCGAGAACCTGTTGCTCAACGCCAGTCAGGCCGTGGGAGAGCAGGGCCAGGTGCGCGTCACGTTGCGCGAGAACGGACCCTGGCTCGAGGTTCGGGTGGAGGATTCCGGGCCGGGAGTACCCCACCCGATGCGCGAGCGGATCTTCGAGCCCCTGGTCACCACCCGCCGGGGAGGAACCGGTCTGGGACTGGCGGTCTGCCGGCGAACGGTGGACGCCCACGGAGGCAGCATCCACGTCGAGCAGTCGAGTCAGCTCGGCGGGGCTGCCTTCGTGGTGCGCCTGCCACGGGGTCTGGTTGGCTCGTCGACTTGAACCTGAAGCTGGTGGCGAGGGAGCCAGGCTCCGTAGAGGGGCTACGGCTCTTCGATAGTGAACTCGCCCGTGGTGGCCAGCTTGTAGTCCACGAAGACCTCCACCACGTAATCGCCCGGCTGGAAGACGAAATTGTCCGAGTAGCCCGGGTAGCAGACATCCTCCAGGGTGCCTTCCGCACCCTCCTTCCAGGTATCCGTCCAGCGCCAGGAATCGAGCTCGGCGCTGTCGAGGAAGAAGCGGGTGGTCACCACCTGGCCGTCCTTCATACCGCTGTAGGTGCAGCCCATCTCCATCTGTGAGACAGGGCCCAGGAAGCGATTGCCCTCGAACGGCTCCACTGTCTTCCCTTCCACAATTGCCGAGAACTCGAGCTCGGACAACTTACCACTCAGCTCGCCCTCGGGGGGCTTGCCGGTGTTCTGCAGAGCCAGCTCCCAGCTGACCAGCTTGCTGCTCAGCTCTTCGGCCGCTTTGGCCGTCTCCTCGCCGCCCATGATCTTGTCGACCGGAGGCTCGCCTTCTTTGGTATGGATGACCGTGACCAGGCCGTCCAGCTCGACGCTGGCCTCCTCCAGCGTGGCCACGATCTCGTCGGGAGCTTGCACCTCTCCGGCTGCTTTGGTCAGCTCGGCCACGGTGGCGGCCGCCTGCTTCAGGCCGGTGTCGAACTCGGCGGTAGCCTCGGCCTTCTTGCCCGAAGCGAGCAAGGTCAGACCCAGCAGGAAGCGGCAATCGAGGCTATCGGGCGCAGCCGCGAGGCCAGCCTGGCAAGACTCGATAGCAGGCTGGAATTGGCCCAACTGGTACTGCACCCAGCCGATCTCCAGCCACACCATCGAGTTGCGCGAATCGAGTGAGCGAGCTTTCTGCAGGCTCTCGAGAGCCCCCGTCAGATCGGGCTTCTCCTGCTGCTGCAGGGCCCGGCCTCGATCCAGGTAGGCTTCAGTATAAAGCGGGGCATCCGTGATGGCCGCATCGAACTCCTTGATCGCGTCCTCGGGGCGATCCATATGCGTCAGGGCCATGCCTTTGGCATAGTGCTCGATGGCCTTGCCCTGAGCGCGCAGGTCGTAGACCGGCTCGGTCCAGGTCTTGAAGGCCCACAACACCGCGATCCCCGTGATGAACAGCCCGGCGATGGTGAAGATGCCCCGGGTTGCCCGGGTGGCGATGGTTCCGGCCAGACCGAACAAGAACAGGGCCACCGCCAGCAGCGTGATGTGCACGATGTAGGTGTTGGCCTTCGAGTCCCAGGCGTTCTTGACCACCGAGGCCGCCTTGAACACCTGGTCCAGGCGATGAACCTCACCAACATAGCTGTAGGCCTCGAAGCGAGCCACGTCGGGCTCGCCGTCGGTCTTGGGGTCGAAGTAGGGTTTCCCGTCCGGATCTTTGCCGCTCAAGAGGGGGCTGATGTCGAGCAGATTGTCGCGCATAGCTTCGAACCGGTCGGCCGCCTTCTGGTCTCCCCGCTTGTCGGCCGTGTCGCGCAGCGTCTCGAGCTCGCGGTACTGCTCGAAGGAAGTGTAGTAGTGGTAGTTGGATTTGGTGTCCCCCTGAACCTGAAGACCGAAGCCCTCCACGCTGGCGGCGCGGGCGTCGCGACCGGCCCGGTCGTCGTTGTCGCCGGCCACCGTCTCCAGTTGGGCGATGATGGCCGCGAACACGGTCACCACAGCGATGAAGAATGCGATCAGTCGGTTGAATTTCTGGTCGTTCACAGCTTTCCAACCTCCACCAGCACGGAGAAGACAGTGCCGCCGATGCCCAGGATCACGCCCAGCAGCAGCATCGCCGTCCGCCCTCCGCCTTCCAGGGTCTCTACCAGCGTCAGGCACACCAGCCCGAGACTCAACAAGACCACCCCCATGAGGAGACGCTCGGCTTTGCTGCGCAGCACCTCGGCCTGGTCGAAGTGGGGCTTGGGAGCAAGATCACGCGTGCGAGAGGCGGCCGCCACCAACTCGCCGACCTCTCCGTCGGCTTTGTAGCGGCCTTCGCGATCCATGAACTTGTTGGGAAACATCTGCAGCTTGGCGTCCACCATTGCGTCCGCCTCGGCCTGGCGCTGCTTGAGCTCCCTGGCCTGGTTGCCACTGGCATCCTGGAACTCTTCATCCAGGGTATTGGAGATCTCGGCGTAGCGCCGGTAGTTGGCATAAGCCTGGGCGTGCTGGTAAGCCTCCACGGTGGCCACCGTGGTCACTTCCTGCACGTTGACCACGGCCTTCAAGCCATCGTAGTCTTCGTCTCCGGCCCCATCGGCCGCGACCGAAGCCCGCCAGGCGACGACCGCTGCGATCACGGTGACAATCGCAATCAAGATTGCGGTCCAGTGCTCGATCGGGTCTTTTTGCTCCTCGTCTGCCATGCCTACCTCCTTTGAAAGCCGCGTGATACGACGTGCTAGGGCAGTCGCCCTTTGACCCAGGATAACCGCCAGCTCGACCGGGAGACCGGGCGCCCGAGGGGCGCCATGGGGGCGCCCAAGCAGGAGATTCGCGGCGGCCCTCCAAACCTGCGGCCTCATGTCCTTTGACAGTCTCAGCTTTCGCAAGTGCCTGGGCAAGTTTGCCACCGGGGTAACGGTGGTGACGACCCGGGTCGAGGACCGGATCCACGGCATGACGGTCAACTCGTTCACCTCGGTCTCATTGGTGCCGCCCCTGATCCTGTTCTGTCCCAAAAACCTCACGCGCACTTTCGAGATGCTCAAGAGCAGCGGGGTCTATGCGGTCAACGTCCTGTCCGGCGAGCAGGCGTATATCAGCGAGCGCTTTGCCGGGCTGATCACCGACGACACCGACCGCTTCGCCGGGCTCGACCACACCCCCGGGCCCCTCACCGGCTGCCCCCTCCTGACCGGTTGCCTGGCTCACCTCGAGTGCCGCCTCGTCAACCACCACCCGGCCGGTGACCACAATATCTGTGTGGCCGAGGTCATCGGGCTGTCGGTGCCCGGCGAGGGTGATCCTTTGCTTTACTACTCAGGCAGTTACTACCAGTTTCCCGATCGCATTCTGCCGCGGCCCATCGCCGCGCCAGCGCGCAAGGATCTCTAGACTCAAACCATAGAGAGGAGCTACCCCATGTCCACCCAGACCACCACCAATATCGAGGACCTCGTCCTTTACAAAGTCGTGGACGGCATCGCCGTGCTAGAGCTCAATGATCCCCCTGCCAACACCTACACCTACGAGATGATGACGCGGCTCGACCAGTGCATTCTCCAGGCCCGGATGGACGAGAATGTGCACGTGATCTTGCTCACCGGCCACGGGGACAAGTTCTTCTCGGCCGGCGCCAACATCAAGATGCTGGCCTCGGTAACCCCGCGCTTCAAATACTTCTTCTGTCTGCACGCCAACGAGACGCTCAACCGACTCGAGCAGACTCCCAAGCTGGTGATCGCCGCCCTCAACGGCCACTGCGTGGGGGGCGGCATGGAGATCGCCATGGCCGCCGACATCCGCGTGGCCCGGGCCGACGCCGGCAAGATCGGGCTGCCCGAGGTTAACCTGGGAGTGCTGCCCGGCACCGGCGGCACCCAGCGCCTGTGCCGTCTGGTGGGCAAGTCGCAGTCCATCGAGCTGATGGCCACCGGGCGCACCTTCTCCTTCGAGGAGGCGCTGGAGATGGGCCTGATCTCCCACATCTTCAACCAGGACAACTTCATGGACGAGGTCATGGCCTACGCACGCCAGTTCCTGCCCCCCAACAAGGCCAGCTTCGCGGTGGGCCGCATCAAGCGCTCGGTGCAGTCGGGCATGGAGATTCCTTTCGAGAGCGCATTGTGCCTCGAGCGCGAGCTTCAGCAGCAGCTGTTCTGCTCGGCCGACGCGGCCGAGGGGCTGCAGGCCTACGTCAACAAGAAGACCGCTAACTTCAAAGGAGCCTAGACGCCATGGCCACCGCAACCCAGCTTCCCCTGTCACCCGGAAAGCTCTTGATCGGCGGCGAGTGGGTCGCGGCGGCCGAGGGCAAGACCTTCTCCACCATCAACCCGGCCACCGAGGAGGCCATCACCGAGCTGGCCATGGCCGGCAAGGCCGACTCCGACCGGGCTGTCGAGGCTGCCCACGCCGCTCTGACCGGCCCCTGGGGCAAGATGTCGGCCGCCGAGCGCGGGCGCCTGCTCTGGCGCCTGGCTGAGAGGATGCGCGAGAAGGCCGACGATCTGGCTCTACTGGAAGCCTGCGACGTGGGCAAGCCGGTCAGCGAGGTCAAGCACGTGGACGTGCAGTTTGCGGCTGACACCTTCGAATACTTCGGAGGCTGGAGCTCCAAGCTGCACGGCGACACTATCCCGGTGCGCGGCAACAACTTCAACTACACCCTGCGCGAGCCCCTGGGCGTGGTGGCCTGCATCGTGCCCTGGAACTTCCCTCTTCTGATGGCGTCCTGGAAGGTGGCGGCTGCGCTCTCGGTAGGCAACACCGTGGTGCTCAAACCCTCGAGCACCTCGCCCCTGACCGCCCTCAAGCTGGGCGAGCTGGCTCTGGAGGTGGGCTTCCCGGCCGGCGTTCTCAACGTCGTCACCGGTCCTGGCCGCGAGGTGGGCGATGCCCTGGTGCGCCATACGCTGGTGGATAAGGTCACCTTCACCGGCGAGACGGAGACCGGCAAGTCCATCATGCGGCTGGCTGCCGACGGGATGAAGAGCGTCACCATGGAGCTCGGCGGCAAGTCGCCCAACGTGGTCTTCGCAGACGCCGACCTCGAGGCTGCCGTTCGGGGCGTGATCGGGGGCATCTTCTACAACAAGGGCGAGGTCTGCGCGGCCGGCTCGCGCCTGCTCATCGAGGCCAGCGTGCACGACGAGTTCATGGACAAACTGGTGGCCCGGGCCGCCAAGATGGTGCCGGGCGATCCGCTCGACCCCAAGACCCGCCTGGGCCCCCTGGCCTCGCGCTCGCAACTGGAGAAGGTCACCAGCTATGTCGAGGCGGGCACCCGCGAGGGCGCGAAGCTGGCTTGCGGAGGCCAGCGGGTGGACATCGGCACCGGCAAGGGCTACTTCTTTCAGCCCACCATCTTCGATGGCGTGACCAACCAGATGACCATCGCCCGCGAGGAGATCTTCGGGCCGGTGCTCTCCAGCATCGTCTTCAAGGACCTCGAGGAGGCCGTCAGCGTGGGCAACGACTCGCCCTTCGGCCTGGCCGCCGGGGTCTGGACCAATGACATCAAGAAAGCCCACCGGGCCGCTCGCGCGCTGCGGGCCGGCACGGTCTGGGTCAACACCTACAACGTCTACGACCCGGCCTCGCCCTTCGGTGGCTACAAGTTCAGCGGCTTCGGCCGCGAGCTGGGAGCCGCCGCCCTGGAGAGCTACACCCGGGTGAAGAGCGTTTGGGTGGGGTTGGACTGACCCTTCAGCGACGACCGGAGCTCGATACTCCCTCAGGAGCGGTCGATCATTTCTCGAGAGAGCTTTACAATACAAAGTTGCTGTGGTAGACTTTTACTCAAGTCACCAAGGGAGTACTGACGGCTTGGAGATCGAGAAGGCGCTGGCCCAGATCCAGGAGATCCACGGTCATCTGGCCCGTTCGGAAGTCTATCGCGGCTACCGTTCGTTGCCGATGGCCTTCACCGGGATGATCGGCCTGCTGGCCAGCGTGGCCCAGCCCTGGATCGTCGATCCGGACTCCCCGGCGGCCTTCCTGCGCTACTGGGCCACGGTGTGCGTGGCCAACGTGCTGGTGGTGGGGCTGGACATGATCTACGACTATCACGTTCACCTCGCTCCCCGCGATCGGCGCATGACCCGGCAGGTGGTGAGCCAGTTCATCCCCTGCCTGGTGGCCGGCGCGTTCCTGACTCTGGTCTTCGCGCGCGGTCACGACGTGGCGCTGCTGCCCGGCCTGTGGGCTCTCGTCTTCAGCCTGGGCGCCTTCGCCTCGCGGCCCTATCTGCCGCGCGGCGTAGGCTGGGTGGCGCTCTATTATCTGGTCTGCGGGTGCGTGCTGCTGGCCCTGGCTCAAAGTCAGGCCAGCCTGGCGGCCTGGAGCATGGGGGCTTCCTTCGGGCTGGGCCAGCTCTTTCTGGCCACGGTCCTTTACTGGAACCTGGAAAGGAGAACCAATGGATAACAAGGGGCGTTATGCCTACGAGGGGTTGGACCGGATCCTTCACGAGAAGGCCCGGTTGGGCATCATGACCTCGCTTCTGGCCCGTCCGGAAGGTTTGCTGTTCAACCACCTCAAGGAGCTCTGCAATCTCACCGATGGCAACCTGAGCCGGCACCTTCAGGTGTTGCACCAGGCCACCCTGATCGAGATCTTCAAAGGCTATGAAAAGAAGCGTCCTCAGACGCTGGTGCGCCTGACCGGCGAAGGTCGGGAGCGCTTTCTGGCTTACCTCGAGGAGCTCGAGCGGGTGGTCCAGGACGCCGCCAACAGCGCCCGCTCGACATCCTCGGGTCCGACCGGAGTGCCGGCGGGATGGATGCCGGCCTGAGGTTTTTTTTACCTTGACTCTTTGTTTGATAAAGTTCACTGTGGAGGAAACCGGAACATGCGGGTGATCCTGGCCCAGGCGATGGGCTACTGCTTCGGGGTCAAAGACGCATTGGAGCTGGCCGACGAGCTCGCTGACCCATCTAGGGTCACGATCTATGGAGAGCTGGTGCACAACGAGGAGGTGCAGGCCCGTCTAGCGGCCCGCGGCTACGTGGCAATGAGCGAAACAGGGCGGCTGATTCCCTCCACTCCGGCTGTGATGGTCACCGCCCACGGCATCAGCTCGCGCGAGCGCGAGCAGTTGCTGGCTGCTGGCAAGGATTTGATCGACACCACCTGCCCTCTGGTGCGCCGTGTCCATCGTCAGGCCGAGAAGCTGCACGATGAAGGCTACTTCGTGGTGGTCATCGGTAAAGCTGGCCACGTCGAGGTGCGGGGCATCACCGGCGACCTGGAGCGTTTTGCCGTGGTGGAGCGCTCCCAGGACGTGCGCTTCTTTACGCCCCACAAACTGGCGGTGATCTGCCAGACCACCACCGCGCCGGCTTCAGTGGGGCCAATTCTGCGCGCCATCGAAGCGGCCCACCCGGGGCAGGAAGTGCGCTTCCTGGACACCATCTGCAAGCCCACTAGAGACCGCCAGAACGCCGCTCAGAGCCTGCTTAACCGGGTCCAGGCCATGGTGGTGGTTGGCGGCAAAAACTCCAACAACACCCGGGCCCTGGCTCAGATGGCCCGCGACCGGGGCATTCCTTGCTGGCACGTGCAGACGGCGGCCGACCTGGAGAGTGCCTGGTTCGAGCCCTTCCGGGGCCAGGCAGTGGGCCTGACGGCCGGCACCTCCACTCCCGACGAGGTCATTCAGGGCGTGTACGGCTGGCTGCTCGACCTGGCCAGTCGCCAGAGCCGCTCGGCCGCGTGAGCAGAAAGAGTCTGAGCAACGCCGCCCGGGCTCGCACCCTGCTCGAGCTGGCCACCCACGGGGCCCTGGGCACGCTGGCCAAAGGCCACCCTTACACCTCGCTGGTCACGGTGGCCGCCCATCAGGGTCGGCCGGTCCTGCTTCTGAGCGACCTGGCCGAGCACACCAGAAACCTTCGGGTCGATCCCCGCGCTTCTCTGCTGGTCTGGGAGGAGGGCGCCGTCGACCCGCTGGCCACCGGTCGCGTCACGCTGCTGGGACGGCTGGTTGGGGACGAAAGCGGCCAAGAAGACTTCCTGGCCCGCCATCCTGAGGCCGAGCGCTACGCTGGCTTCAAGGACTTTCACTGGTTTCAACTTGAGGTGGAGTCGGCCCGTTATGTGGGCGGGTTCGGGCGCATGTCCTGGGTGAGCGGGGAGGAGTTTGTCTCGGCCGAACCTGACCCTGTCGCCGCGTTGGCAGCTGGTATCAAGGCCCACATGAACGAAGACCATGAGGAGCACATGCTGCTGATGGCCCGCCATTTCGCGGGAGTGATCGGCCAGCAGGCTCGTCTGGTCGAGGTCGACTCGCTGGGGTTCACGATGCGCGTGGACGAGGCCGAGGTGGATATCGAATTTCCCCAGCCCGTGACGACGTCCACCGAGGTGCGCCAGGTCATGGTGGAGCTGGTGCGGCAGGCCCGGGGAGGTACCAAAGATCACTGAAGTCCGCCTTCCGATCAGCTAGCATGGTTGCTATAATCAACCTTGCGGGAGGAAGCGGTGAACGAGCGAATCCAGGCCCTGGAGAAGGCCGTGGCCGAGGCCCGGCGTGTGCAGCGACAAGATTACAATCAGCTCATGGGGGGAATTGCCAGCCTCCATGAGGCGACGGCCGGTCTTCACCGGCGAGTGAGCGCGGTTGAGCAGGCGGTGAGCGCCCTTCAGCAGGCTGTGAGCACGGTTGAGCAGGCTGTGAGCACGGTTGAGCAGGCTGTGCGCGTCCAGAGCGGAGTTACTGGGGAACTTCACGACTCCATGTTGTCCTATCAAAGCAGCAGCCTGTCTTTGTTCGATATGCTCTACGGGGCCGTGGTCGCCGAGAGCGACCAGAAAGACGCCGCTATCGAGGAGATTCGCCTCCGGCTTGACCGGCTCGAGAACCCTCCCGCCGCCTGATCAGGCCCGCTTGCTGAACTCGAACAAGCTCGACAGCTCCCCGTCATCGAGCCAGACGCCGTGGGCCGCGCACCCGTCGACAACCACCGGGCACCCATCCAGAAAAGCGCGCCGCTGCATCGGCCCCTGACAGCGTGGGCAGGGGAGGGGAGGCCCCTGGTCGTCGGGCGGTGCAACGTCACGGACCAGGCCGACCGCCAGCTCGGAAGCAGCCAGTACGGCGTAGGGCGCCTCGAGCAGGCGCTCGAGCTCGTCGCCGTCGTACCAGGCTCCATCGCACTCCGGGCAGAGGTCGACCCGCACTTCCCCCACCGCGATCTCGCGCAGGTTGACCCGGCAACGAGGACAGCTGAGGCTCACGGAGTGGTGGGAGGCGCGGGAGCAGGGGCAGCTTCGTCGGCCCCGGGTGTGATGGTGCCGTCGTCTTCGGTCACCTGATACTTCTTGACGGTCAGGTTCTTCCAACCGTCCTTGTCCAGCGTGATCGTGCCAGAAGCCACCACGTAGCTGCCCACGAAGCGCAGTAGCTGGCTTCCGGTGGCGTCGTTGACCACGATGTAGGACTCGCCATCGTTGGGCTGGATCTCGACCTGCACTGGCGCGCCGTTCTGGTCCTCGGCCAGGGCCATCACGGTTCCGGAGATGATGAAGAGATCTTGCTTGCCCTTGGGCTGAGCCAGAAGGCTCAAGCACAGACTGGCCATCAGGGTGATCAAAAGGGTGGCTCGCAGAGCGCGATTCAAAGCTTATCCCTCAATTTCAAGCGGAGTTCGAGCACCAGGACTCGTTCCGATCAGATTCGCGTTCTCAGGTCGCCCCCCTTCCCAGGCGCGCCAGGGAAGCCATAATAGCAGGAAGTTGAAGGCTGAGAGCACCTCCAGACCCAGTAAATAGAAGGGCCAGGGTCCCAGGTAGTCCATCAAGCTGCCCCCCGCCGGCTTGTAGCAAAGGTACCCATAGTTCCAGCCGAAGGTGGAGTCCAGAGCTCCCACAATCAGGGCGTAGAGGTTGAGCGCGAGCATGGCGCGCACCACGCTCCCCGGGCGGGGGCGGAGCCGGTAGGCGGCCATCAGGTAGAAGACGGCCGCGAAGATCAGCCCGTGACCGATGAAGTACTCGAGGTAGTACCAACTGGGAAAGCCCAGACCTTCGGAGATGTCCGGCTGCAGGATGGCTTGCAGAGCCCCCGCCAGCCCCCAGAAGTAGGCCAGCTCGAAACTTGCCTGCGAAGGGGAGAGCACGGCCCAGAGGCAGATCAATACCACCAGGTCGCAAATGTGCAGGGGCAGGGCCTCGGTCACCGCCGCCAGGCCCGCGTCCTTCCAGCGCTGGTAATAGGCGGTCAGGATGTAGGCCAGGATGGCCAGAGCGAGCAGTCGGCCGGGCAACACGCGTTGGCGCTCATCCAGCCGTCGACCCCACAGCAGGACGGCCACCGACAGCATCACGGTCAGGGCCAGGGGGATCAGGTGCTGGTCCGACCAGGCCTGGAACTCGATCACGGACGAAGGCCGTAACGCTCGAACGAGACCACGTCGCGCACGGGACGGCGGCGGTTGGGAGTGTACTCCTCCAGCGGCCAGCCCAGCGGAATGAGGCAACATGGGGTCACGCGCCAGGGTATCCCCACGCAATGGCGCACCGCCCCGAGATTCCAGAGCGGGATGGTGATCAGGGCTGCCCCCAGCCCGGCGGCCCTGGCCCCCAGCAAGAGGTTTTGGACAGCCGGGTAGATGGACCCGAAGGCGCTGGTGACGGCCAGGAAGGGAAACGGCGGGATGATCTGCTTGAGACACGGGATGATGAGGGCGGGAACCTCCTCGAAGTGGTCGGCCTGCCACTGGGCCGAGTCAAACATACGTTGGCGAGTCGGGGTGAGCCTGGCGAAGCGCTTGAGCAGGCGGAACAGCCCGAAGGCCTGCCGGTTGAGGCGGGCAAGTCGGGCCATGATATCGCGCTCGCGCACCACCACGAACTCCCAGCCCTGCGCATTAGAGCCTGAGGGAGCCCTGATTGCCAGGTCGATGAGGTGGAGGAGCAACTCCTCCTCGACCGGGTCGCTCTTGAGGCGGCGCAGGGCCCGCTGGGTACGCATCGCTTGCTCGAGGGGCATGTCCAGGTTGTAAGCCATGGCTTCAGGTTCTGGAGGGCCTGCCGGCAAGCCTTTCAGCTGCCCAGGCTGAAGAGCACCCCGTAGACCGGCAAAAACATCCCCACCAACAAGATGGCGGTTACCAACCCGATGGCGCACACCACCACGGGCTCGAGAATGTTGACCAGCTGGGTGACCACCACCTCCACCTGAAGCTCGAATTGCCGCCTTGAGAGGTCTCGGCCCGGGCTCTCCCGAAAGATTCTGATACAATCCCAAGCAAAGGAACCATTATGGAACGAGGAACAGCATTCCGTTCGGGTAATCCCGCCCTTTCTGAGAAGACGTTTGATCAGTGGCGCACGATCAGCATGCCCCGTGATGACGTGATGACCATTCAGGGCACGGTCAACAAGACGGCCATCTTGCTCTTGATCGCCGTGGCCAGCGCCAGTCTTACCTGGAAGCTCTTCCTGGATAAGAACCCGGTGGTTCTGCCCCTGATCATCGTTGGCTTCGTCGGGGCGCTGATCGTCGGCCTGGTGACCATCTTCAAGAAGGAGTGGTCCCCCGTCACCGCGCCTGCTTATGCGGCCCTCGAGGGGTTGTTGCTGGGCGGCATCTCGGCGATGTACAACCAGGCTTACGAAGGCATCGTCGCCCAGGCCGTGGTGTTGACCTTCGGCACCCTGGGCGTGCTGCTGGTGGCCTACAAGTCGGGGCTCATCAAGGCCACTGAGAACTTCAAGCTGATGATTGTCTCGGCCACGGGCGGGATCTGCCTGCTCTATTTGGTGTCCATTCTGTTCAGCGCCTTCGGTATGCCCAATGCCATACCGATGATCCACTCCAGCGGCACCTTTGGCATTATCTTCTCGCTGGTGGTAGTGGCCATCGCCGCGCTGAACCTGGTGCTCGACTTCGACTTCATCGAGAGCGGGGCCGAGGCCGGCGCGCCCAAGTTCATGGAGTGGTACGGCGCCTACGGCTTGATGGTCACGTTGGTCTGGCTGTACCTCGAAATTCTTCGGTTGCTCTCCAAGCTGCGCAGCCGCGACTAACCGGTTTTCACCGGTCTTCCGACTGCGCGACGCCCAGCATATTACTAGAGTCTAGCTGCCTGAATATCCGGTGGTGGCGGAGGTTTCTGCCGACACCACAGGGTGCGGCTGGACTCTAGACTTCGGGTCAACGTAAGGCAGCCCGGCTCCGGCCAGGCCGCTTTCGTTTTGAGAGGGATCTCCTGACCGGTGGGGCGAACAGGCAGCGCCTGATGAGCCGAATCACCGTACACCGCATCCCCGTACTGCAAGACAACTATAGCTACCTGATCGAAGACCCCCAGGAGAAGACCTGCGTGGTGGTCGATCCCGCCGAGGCCGGCCCGGTCAACGCCGCCATCGAGCAACTCGGTCTCAAGCCGGTCATGCTGTGGAACACCCACCACCACGCCGACCACATCGACGGCAATTCGGGCGTGCTCGATAGAGCGGGCTCAATTCCCGTTTACGGCTCGGCCGGCGACCGGGGGCGGATCCCGCAGTTGACCCAATTTCTTAAAGCCGGCGATAGCCTCGAGTTCGGGGGCGAGACAGTGCGCGTGCTGGAGGTTCCCGGCCACACCCGGAGCCACATCGCCTACTACCTTCCCAGCGGCCACCTTTTCTCGGGCGATCTGCTCTTTGGCTACAGCTGTGGCAAGGTGTTCGAGGGCACCATGGAGGACATGTACCGCTCCGTGGCCCAGGTGGCCGAGCTGCCTGACGAGACGCTGATCTACTGCGGCCACGAGTACACTCTGAACAATCGGCGCTTTGCCGAGGCCGTCGAGCCCAACAATCCTGACCACAAGGCCCGTGCCGCCACCGAGACGGCTCCTCCCACCATCCCCCTGAAGCTCGCTCAGGAGAAGAAGACGAACCCCTTCTTGCGCTGGCACGTGCCGGCTGTGCAGGCATTCACGGGGAAGACCGAGCCGGCCGAGGTATTCGGCGAGCTGCGCCGCCGCAAGGACAATTTTTAGCCGCCGGCGGCTGGCCGGCAAACTGGCCCCTTACCGGCCGGAGACTCTTAAGCGCCCCGACCTGACCCCGACCGGCGTGCTGCTGCTGCTCGTGGGGTCGAGCGAGCCCGAGCTCGTCCTGACGCGGCGCAGCGAGCACCTGAGCCGGCACCCGGGCCAGATCTCCTGTCCTGGTGGGGTCAAGGACGATGGCGACATGGACCTTTGCGCTACCGCCCTGCGCGAGTGCCACGAGGAGATCGGCCTGCCGCCCGAGCGGGTGGAGGTGCTGGGCCAGCTCGACGACGTCTGGACACCTAGCGGCTTTCTGCTCACCCCATTCGTGGGCTGGACCGACCCTCCGGTTCAGCTTTCGGCCTGCAGCGAGGTGGCCGAGATCCTCAGCATCCCGCTCGGTCAGTTGCTCGACCCGGAGGCCTACGAGCTCGAGGAACGCTGGCTGGGCGAGCAGAGATTTCTGCTGGGGGCTTTCCGCCTGAGGCAGGCCCACGTCTGGGGCGCCACCGCCCGTCTGGTGCAGCGGCTGCTGGAGGTGGGCTTTGATTGGAAGCCGCCCCGATGAAGGTGGTGCTGCTGGCCGGTGGGGTGGGCGGGTCGCGCCTGGCCGACGGGATGGCCCGCCTGCTTGGCTCTGACCTCACCGTGGTCGTCAACACCGGTGACGACTTCGACCACTACGGCCTGCGCATCTGTCCCGACTTGGATACCGTGCTCTACACCCTGGCCGGCCTGGGAGACCGCAAGCGGGGCTGGGGCCTGGCGGGCGAGACCTTCAATTGCTTGGAGGCACTCGAGCGGCTGGGGGAGGACCCCTGGTTCCTGCTTGGCGACCGCGACCTGGCCACTCACCTGTGGCGCCGCCAGGCTCTGGACCGGGGTCTGCGACTCACCCAGGTCACCGATGCCCTGCGCGGCCGCCTGGGACTGACCTGCCGGGTGCTGCCGATGGCCGACGAGCCGGTGGCCACGAAGGTGCGCACCGACGAGGGCTGGCTCAGCTTCCAGGACTATTTCGTGCGCCACAAGCACCGGCCCGCGGTACGCGAGCTGGCCTTCGAGGGCAGCCCCCGCCTGAGCCCGGAGATCGAGCGGGCGCTGGCCGAGGCCGAGCTGACCGTGCTGGCTCCCTCCAACCCGTTCGTCAGCCTGATGCCCATCCTCAAGGTCCCCGGGCTGGCCGAACGGCTGCCGCGCCCCCGTCTGGCGGTCAGCCCCATCGTGGGTGGCGCAGCCCTGAAGGGCCCGGCGGCGGCCATGCTGGCGACGCTGGGGTTCGAGGTTTCGCCGGCCGGGGTGGCCCTGGCCCTGGAAGGCCACCTGGACGAGCTGATCTGCGATGAGCAGGACCGTGCTCTGAAGCTGCCCTGCCCGGGCCGCTTCCTGCCTACCATCATGCGCAGCCTCGAAGATCGCCTGGAGCTGGCCCGGAGGATCCTCGAAGAGCGGCCCGAAATCCCGGGCTGATGGCGACGCGCGCAGTAATCCCGGTCAACCGTCTGGAGCAGGCCAAGAGTCGCCTGGCCGAGGTCGTCAGCGACCGCAGCGAGCTGGTGCTCGAGTTGCTCACTCGCGTGGTGCAGGCAGTCAGGCCCTGTGTGGACGAGGTGGTGATCGTCAGCCCTGATTTCCGGCTCGAGCGCGAGGCCGTCCGCCTGGGCGCGAGCTTCCTCCTGCAGCGCTCCAGCGGTCTTAATCCTGCCCTGGATGAGGCGCGCTCCCACCTGGGGGACGGACCGTTGTTGGTGGCGCTGGGCGACCTTCCCCGGTTGACCGAGCCGGACGTACGGACGTTCCTGGCGCGCCCCGAGGAGGTGCTGCTGGCCCCTGACCGCGAGCAGAACGGCACCAATCTGATGTTCCTGCGCTCGAGCCGGGACTTCATGTTTCAGTATGGCCCGAGCAGCTTCGTGCGCCATTTCAGCCAGGCAATGGGTCGAGGGCTGACCGTGGGCGTGCACCGTTCGGCGGGCACCGAGGACGACCTGGATGCCCCGGCCGACCTGCTCCAACTGGCGTGGACGAGCTGCGACTGATCCCCGTTCGGGGGCTGCCCGAGATTCAAGCTGGAGCAGACGTGGCAGCCCTGCTCGCACCCCTGCTCGCAAGGCTGGCCGAGCCTGGTGACGTTCTGGTGGTGACCCACAAGGTGCTCAGCAAGGCAGAAGGGCGCCTGGTCTCCCTGGCCACCGTCGAGCCGTCCCCCCTGGCTTCCGGTCACGCCCACAAATGGGGCAAGGACCCCCGCCAGGTCGAAGTGGTGCTGCGTGAGAGCGGCTCGATCTTGCGCATGGAGGGTCCGGTCATTATTTCGCGCACCCGCCACGGGCTGGTCTGCGCCAACGCAGGGGTGGACAAGAGCAATGTGCCGGGCCAATCGGTCTGTCTTCTGCCTGAGGACCCGGACGCTTCGGCTGGTCACCTCTACCGGGCGCTGGAGGCGGCTCTGAGCTTCGCCTTGCCGGTCGTGGTCAGCGACTCGTTCGGGCGACCCTGGCGGCTGGGGATCGTCAACGTGGCCATTGGCCTGGCTGGAATGGCGCCCTTCACCGACCATCGTGGCCGGACCGACGCCCACGGCTATCAGCTGGAGGCCAGTCTGATGGCGACGGCCGACGCGGTTGCCGCAGCCGCCGAGCTGGTCATGGGCAAGACCGACGGCGTGCCGGTCGTCCTGGTGCGCGGGCTCGAGCTAAAAGGACCGCCGGGCAGCGCGGCCGAGCTGATTCGCCCTGTCGAGCAGGATCTCTTTCGTTGACCAAGCGAAGGGAGCCGGTATGAATCGGATCAAGAAGAAGCACCTTGGCTACTGCGCCATGTTCGAGCAGTTCCACCCCAACGACATGCTGGTCTGGTGTGAGCAGGCGGAAAAGCTAGGCTTCGGCAGCGTCATGGCCAGCGACCACTTTCATCCCTGGACCCCACAGCAGGGCCACAGCGCCTTCGTTTGGACCTGGTTGGGAGCGCTGGGGGCACGCACCTCGCTGCCCTTCGGAACCGGGGTGACGCCGCCCGGCTATCGCTACCATCCGGCCCTGGTGGCCCAGATGGCCTGCACGGTCGAGGCCATGTATCCGGGACGCTTCTGGCTCGGCCTGGGGGCCGGCGAGGCCCTCAACGAGCACGTCATTGGATGCTACTGGCCCGAGCCCCCGGTTCGCCTCGAGAAGCTGCTCGAATCCATTGAGATCATCAGGAAGCTGTTCACCGGCAAGGTGGTCAAGCACCAGGGCAAGCACTTCACTCTCGAGTCAGCCCAGATCTACACCATGCCGCCCTCGCCGCCGCCCATCCTGGTGGCCAGCTCGGGCCCGGTCATGAGCACCAACACCGGCCGCTTCTCCGACGGCTTGATTACGGTGGGGGCGGCCGACGAAAAGCTCTCCATGGTCTTGGGGAAGTTCGAGGGAGGTGCCCGCGAGGTTGGGAAGGACCCGGCGGCCATGCCACGGCTGATCCAGATCCATGTCTCCTGGGCTCCCAGCCTGCAAGAGGCCACCGACAACGCGATGCGCGAATGGCCGAACGGAGGGATGAACTTCCCCAAGGCCGATGTGCGCTCCCCCGAGCTTTTCGAGGCCATCGCTCGCATGGTGAGGCCTGAGCACTTCAAGGGCCGGGTGCTCATCTCCGAGAAGGCTGAAGACCACATCAACCTGATCAACCACCTCTACTCCAAAGGCTTCGATGGGGTCTACATCCATAACGTGGGCCGCAACCAGGCGGAATTTCTCAAGTTCTACGCCGCCGAAGTCATGCCCAGCCTCGCTCTGGAGCCGGTCGGTAGTCCTGGTTGAACGCCGACCCTCCCATAGACGGTAGCGCGCGATGAGCTGGCCGCTCATCCTGCTGGGTATCCCGGCTCTGCTGCTGCTGCACGGCTTCTTCGTAGCCGCTGAGATCGGGGCCGTTTCGGCCCGCCGACATCGTCTGGCTCAGCTGGCTGCCAACGGGGTTCGGGCTGCCAGCAAGTTCCTGCCCGTGACCCAGGATGCGGGCCGCTTCGCAGCCTACGTGTCCGCCTGCCAGGTGGGCATCAGCCTGACCGGCCTGGTGCTCGGTTACTGGGGCTACGCGTTTCTGGCTCTTCCCCTCGACCCGATGCTGGCAACACGCCTCGGTCTCTCCGAGACAGCCTCGCGGGTGTTGGCCGTCACGCTGGCCCTGGCTCTGATGATGGCCCTGCTGGTCCTGCTGGGCGAGCTGGTGCCCAAATCGCTGGCCTTGCTCGAGCCCGAGAAGGCGGCCGTGCGCACCTCGACGCTGATGCGCAAGATGACCTCCCTCTTCAAACCGCTGACCTTCATCTATGATCGGATGTCGCGCTTTCTGCTGGCGCGCCTGGGCCTGAGCGAGGCCGCCTGGCAGAACACCCACGTCCACTCGCCCGAGGAGATCCAGATTCTGGTGGAGGAGAGCGGCGCCCAGGGCCTGCTCGAGGAAGAGGAGCGGCGTCTGCTCGAGAACACCCTGCGGCTGCGCGACTTCACTGCTCGTCATGCCATGATCCCTCGCACCCAGATGTTTACTGCCTCGCTTGAGCTGCCAATTCCCGAGCTGCTCAAGTTGCTGGCGGAGTCCAATTACTCGCGCCTGCCGCTCTATCGCGAGTCGCCCGACCAGATCGAGGGGGTGGTGCACCTCAAGGACCTGCTCTGCCTCAGCCGCGATCCAGGCCAGGTCAAGCACATCTCCCAGGTAATGCTGAAGATTCCCTACGTGCCCGAGACTGTGCCCGTGGACGATTTGTTCAACCAGCTGCAGCGCAAGCATTACCACATGGCCATTGTCGTCGACGAGTTCGGAGGCACCGCCGGGATGGTCACGCTCGAAGACCTGATCGAGCGCATCTTCGGCGATTTCGAAGACGAGTTCGATCCCCCCGAGCTGACCGCCGAGCTGCGCTCGGGGCGATTGTTCCTGGCCGGCGACGTGCTGGTGGAAGATCTCAACGAGTGGCTCGACGTCGAGCTCGACTCGGGGCTGGCCGACTCGGTGGGCGGACTGGTGATGGCCAAGCTTGGCCAGGTGCCCGAGCCCGGGGCCGAGGTTACCATCGCCGACATCGCGTTCCGGGTGGAGCGGGTGGAGGGCAAATGGGCTGCCCGCGTCAGCCTGGCCCTGACTGAGGAGCAGGCGGCTCACTTCCAGGAGCACTACGACTGATGGAGCTGGCCATCGGACTGTTGGTGATCGCCGGCCTGGTGCTGCTCAACAGCCTGTTCGTGGCGGCCGAGTTCTCGCTCGTGGGCGTGCCCCAGGCCCGCCTGGCCCAGCTGTCCGAGTCGGGCTCGAGAGGAGCGAGCGAGGTGCTCGCCCTGCTCAAGGACCGCGACCGCCTCAACCGGTTCGTGGCCACCGCCCAGGTCGGGCTGGCCCTGGTCATCCTGGGCCTGGGCATGTACGGCGAGCCGCTGCTTTCGGCCTGGTTCAGCCAGGCCATGCCCACCGCTCCGGGGCTGTGCACCGTGCTGGCCCTGCTGGTTTTGACTTGTCCCCACGTGGTCCTGGGCCAGGTGGTCCCCAAGGCGCTGGCCCTCACCTATGCGGTGCCTGCGTCCATCACGCTCCAGGGGCCTTTGAGCCTGCTCGAACGCCTCTTCTACCCGGTGGTGGTTGCTCTGAACGCGGCTGGCAACGCCCTGCTGAAGCTGCTGGGTGCCCACGCCCTGGACCCTAAGGGTCGGCTCTTTTCACCCGAGGAGCTCGAGCAGGTGGTAGAGCAGAGCCACCAGGGCGGCTTGCTCGAGCGCACCGAGGAGCAGTTCCTCAAGAACATCTTCGACTTTCAGGGCCGCATCGTGGGCCGGGTGATGACCCCCCGCACGCGGGTTTTTGGCTTGAGCGTGGAGGCCGACCAGGACGAGGTGCTGGGAGCCATCCACGAGCACCGCTACACCCGCTATCCGGTTTATGAGGGCGACATGGACCACCTGGTGGGAGTGCTGCACATCAAGGACCTGGCTCGCCAGATGGTGCAGAATCTCCCCTTCGACCTGCGGGCCGTGCTCAGGCCGCTGCTCTACGTGCCGGCCTCGACTCCGCTCGAGGACATGGTCAACCGCTTCCGCACCGGTCGCACTCAGTTCGCGGTGGTGCTCGACGAGTTCGGTGGGATGGCCGGGGTGGTCACGGTCGAGGACGTGGTCGAGGAAGTGGTGGGGGAGATTCAAGACGAGTTCGACCAGGAGATGCCCCCCCTGGAGCGGCTCGACGAGCAGACCGTTCGTGTGCGTGGCGACTTGATGGTGACCGACCTGCGGCGCGAGTTCGCAGGGGAGATCCCCGAGCATCCCGAGGTCGAGACGGTGGGGGGGGTGGTGATGGCCGAGCTCGGCCGGGTGCCCGAGCCGGGCGACCGGGTGCAGTACGCAGGCCTCTGGTTCGAGGTGGAGGAAGTGACCGGAATGGCGGTGCAGTCCTTGTTGGTGCGCCAGGAGAAGGAGTAGCTCGATGGACGGAGTTTGGGTCTATCCGATGGATGATTCCGACCAGGAGGAGGCAGACGGCGACGGGATGTCCCGCCCCAGCGAGGCCAGCACCTACCTGGTGGTCTTTCTCGAGCCTGAGCGCAGCCTGGCGCTGGCGCCCTCGGCCGATCTGGGACACTCGTTCAATCAGGGCGGACGGGTCTATGACGCCATGGATGAGGTGGTGGTCTACGACTGGATGACCTCGCCCGATGGGCGGCTGGTGGGTGTTCGCAACCTGCTCCCTCCCGAGAGCCTGCTCCAGGCCTACCACCACGAAGGGTGGCCCTGGATCTCGCACGAGCAGGATGAGCTGCGCATCTGGTTCGGGGAGGAGCGGGGGGCCGACCTGAGCCAGACCGTGCACCGCTGCGTCTTTGCCGACCCGTTCCGATCGGCTGACGGACGCCTGGCTCTGGCCTACGACACCTATGGCCTGAAGGTGGAAGAGCTGGAGCGTCTGCGCAAGCTGGCGGCTCACTGGCTGCCGGTGGCCTCGGCCTGAGGGCTACCCGCGCGTTGTCCTGTTCAGGCTCGGAACGTGCGGGAGAGTAGACAATCTGTTGAGCGGCGCCCCGCCTTAGTGCACTTTGGCCCAGTAACGGACGTTGCCCTGCGTGCTGCCGCTGCCGGGCGACTGCACGTAGGTTGGAAATGAGCCGGTGGACTGGCTGAAGTCCTGGGCGGCAAAGTAGGGAGTGGCATAGACCAGGGTACGGGTCTGGCCGGGTTTGAGCTCGCCCACTTCCATGTCGCTTTCGTGAAAGTAGTAGGCTTCGAAGCCGGAGGCCTTGTAGCCGATGGGAGCCAGGGGCTGGAACTTCATGGTCACGATGCTGTCGCGGTCGGTCGTCTTGCCATTGTTTCGCACCCGGACTTCGAGGTAGATTCGCCGGTCGAGATCTCCGTGGGCATAGGCCCGGGTGCCCACGATGCGCAGGTCCTCCGGCGCCGCCTCGGAGCTGGTCAGCAGCAGCAGAAAAATGATCGCGAGTCGTTTCATGATGGTATCCTCTCTTGACGCAGGTCTGGTTCAGCCCCACAGAATCCAGGTGACGGCCAGCTCGCCTCCGGTCTTGATGTTGAGCATGTCGTTGCCCGACAGGCGCATCAGGGGCACCCCGATCTTCTGCGAGAACAGGTAGGGATCGAAGTCCACCCGGAAGGGTTGATACTCCCAGCCCTCCCCTGAGGGCACCGGGCACTCGAATTGCGGGATGAAAACTCGCTCCTGAGCCACGTAGCGCTTGCTGATGGCCGTCTGGACGGCCGTTTGCCAATCCGAGTCGGAAAGCTCCCAGCCCAGGTAGATTCCGTCTCCACCCCAGCCATCGGCAGGCTTGAGCACCAGCGTCTCGCGGCGCTCAAGCAGAGTGCTCACCACCGGGCCGTCCTCCACGATGGCGGTCCAGGGCACGATGCGGCGGATGAACTGCAGCTCGTCGGCATCGAGCAGCTCCTCCATCTCCTCGCGGTGGAACAGGGCCAGCAGAGACTTGATGGTGAGGGGCTTGGCCCGGAAGGGGTTGACCATGCACACCGCCCCGGCCCGGTAGGCGTCGAGCAGGGCCTGCGCTTCCTCGCCCCGGGCCAGCAGGTCCTCGACCAGCACCCGGCGGTAGACCACGTCGATAGGCTTGCCGTCGTAATCGAGCAGGCGGCCGTTCTTGAACTCGAGCTCGCGCGGGTCGGAGACCACGGTGTCGATCCCGTGGCCCTTGAAGTGGTCGCGCAGGAGGGCGAACTCGGCGTGGGTGCTGACGGTGACCCAATCCACGATGGCGATGCGAGGGCTGCCCGAGCCCCCCCAGCTCTTCCACGAGCGCAGCAGCACTTCCAAAATGCTGGGGTCGCAGGGCAGATAGTGGCCCGGGTGAAGCTGGGCAAACTGCCTCCAGGTCTCGGTCTGGGAGATGATGTCCCAGCAAGCGTCCATGAACGCGGCCCCGCCCGGGCTGTCGATGTTCAGCTCCACGATGCGGTAGCCGGAGTCGTCCGGAGCCTGAGAAGGCCCCAGAAAGCCATCCACCCGTGAGACGTGCGAGCCGTGGGGGAGGCTGGCCGGCAGCCGGATCAGGTCGCGCTCTTGGGGCGAGATCCCCAACAGCTCCATCCAGCGCGGGCGGTGCAAGATAGGCTCCAGGCGGATCAAGATCTTGAGCAGCTGGGCCATTTCGCGGTTGACAGGCTCGAGGCGCGAGCGGCTGACCAGGGCCGGAGCGAAGTTCAGGGGGATGGCACGGTCGCCCACCACCAGGCCAGCCTTGCGCAGGCGCTCGCGGGTGGCCTCCAGCTCCTGGCGGGTGCCGGCAGGGTCTTTCTCCAGCAGCGAGCGGAAGGTATCAGCGGCCTTCTGGGCGGCGGGATCGGTATGCGTCATCGAGGGCGGTTCGCATGGCTCACTCGCCCGTCCTGCAGCCGATAAGGCTGCCCGTAGAGGAAGGGTAGATTGGTTGACCCGTGGCCAACCGGCAGCCCGAAGACCAGGGGCACCCCCAGCCCGCGCAGGATGGGCTCGAGCACCTCCTCGGCGCTCCAGGGCTCGTCCGCGCTGGGATTACAGTCCTGGAAGCTTCCCAGGACCACGGCCAGCAGCCCGTCCAGGCAGCCCGACTCGCGCAGCTGCACGAGATAGCGGTCGAGGCGGTAAGGCTTCTCGTGCACGTCCTCGAGCAGCAGGATGGAGTCTCGAGCCTGGAGCTGGAAGGGCGTTCCGCACAGGCTGGCCAGAACGCACAGGTTGCCGCCTACCAGGGGGCCCTCAGCCTGACCCGCCACCACCGTGCGGCCTGCCAGATCGGGCACGGTGCCCCGGGTCATGAGGGCTTTGAGCGCCTCACGGCTGGGCTCGTCGGGGTGGTGACCCAGGCTGTGCAGCACCGGCCCGTGCACCAGCTCGGTCCAGCCCTTCAGATATAACGCCTGGTGAAGCACGGTGAGGTCGGAGAAACCCACCACCGGCCGGGGGTGGTTCCCAGGGTCGAGCTGGCCCAGCAAGCGGGCGGTGCCGTAACCGCCCCGGCTGGCCCAGACCAGGTCGATGGCAGGGTCCTGGAGCGCCAGCTGCAGCTCTTGCAAGCGCTCCTGGTCCGAGCCGGCGAAGTAGAGCTCTCGTCGTTCAGGGGGCAGCACCGGCTCGAAGCCCCAGCTGGCGATCAGCTCGGCATTCTGCTCCAGCCTCCTTCGGTCAGGCGGACCCGAGGGAGAGACCACAGCCACCCGGGCACCGGGACGAAGCGGTAGGCTCACCGCTCTTGCAGGCCCTCCCGGGTGGACCAGCGAGGGAAGTCGGCCGGCACGCCGAGATGGTTCTGGCCCCGGCAGACCACCGTGCAGGAGCGCTGGTCAGGACTGACCTGGTAGCCCTCGCGGTAGGTCGGTTTGCCGACCGCGGGGCAGAGCTGACGGGGATGCTCGGGGTCGAGGGCCTGCATGTAGGGAACCAGAGCCTTCCAGTTGGGAGGAAAGTGCCCCTCGTGCTCGCGGGCATAAAGCTCCAGGCAGCGCTGGATGCGGATCAGGGCCGTCTGGCAGGCCAGCAGCTGCCCACGCTCGCGCGCCCCGGGTTGCAAGATGACCTTGCTCACCAGGTAAGGCCCGCCCAGCACGATGAGGATCGCAGTGCTGACCAATAGGAGAATGACTTTCTTGCCGCTCAAGAGGGATGGATTCGCGGCCAGCCGGGTGGACCCTGGTCAAGGTGAGCAGTCACCTTCCGTCGAAGCTTCGCACATGAAGATCGCCCGGGTTGTCCGCAAGCTCAAAATGGGGGACGAGCCGACCGACTTTGCCTATTGGCAGTCGCGCCCCATGGAGGAGCGCTTGGAGGCCCTGCTCGAGATTCGGAGGGATTACCACGACCGGCGCTATGGGTCTGAGCCAGGATTTGAAAGAGTTCTTACAGTTACTCGAGACTCACCAGGTTGAGTATCTCGTGGTTGGAGGGTTCGCCGTGGCGGCCCACGGTCGGCCATCCAGGATTCCCATGCTGGTCACGGCTCTGTGATTGGTGGATCCGATCAGGGCAGCGGTGGTCTCATCCAGGTCCATCAAGCAAAGCACGTCGCCCGTCACCTGGGCAGCTCGCGCAGGCAGCGGCTTGGCAGGCGCACGGACGGGTTTCGCGACAGGTTGTGACGCTCAGTTGCACCCCATGATCCAATCATTTTGCTCTCAAAGATCTCTAAAGGACGGATGGGTCTGGGCCAGGGGGCGTGCCGAGCGGAACCGCACGCTGGCGGGCTCTGGACAGGCCCATGCCCGGCCTCCCAGAGGAGACGGACCGGGTCGAGCGCGAGGTCCGGGAGTTCTGACAGCGAACCTCAACGGATGAAACAGCTTCTCCTGGCGGCTCTTCTCGCGACAGGCTGCGTCTCGACGTCGGCCACCACGGCGCTCCCGCAGACAGCGTCTCATCCTGTGGCATCCACGACGCCAGAGGCCGCGCAGCCGGATACTGCGCTGGAGCGCTCCGTCTTCTACTTCCCCAGCAAGGAGCGCTATGGGGACCTGCCGGCCGGCGTGGAGAGACTCACGCTGACCACGCCCGACGCGCTGAAGCTGCAAGCCTGGTATCTCGCCCCGCCGGAGGGCCGACCGCTGGTCTTGTACTTCCACGGCAACGGCGGCAACCTGACCGGCGCGGGCGAGCTGTTCCAAACTCTAAGCCGGCTCGACCTGGGCGTCCTGGCCGTGGATTACCGAGGATATGGCGAGAGCCAGGGCGAGCCGAGCGAGCAGGGGCTCTACCTGGACGCCCTGACGACCTACGACGAGGCCCTCCGGAGAGGCTTCAAGCCAGAGCAGCTCATCCTCTACGGCCATTCCCTGGGAGGCGGCGTGGCGACCTATCTTGCCGAGGAGCGCTCCTGCGCCGGGCTGGTCCTCACGGCCACGTTCACCAGCACCACTGACGTCGCCCGGCACCGCAAGGGCGAGGTGGCCGCCCGCCAGATCGACGGCTACGACAACCTCTCCCGCATCAAGCACCTGAAAATACCGGTTTTCGTCGTGCACGGCGACAAGGACGAGACGATCCCGTTCGAGATGGGCCAGAAGCTCCACGAAGCCTGCCCCGGCTCCACCTTCTGGCGGGTCGAGGGGGCCGGTCACAACGACCTGGCAGACCATCCCGAATTCGGCCAGCGTTTCAAGTCGTTTGTTGAATCCACGAGGGCTTTGGCAAGGAGCAGATACTCTGGTTCGCAGCTATCCACCCCGCGCAGTGCCCGCATACCATAAATGGCGAGGGTCTGGCGATGAGATCGAAGTCGTCGTCTTTGCTGGTACTTTTGCCTGCGGATAAGCCTGCGGAGGCGAGGGTTCGACCAGGGGAGGGGTCCGGTGAGAGGCGCAGCCCAAAGGTTGCGGTCATGGACGGTCGCTTCGTTGGAGGCCGGAAGCGCGGCCATAGAGTCCCCCATTTTACAGTCCCGCGCACGCTCAGTCAAGCCAGGAGGCCTACCTTGAACGACTCTCACCACAGGCTACGAGCAGGGCCTGAAAGCGTCGCCGGAGCTGAGTTGCAACAGGTTTGCAACGCCCCCGGGTAACCTCTGGGAATGCTGGATATCGCCTACGTCCTTCTCGCCCTTGCCCTGTTGATGCTGGTGGCCTACCGGGGCTGGTCGGTGATCCTCTTCGC
>JAANMV010000345.1_pt1 | contig 57685 bp, 62 predicted proteins | sample 7279661 | NCBI WGS metagenome assembly JAANMV01 (sample SAMN14094540, study PRJNA606508) | bioreactor metagenome | isolation source: A lab-scale SPAN reactor treating ammonium-rich wastewater day 121 | place: Ireland: Galway | collected 2017-05-16 | reverse complement strand
CGGGGGGTCGTTGTAATACGGGTCGCCCGTAGAGACACAGCCCGTGGCCAGCAAGGCCAGGGCACCCAGTGCCAGAGTGCGTGTGAGAAAGTGTGGGGTCATGGGGTTACCTGCGGTGGGAGTGGAAAAAACCACCTTGGCTATATGACGCGGTGGCGGCGGGTTGGGTTGACCGGGACGGGTGTGACCGACTCGGCTTTACCCGGGAGTCACGGATGTTGCAGCATGTGTCGTCCGATCCGGTTGGTTTTGCAACCATTTTGTCCATTTTGGTGAGTCCTGTGTCTGCACAATGGCCTTTTTTCTCGCACGCGCGACCCAGGAGACACTGAAATGACCGCATCTGCTGCCCAAGACTGGAATATCGCCCCCCTGGCCGGCTTCTCGCAGGTCAGGGGTCGCCAGGACGCCACCTTGTGTGACGCACCCATCCACCGCTTCTTGCTGGATACCGTGCAGCGTTTTGCCGACCGGCCCGCTGTGGTGTTCCGCGAGCAGGGCGTGCGCTGGACCTGGGCGCAGTTCCAGGCCGAGGTGGATGCGCTGGCAGCGGGCTTCATCGCGCTGGGCCTGCGCGTGGGCGACCGCGTGGGCATCTGGTCGCCCAACCGTGTCGAGTGGCTGGTGACACAGTTCGCGACGGCGCGCGTGGGGCTGGTGCTGGTCAACATCAACCCGGCCTACCGCATCGCCGAGCTGGAATACGCGCTCAACCTCTCGGGCTGCCGCGCCCTGGTCACGGCCGAGCAGCTCAAGACCTCGAAATACCTGGAGATGCTGCAGCGCCTGGCGCCCGAGCTGGCTACCTGCGCGCCCGGTGCGCTCAAGGCCGCGCGCATGCCCGCCCTGGAGATGGTGATCCGCCTGGGTGCCGAGCACACGCCCGGCATGCTCAACTACGCCGATGTGCTGGCCAGCGGCCGCGCCCGCGTGGACCGTGCTGCGCTGGACGCCCTGGGCGCCGGCCTCTCGTGCCACGACGCCATCAACATCCAGTTCACCAGCGGCACCACGGGCAACCCCAAGGGCGCCACGCTGACGCACCACAACGTGGTGAACAACGCGCGCTTCATTGCGCAGGCCATGGACTTCACCGAGGCCGACAGCCTGTGCATCCCCGTGCCGCTGTACCACTGCTTCGGCATGGTGCTGGCGGTGCTGGCCTGCGTGTCCACGGGCGCCACCATGGTGTTCCCGGGCGAATCGTTCGAGCCCGTGGCCACGCTGCAGGCCGTGAGCGATGAGCGCTGCACCGCGCTGCACGGCGTGCCCACCATGTTCATTGCCGAGCTGGACCACCCGCGCTTTGCAGAGTTCGACCTCTCGCGCCTGCGCACCGGCATCATGGCCGGCTCGCCGTGCCCCATCGAGACCATGAAGCGCGTGATCGCCGAGATGCACCTCTCCCAGATCACCATCGCCTACGGCATGACCGAAACCTCGCCGGTGTCGTTTCAAAGCTCCACCACAGACCCCCTGGAGCGCCGCGTCTCCACCGTGGGCCGCATCCAGCCGATGCTGGAGGCCAAGGTGGTCGATGCCGACGGCAAGGTCGTACCCGTGGGCGAGAAGGGCGAACTGCTGGTGCGCGGCTACTCCGTGATGCAGGGCTACTGGGGCGACGCCGAGCGAACGCGCGAGGCCGTGCGGGACGGCTGGATGCACACCGGCGACCTGGCCACCATCGATGCCGAGGGCTACTGCAACATCGTCGGCCGCGCCAAGGACATGCTGATCCGCGGCGGCGAGAACGTCTACCCGCGCGAGATCGAGGAGTTTTTGTTCCGCCACCCCAAGGTGCAGTCGGTGCAGGTGTTTGGCGTGCCCGACACCAGGTACGGCGAAGAGATCTGCGCCTGGATCGTTCCCAAGCCCGGCCAGAGCTGCACCGAGGATGAGATCCGCGACTTCTGCCGCGACCAGATCGCGCACTACAAGGTGCCGCGCTACATCCGCTTCGTCGAGGATATGCCCATGACCATCACCGGCAAGGTGCAGAAATTCGTCATGCGCGAGAAGATGATGGCCGAGCTGGGCCTGCAGGAAGCCAAGACCGCCTGACCGTCGGCAGGTGCGGGGCTACCGGGCGCGCAGCCCCTGCACCAGCGCGCCCAGGGCAATGCCGCCCAGCGCCCACAGCAAGGTCCAGTTGCCCGTGCCCAGCCCGGCGATGGCGGGCCCCGGGCATACGCCGCACAGCCCCCAGCCCACGCCGAACAGCGCAGCGCCCACGGCGGTGTCACGGTTCCAGGCGCTGGGGTGGGCGTGAAAGCTGCCGCCCAGCAGCGGACGCGTTAGCAGGCGCGGCGCCAGCTTGTAGGCCAGCAGCGTCACCCCCACGGCGCCGCCCATCACCAGCATCAGGCCAAAGTCCTGAAAGCGCAGAAAGCTGAGCACGACCTCGGGCTGCACCATGGTGGATATCGCCAGGCCAAAGCCGAACAAGGCGCCCGCCGCCAGTACGGCCAGGAAGCGCGGAACAGACAAACCTTGCGCGCTCATGCCAGCCACCTTGCCACGATGTTGGCCGTCAGAAAGGCCGTGCCCATGAAGGTCAGCACCGCCAGCAGCGACGGCCACTGCAGCGAGCCCAGCCCGCAGATGCCGTGGCCCGATGTGCAGCCATTGCCCAGCCGGGCGCCGTAGCCCACCAGAAAGCCGCCCGCCAGCAGCTGCCACACCGGAACGCTGGTGGACTGCGGTGCGCCATCGGCAAAGCCCAGCCACCACACCAGCGCGCCCAGGACCAGGCCCAGGGCATACACCAGGCGCCAGCCGCGCGAATCGGTGAAGCGCGCCTGCTGGAAAAACGGCCGGCGCACCACGAACGACCAGGTCGAGGAAAACACCGTGCTCATGCCGCCGATCAGGCCGGTCAACACAAACAGCAGCGCCACGGCGCAACCGATCAGCAGCCCGCCCAGCAGGTAGTGCTGCCAGCCGAGGGGAAAGAGGGAAAGGGTCAGGGTCATGGGAAAAGCCTTGGGTCTGAAATCCAAAGGGGTGAAATGGTCAGTTTGGTAGAAATAGTGCCGGGTCCACCATGGCCCGGTTGAGCATCACGCCCCAGTGCAGGTGCGGCCCGGTGGCGCGGCCTGTGGCGCCCACGGCGCCCAGCGGCTCGCCGGTGCGCAGCACATCGCCCACCTGCGCGGCAATCTGGCTCAGGTGGCACACCATGGTGAGCAGCCCGCCGCCGTGGTCCAGCCACACCGTCTGGCCGTTGAAGAAATAGTCGCCCGTGTCGATCACCCGCCCCGGCAACGGCGCCACCACGGGCGTGCCCGTGGGCGCGGCGATGTCCATGCCGCTGTGCGGGTTGCGCGTCTGCCCGTTGAACACCCGCCGCAGCCCGAACGAGCTGGAGCGCCGCCCCGGCGTGGGCACCTGCATGCGCAGCAGCGCCAGTACCTCGGGCACCGGCTCGGTGAACGTGGCCATCACCGCCTGCTGGTGGGCGCGCTCGCGTTCGTAGCGTGCCTGGTCCTCGGGCGAGAGGTCCACGGTGCGGGGCGACACCTTGAGCTGTTGCTCGCTGTAGCGCTTGGGGGCAATGCGGTAAGGCACCTGCCGCGTGCCGCCGCCTGGTGCGCGCACCGTGATGTGCGCCGTGCCGGGGGCTGCGGCCAGCGCAATGCCCACCACGGCGGTCCACTCCCGCGCATCGCCCACCACCAGCAGCGGCACATCGCCCGCAAAAGCCTCGGGCCTGGTGGCCGCAGGCCCCAGCGAGAGGCGGGCCACGCCGCCGGGCACAGGCTGTGCGCGGGGCCAGACGTCGGAATCTGCCGCCGGAGACGTGGCCGCCGGCGCTGCAAGGGTGCCCGCTGGCAGTGCCAGCAAGCTGATGGCGCCCAGCAGGGCGCGGCGGTTGGATGAAGGGTGGGCAGAGCGCATGGAAGGCATTGTGCAATCACCACTGGCCCGTGCGCAGGGAGGTCTTCAGATAGCATGGCGCATGACCACCCATTACGAGAGCGTGCACCCCGACACGCTGTACCCCGATGCCTTCCATGTGGCACCCCCCGACGCACCCGTGGGGCGCAGCCTGGTGCCGCGCCGCCCCGGCGTCTTCATCCGCAAGGCACCCGAGTCCGGGCAGGCGCCAGCGCAGGAGCCCCAGGAGCCACCCACGGAGCGCGACAAGCCCGTGCGCGAACTGGCCACTGGGCAGTTTGGCCTGGTGCCGTCGTGGGTCAAGTCGGCGTCCGACGCCAAGCTGCGCTCGACCAAGCTGGTCAACGCCCGGGCGGAAACGGTGACCACCTCCAACAACTTCCGCGAGGCCTGGCTGGGCGCGCGGCGCTCCATCGTGCCGATGATGGCCTTCTTCGTGGACGACCTGCGCAGTGGCAAGCCCGTGCCCACGCGCATTGCGCGGGTCGATGGCAAACCGATGGGTGTGGCGGGCCTGTGGGAGTTCTGGACGGGGCCGGAGGGCGACACCATCAGCAGCTACACCCTGCTCACGGTGAACGCCAACAGCCACGCGCTGATGCACCGTTACGGGCATGGGGGCAGCGAGAAGCGCATGCCTGCGGTGCTGAACGAAGGTGCCTACGACGCCTGGCTCACGGCCCACCCCGAAAAGGCCCGCGAGTTTTTACGGGCCTACCCCGCCAACTGGCTCACGGCCAACCCGGTGCAGAAATAGCGCGGGTGTCTTGTGCAGAACTTTAAGACAAAAAGTGGCTCAAACGCTTGTCAAACAAGCGCTGATAGCTATGAAAATTAAAGCAACAAAGAACCGCTGGAGAACCTGGGCCTGTCCGGTGGGCCTCTGCGGGGTGATGCTCCTGGCGGGCTGCGCTGCGCCTGCCTTGCCGCACTACGGGCCGCAGGAAAACTTTGCCTCGGTGGCCACCTACTCGCGCCTGTTCGATGCGCCTCCCAAGCACACCTGCGAAGCAGCCCGCCGCGCGCTGCTGAGCCAGGGCTACCTCATCCAGGGCGCTGCGCCCGAACAGGTGGAAGGCACCAAGCATTTCCAGCCCGATGCCGAGTCGCATCTGCAGGTCATGATCCGCGTCGTGTGCGTGCCCGAAGCCGCCAGTGGGCACATCAGCCTGGGTTTTGTCACCGCCGTGCAGGACCGGTTCACCCTCAAGAAGGTGAGCAACTCGGCCAGCCTGGGGGTGGGCGCCATCGGCTCGGTGTCGCTGCCCATGACCGCCGGGAGCGAGGCCATGATCAAGGTGGGCAGCGAAACCATTGCCGAAGCTGCGTTCTACGACAGCTTCTTCGACCTGGTGCGCCGTTTTCTGGCCACCGGCGATTTTGCCCAGGAGTGATACGGTGGTGCATTCAATCGGATAACTAGGCGGGGAGCCGAAGACAGTGCTGTAGCACGGCGAGGCGACCCAACGACGTTATGCGTTTGAAGGCAAAACCGTATGAGGGGCGGTCAGGCGACGATTTCGTAGGTCACGGCTTCGCTCTCGACCATGTCCAGAATGTCGTTGAGCACATCCTCGTCCTCGGTGCTGCTCCACACGTCTTCGGGGTCGCTGGCGAACAGCGGCTCGATGGCGATGTCGAGGAACTGCCCGTCGGGCATGCGGATGACCGGCGTGCCTTCGGACGTCTCCACCAGTTCCCAGTCGTCGGGTACGGACATTTCAAGCTGGATGGTGACGTTGAGTTTCTTCATGGTGTGTTCCTTGTGGGTAAGGGGGCGAGGGTAACCCATGCACTGGCGCAGCCCCCTCTGATCCCAGATTGCCCATGAGGCGCACCTTCGGTGCTGCTTGGGCGTCAGCGGAGCATTTGCGGTCATTTCGGCCCCTCTTCGTCACCCATGGCACCGGCTATGGGCTCCTCAGTCGGGACCAAACTGCCTCGCAACTGCCCTCGCTGCCATCCCAAGCCCTCATGGACAATCTGGGATGATCCGGGGCTTTTGTGACAGTCACCACCAATGACCCATTCCGTGTTGCCCCCCATCGGCACCCCCGGCCAGCCGTGGGGCCCTGAAGAAGTGGCCCAGTGGCGTGCGCGCCAGGTGCGCCAGCGCAGCTACGCCGACGAAGTGCTGGCCGCCATCGAGCGCCTGCGCTCGCGTTTCGATGTGCTGCCCTACGGCGAAGTGGCCTACGGCCCCGAGCGCTACCCCTTGTGGGCCCTGCGCAGCCCCGAATGGCAGCCAGGCCTGCCCGCCGTGCTGGTGACGGGCGGTGTGCACGGGTACGAGACCAGCGGCGTGCATGGCGCGCTGCGCTTTCTCGACCAGCATGCGCAGGCCTATGCCGGGCGGGTCAACCTGCTGGTGGCGCCCTGCGTGAGCCCCTGGGCCTACGAGCGCATCCACCGCTGGAACCATGACGCCATCGACCCCAACCGGTCGTTTCGCGAGCCCAGCCCGGCGCAGGAATCGGCGGCACTCATGCGCCTCGTGGCACCGCTGCGCGGGCAGTTCGCCGCGCACATCGACCTGCACGAAACCACCGACACCGACGAATCCGAATACCGCCCCGCGCTGGCCGCGCGCGACGGCAAGCCGTTCGAGCCCGGCAGCATCCCCGACGGCTTCTATCTGGTGGACGACACCGAGAATCCCCAGCCCGCCTTCCAGCAGGCCATCATCGCAGCGGTGGAGAAGATCACCCACATCGCTCCTGCCGACGCGCAGGGCCAGCTCATCGGCACGCCCGCCGTGGCGCGCGGTGTGGTGCGCTATCCGCTGCGTGCACTGGGCCTGTGCGCCAGCGTCACCGGCGCGCGCTACACCACCACGACCGAGGTCTACCCTGACAGCCCCCGCGCCACGCCCGAGCAATGCAACGCCGCGCAGGCGGCGGCGGTGTGCGCGGCGATCGATTTCGTGCTGGCCTAGCCATGGGCCTATGCGGTCGATGGGTGTATGGATAGCATCGGTGCATGCTTTCACGCCCCGCCATGAAGACGACGCCCACCCCCTTGGCCGCAGACGCGCTGATGCCCGCACCACCCGACCCGGCCACGCTGCGCCAGAGTGCTCGCTTCTGGGACAAGATGGCGCGCAAGTACGCCGCCCACCCCATCGCCGACGAGGCCGGTTACGAGGCCAGCCTGCGCCGCACCAGCGAGCTGCTCACCGAGTCAGACCAGGTGCTGGAGATCGGCTGCGGCACCGGCACCACGGCCTTGCGCCTGGCCCACCGGGTGCGGCGCCTGCATGCCACCGATGTGTCGCCCCAGATGGTGGCCATTGCCCAGGAAAAGCTCGCGGCCACCCCGATGGCGCAGCTGGACTTTGCGGTGCTGGACGCCGCAGGCGCCGCCCGGCAGGCGCCCCAGGCCTACGACGTGGTGCTGGCCTTCAACGTGCTGCACCTGCTGCCCGACCTGGACGGCAGCCTGGATGCCGTGTGGCAGGCACTGCGGCCGGGTGGGCTCTTCCTCTCCAAAACCCCGTGCGTGGCGGAGATGAACCCGCTGATCCCCTGGGTGGCCTTGCCGGTGGCGCGTGCCCTGGGCAAGGCGCCACCGGTGCACTGCTTCCAGGGGCCAGCGCTGGAGGCCGCCATTGCGCGCCATGGCTTCGAGGTGCTGGCCGTGGAGCGCCATGCGACCCAGGGCCGCGACGTGCGCCCCTACATCGTGGCGCGCAAGCCGCACCAGGCGGCCACGGTGGCCGAACCGGTGCCTGCGCGCTGACCGGTTGGGTGCTCTGGTTTTGAGGAAAAAAGGCCTCTAAGGCCCATCAATAAAGCGCTAGCAGCTATTGAAACAATAGCGCCATCACATCGCCGGAATCTCTGGCTCCACCAGCAGCGTGAGCAGCTGCAGCGAATCCTGCCAGCCTAGGTAGCAATCGGTGGGGGGGATGGCGGCAGGAATGCCCTCCTGCACCACGCGCAGCTCGGTGCCCACGGCCACGGCCTGGAGCGTGACCGTGGTGCGCATCTCGCCCGGGAGGTTGGGGGTGTCGAAGCGGTCGGTGTTCACGATGCGCTCGCCCGGCACCAGCTCCAGGTACTCGCCGCCGAAGGCATGCACCTGGCCGTTGCCCAGGTTGGTGAACTGCATGCGGTAGCGGCCGCCCACGCGCAGGTCCTGCTCCAGCACCCGCCCGGTGAAACCGTGCGGCGGCAGCCATTTGGCCATGGCGTCGGGGTCGAGGAAGGCGCGGTACACGCGCTCGGGCGGCGCGCGCAGCACGCGGTGCAGGGTGACGATGCCGGTGGGGGCGGTCATGGGCGGGCTCCTTTCGGGGAAACAGCGGTGCCGGCAAGGTCCGGGGCGGCACGACCCGTCCACCACTGTACGACGATCGGGTTTTTGCCGCTTCGGACCGCTGCGCCCGGCAGCGCAGCCGCAGTGTCGGCCCGTCAGGCCGCGACGGTCTGCGCGCGGTAGCTCTCGCTGCCCTCGGCCCAGGCGAGCAGGCGGTCGATGTTCGGGTGCTTGCCGGGGTGGGCCAGCGCATCCTGCGTGTGCTCGGCATACCACTCCAGCCCCAGTTGGGCGGCGGCAGGCGTGATGCGGCCGCCGTACAGCGCCGCCAGCGCGGCATACACCGCCAGCGAGCCGGCCTGGCCGGGCTTGTTTTCGAGGGTGGCAAGCACCTGACCGTCGGCTGCCAGCAGGTGCAGGGCGGCGAGGTGGCTGGCGGGGGGGAGTTGCTTGAGGCGGTCGGCGAAGTTCATGGAAGTGCGGTGTCAAAAAAGGCTGGCGCTTTTCTGCGCCAGCCTTGCGTCGGAAAGGCGTGACCTTATCGCAGTTTCACACCCCCTCCGGGGTGTGCAGTGGCTCACTTCACATCAAAACGGTCCAGGTCCATCACCTTGGTCCAGGCCGCCACGAAGTCGCGCACGAACTTTTGCCGCGCATCGCTTTGCGCATACACCTCGGCGATGGCGCGCAACTGCGCGTTGGAGCCGAACACCAGGTCCACGCGGGTCGCCGTCCACTTCACGGCGCCGGTTTTGCGGTCGCGGCCTTCGAAGTTGTCCTGGGCCTCGGAGACGGGCGTCCAGGTTGTGCCCATGTCGAGCAGGTGCACAAAGAAGTCGTTCGTCAGCTGCCCGGCGCGCTGCGTGAACACGCCGTGGGGTGCCTGGCCCGCGTTCGCGCCCAGCACGCGCAGGCCGCCGACCAGCACCGCCATCTCGGGCGCGCTCAGCGTCAGCAACTGGGCCTTGTCGATCAGCATCTCCTCGGCCGAGATGCGCGAACCCGGCTTCTGGTAGTTGCGGAAGCCATCGGCCTGGGGTTCGAGCGCGGCGAACGATTCCACGTCGGTCTGCGCCTGCGAGGCATCGGTGCGGCCCGGGGTGAAGGGCACCGTGACGGACTGGCCCGCGGCCTGGGCAGCGGCCTCCACGGCGGCGCCACCGGCCAGCACGATCAGGTCGGCCAGCGACACCTTTTTGCCGCCCGCCTGCGCGGCGTTGAACCGGCCCTGGATGCCTTCGAGCACCCCCAGTACCCGGGCCAACTGCGCGGGCTGGTTGGCCTCCCAGTCTTTCTGCGGCGCAAGGCGGATGCGCGCGCCATTGGCGCCGCCGCGCTTGTCCGATCCCCGGAAGGTCGAGGCCGAGGCCCAGGCGGTGGCCACCAGTTCGGCCACCGAGAGGCCCGAGGCCAGCACCTGCGCCTTGAGCGCGGCCACATCGCTGGCATCCACCAGCGCGTGGTCCACGGCCGGCACCGGGTCTTGCCAGATCAGGTCTTCGGCCGGCACCTCGGGGCCCAGGTAGAGCGCCTTGGGGCCCATGTCGCGGTGCGTCAGCTTGAACCAGGCGCGGGCAAAGGCGTCGGCAAAGGCCTGCGGGTCCTGGTGGAAGCGGCGCGCAATCTTTTCATAGGCCGGGTCGAAGCGCAGCGACAGGTCGGCCGTGGTCATCATCGGCGGGTGCTTCTGGCTGGGGTCATGCGCGTCCGGAATCATGTGCTCGGGCTTGCAGTTCTTGGCCACCCACTGCTGGGCGCCCGCGGGGCTTCGGGTCAGCTCCCACTCGTAGCCGAACAGCATGTCGAAGTAGCCGTTGTCCCAGGTGGTGGGGTGGGGCTTCCAGGCGCCCTCAATGCCGCTGGTGGTGGTGTAGATGCCCTTGCCGGTGCCGAACTGGTTGATCCAGCCCAGGCCCTGCGCCTCGATCGGCGCGGCCTCGGGGGCGGGGCCGACCAGGGCCGGGTCGCCCGCGCCATGCGCCTTGCCGAAGGTGTGGCCGCCGGCCACCAGGGCCACGGTTTCCTCGTCGTCCATGGCCATGCGCGCGAAGGTCTCGCGCACATCGCGGCCCGAGGCCACGGGGTCGGGGTTGCCATCCGGCCCTTCGGGGTTCACGTAGATCAGGCCCATCTGCACGGCGGCCAGCGGGTTCTCCAGCTCGCGGTCGCCGCTGTAGCGGCTGTTCGGCTTGTCGCTGGTGGCCAGCCATTCGGCCTCGGCGCCCCAGTAGATGTCTTCTTCGGGCTGGAAGATGTCGGTGCGGCCGCCGCCAAAGCCAAAGGTCTTGAAACCCATCGATTCGAGCGCCACGTTGCCGGCCAGGATCATCAGGTCGGCCCACGAAATGGCGTTGCCGTACTTCTGCTTGAGGGGCCAGAGCAGGCGGCGCGCCTTGTCCAGGTTGCCGTTGTCGGGCCAGCTGTTGAGCGGGGCAAACCGCTGGTTGCCCGTGCCCGCGCCGCCGCGCCCGTCGGCCGTGCGGTAGGTGCCCGCGCTGTGCCAGGCCATGCGGATGAACAGGCCGCCGTAGTGGCCCCAGTCGGCGGGCCACCAGTCCTGCGAGTCGGTCATCAGCGCCTTCAGGTCGGCTTTCAGGGCGGCATAGTCCAGCGTCTGGAAGGCCTCGGCGTAGTCAAAGTCGGCGCCCAGCGGGTTCGAGGCCGGCGCGTGCTGGTGCAGGATGCCCAGGTTCAACTGGTTGGGCCACCAATGGCGGTTGGACTGGGCGCCCAGCGTGGTCTTGCCGCCGTGGGCGAAAGGGCATTTTTGTTCGTTGCTCATGGGTCTCTCCTCTGGGTTGCGTCGGATGGGTCTGGGGCAAAGGATAGACCAATCAAACGTGAACTTCCATTGAAAAAACCCAATGTCGCAGATGCAGCATCGCTATGCCAGCGCTAGAATTCGCCCCTCGGGTGCTGAGGGGCGCCCGCCCGCTCAAGAGGCTCTCACCCTCGGCCCGGTTTCACGGGCCCTTTTCTCGTTACCTGACAGCTTCTGCCCTTGTTTCGTCGGCCCCGCGCGGGATGGCCGCACACGATGCAAAGGACTCTGTCATGGCTACTTCCCCCGTTCTCCCATCTGGCGCCGCCGCGCAGCGCCGAGCGCTCATCCGCCACTACAAAGACAACCCGCCGCCCATGGGTGTGTACGCGGTGCGCTGCGACGCGGCGCAGCTCGTCTGCGTCCAATCCAGCATGAACCTGCCGGGCGCCTTCAACCGCGACCAATTTCAGTTGCGCATGGGCGGCCACCCCGACCGGCCCCTGCAGCAGGCCTGGCACACGTACGGCGAGGCGGCGCTGCGCTTCGAGGTGCTCGACACCCTCAAGCGGCGCGCCGATGCCACCGACGCGGACTACCGCAGCGAACTCGCCGCGCTGCGAGCGCTGTGGCACGAGGAGCTGGCGCCATGACCGTGCAGGCCCTCGACCTCTGCCTGGGCGCGAGCCTGGCCCACGCCCGCCTGCAACGCCTGCTCGACGACGCGCTGGGCACCTTGCACGGCATCGGCTATGCCGACTTCATTGTGCTGCGCACGCTGGCGCAGGCCGAGGGCGGCCGCCTGCCCACGGCCGCGCTGGCGGGCCCGCTGGGCGTGCCCGTTTCGGCGGTGGTGCGCCGCCTCATCCCGCTGGAGAAAACCGGCCACATCGCGCGCCCACCGGGCAGCGTGGCCCTTCGCCCCGCCGGGCATGCCGTGCTGGGCGAAGCCAGCGCCACGGCCGGTGCCCTGTGCGCCGGGCTGTTGCAGGGCCTGCCTGCCGGGGCCGCCGATGCGGCGACCGCGCTGCTGAACCACTTGGCGCCCGGCGGCGCGGCGGTGGCGCGATGAACAGCGCGCTGGACGAACTCAAGACCCGTGCGCGCGTGCGCCTCAACCGCGCGCGGCGCGAGGGCGTAGCGGGTAGCCTGCGGCTGGCCGACTGCCTGCATGAGGCCGCCCGCGCCGTGGGCTTTGCCCACTGGGAGCATGCGCGCCTTGTGCTGGCCGGGCAGGCCCGGGCAGGGGACGATTGGGGCGACTTCTGGCACGCGCCGCGCACCGGCATCCTGCTCCACCAGTGGTTCGCGCACTACGGCGAAGCCGTGGCCGTGCTCGATGCCGACCGCACGGCCTACCTGCTGCCGTACCGGCGCCAGTGCTTCATCGTGCAGGAGCCGTTCATCCGCGCGCTGGGGGTGGACCCCGACGATGCGCACTGGAGCGCGCTGCGCCACGATCTGGTGGCAGGCCTTGGCACACCGGCAGGTCAGGCCCTGGCGGCGCAGCGCATTCGGGCGCCGCTGGACACGTTCTCGGCCCGCTAGAACGACGAGCCCGGCTCGCGCAGAAACGCCTGTTCTTCATCGGTTGAAGCACGGCCCAGGACGGCATTGCGGTGCGGGTAACGGCCAAAACGCTCGATGATGGCCCGGTGGCTGAGCGCAAAGGGCAGATTGCCCTCCAGCCCCGGCTGCGCGAAAAGCGCCACCGCCTGCCCATGCACCACGCGCGATTCGCTGTGCATGTAGGGCATGTAGGCAAACGCGCGCTGCGCGGGTGGCAGGGCGCGGTCGTGGCCGCTGGCCACCAGCTCCTGCGCCAGCACCAGGGCCATGCCGTCCTGCGCGAAGGCGCGCGGCGTGTCGCGCCACACATTGCGCGAGAACTGGTCCAGCACCACGATTTCGGCCAGCCGCCCCGGCGGGCTGGCGCGCCAGCCGAACAGCTCGCCACGCGTGGCCGCCTCCAGCGTGGCGCCAAAGCGGGTGCCGATGGCAGCGTCCAGCGCGGCGTCTTTGGCAAAGTGCTGCTGTGGGGTCAGTTCCTCAAACCAGAATTCGAGGACGGCCTCGGGGCTGACGGGGCGAAGAGTGGGCATGATTTATGGCTAAAAATGGCTTGAAATGCTTACGCAATAAGCGCAAGCAGCTATTGAAAATATAGTGCAAAGGTTCACGGTTTGCGCGGGGCCAGCCGCCGGGGCTGGGCGCCCACCACCCCGGCCGCCGCTGCCTTGAGCAGCCGCTGGAACGACGGGCAGGCCGCATGGCTGGGCGCCGGGCACACGGCGGCGTGGCGCAGGCCTTCGCTCATGGCCTTGAGGCGCTTGGCCATGCGGTCCAGCTCATCGGCCTTGGCAGACAGCAGCGTGCGGTCGATGTTCGGTTCCCCACCGGGCGTGAACATGCTGCGGATTTCGTCCAGCGAGAAACCCGCCGCCTGCCCCAGGGCGATGAGCGCGAGCTGGTCCAGCACCTCGGGGGCGAACCGGCGCCGCCCGCCGTCCCGCGCCAGCGCGTGGATGAGCCCCTTGCTCTCGTAATAGCGCAGCGCCGAGGCCTGCACCCCCGACAGCCTGGCGACCTCGGAAATATCCATCCAAAAACCTCTTGACTTGAAGTTGACTTGAACTTTTATATTACCCAGCAACCGCTCTGGCGGTCCATTGCAAAGGAGTTTCAACATGCCTTCATTTCCTGACATGACATCCATAGCGCTCGTCGGCACGGGCGCCACCGCCGTGCTGGACGCCTGGCTGCTGCTCTTGCAGCGCCTGGGCCTGCCCACCATGAACTTCGCCCTGCTCGGCCGCTGGGTCGGGCACGGCCTGCGCGGGCGCTGGCGGCACGCTGCCATCGCGCAGGCCGCGCCCGTGGCGGGCGAGCGCGGCCTGGGCTGGCTGGTGCACTACCTCGTGGGCATCGCCTTCGCCGGGCTGCTGGTGGCGCTGCAGGGCAGCGGCTGGCTGCAGGCCCCCACGCTGTGGCCCGCGCTGGCCTTTGGCGTGGGCACCGTGGCCGTGCCGCTGTTCGTGATGCAGCCCGCCATGGGGCTGGGCTTCGCGGCCCTCAAGACGCCCGCGCCGCTTAAAAACTGCGCGCGCAGCCTGACCAACCATGCCGTGTTTGGTGCGGGCCTGTACCTCGCGGCGGCCGCCGTGCAGCAGATCGGTCGCTGAGCGGCTGGAGTCCTTGCTTCCCTTTCACCTTCATTCACCCAGGAGAGTTCACCATGTTCCCCCCAAAATACGCCCCCGCACTGTTCGGCTTCATCCTTTCCGGCCTGATGTCGCTGCTCGTCTCCGGCATTTCCACCGCCCGTGCCGTGGGGCTGGCGGCCCACTTCCCCGGCCTGTGGGCCTCGGCCTGGCTGACAGCGTGGCTTGTCGCCTTTCCGGTCGTGCTGGTGGTGGCACCGTTCACACGCAAGGCGGTGGGCTGGCTGACGCGGCAGGGGTGATGCGCCTCGGGCAGGCCCTGGCGGCCTGCCTGATATTCAAGGCAAAAACAGCCATTGGCGCCCGTGAATAAAGCGCTAGTAGCTATTTAAAATATAGCAAAAACGCTTCAGCGCCGGCCGCCCATCAGCCCGCCGCCGATCTTGAGCAAGTCGCCCAGCCCCACCTGGCCATCGCCATCCTGGTCGAGCAGGCTGCCCAGCAGGCCGCCGCCCAGCCCACCTTGCTGCTGCACGCGGGCGCGCTCCTGGCCCAGCACCTGGCCCAGGCCACCCGCGTCCATGCCGCCAGACTGCATGCGCTGCGCCAGGAACGACATCACGATGGGCGCCAGCATCTGCAGCAACTGCCCGGCATTGGCACCCAGCCCCGTGGCCTGGCCCAGTCCGGCCTCGGCACGCTGCTGGTTGCCGCCAAAAATGTGGCCGAGGATGGCCGCGCCGTCTTGCGGGCCGCCGCCACCGCCTGCACCGCCACCCAGCAGCGAACCGAGCAGCCCGCCCAGATCAGCGCCGCCGCTGTGGTTGCGCTGCAAGGCGCCAAACAAGTCCATCGCACCCTGGGGCTGGGCCGCATTGCGCCCCAGCGCGCCCAGCAGCATCGGCAGGGCCGCGCCCACGGCGTCCTGGGTTTGTGCAGGGCTGGCGCCCAGCTGCTGCGCCATCTGCTGCAGCGGCGCGCCCTGCAACTGGGCCATCAGATCGTCAACAAGGGAGGCGGGGGAGTTCATGGCGGGCATCCTTTCAGAAAGAGGGGAAGGCAAGCCGCATGGTAGGCCACAACGGCGGTGTGTGCTGCGCGGCGTGCCGGTGAACGGCCGCCATGGCCCACCGTTTCAGGCCTGCCACACCCCAAACCCCGCCGAGCGCAGGTCGATGCCGATCTCGATCTCCCTGTCCACCGCCTCGTCATAGCCCATGGGGTTGAAACCCTCGTACAAGTCAGGCAGCAGGCGCAGGCCGTATTGCGTCACAAAGCGGTTGGCCTGGATGCCCGCCTTGTGCTTGTCAAAGCGCACGTCGGGGTCCAGGCCCGTCATGCCCACGTACACGCAGGGCTTGCCGTCGATGTAGCCGGGGTTGCACTTGCGAAAGCGCGGCTCGTTCAGCACGTCCTTGGAGAGTTCGACCACGTAAACGTGGTGGTGGGGTTTGCGGCGGCGCATGGGGGTTGTGCGCCTTCTCACACTTCGGGCACAACCCGCCGAAGGGCGCGCACCTTTTGCCACAACACCGCCTTGGGCATCTGCATCGCCATGGCCTGCATGCAGCGCTCCAGCCAGCCGGTGCGGGTCTGCAGCCGGTCGATCGCCTTGCCCAGGTCGCGCGCCACCGAGGGGCCATACGCCTCTGCCGCCTTGGCCAGCGCGGCGCGCAGCGCGGGCAGGGGCAGGTCCATCATGGCCAGGTCAATCACATCGCGGCTGAACACACCGTCGTCCGCTTGGCGGTCGGAATTGGCCAGCAGCTTGGAGGTGGCCAGGTCCAGCCGCGTCAGCGTGCTCACGCCGCACACCATGTCGTCGGCCACCGGCGGCTCCAAAGCAATGCGGGCCTCGCGCACGATTTCCAGTTTGATCGCCTGCCCATCCATCTGCACCTGGGTGCGGATGCCGTACTGGTCGGCCCGTATCTCGCGCAATGCCACCAGCGGCGGCGCGTGCGCGTGGGTGATGGCCGCCAGCCCGTGCGGGCCGGTCAGCAGTTGCCGCAGTTCGCGATAACCCGCCGCGTCAGACACCAGAAAATCAATATCCACCGACTCGCGGTACTCGCCATAGCGCAGCGCAATGCAGGTGCCTCCGCCAAAAAGGCAGCCATGCTGGCGCAGCGTGTCCCCGTTCAGTGCCCGCAGCACATGCGCAATGCGCTGGTGGTGGGGGCGCTCAAACTGCATCGCTGGCCCCGGTGTCGGTTTCGGCACTGGGCGACAGGGCCAGCCGCAACGCCTGCAGCAGGGCCTGTTCGTCGGCAGACATGGCCTGCATGTCGAGGTGCCGCGCATTGCGCTCGTAAATGCCCAAGGCCTCTGCGGGCGTAAGCGTGTCGGTGCCGTGCACCTGCCAGGCCAGCGCACGCAACTGCGGATAGTCGGCCAGCGGCACCCTGGCCGGAATCCAGCCGGTGCGGTCGGGTGCTGGCTTTGCTGTATCGGCTGTGCTGGGTGTTGCCTGCAGCCCCATGCCCAGCGCCGCCAAGGCGTTGCACCATGCGCCCATGGTGACCGATGGCTCGCCCTTTTCGATGCGGTGCAGCGTCACCCGCGACAGGCCCGCCGCCTCGGCCGTCACCGTCGCGCTCAGCCGCAGCGCCTTGCGCTGGGCGCGAATGTGTGCGCCCAAGGCTTGAAGTTGGGCGGCGCATTGCTCGGGGGTGAGGGGTGCGGGTGATGGCATTTGTTTCTCATTATTTTCAAAAATCAATTTTTGTCAAATATGAGAAACGCTTTTGAGCTATCGGACACTAGGCCTCGAAACCCGTACCTATTTCGCGTTTACAGGCCAAATCTGCTTCTAGCCCTTGAAATACAGGCGCAAGCAGCTATGAAAGTAGAAGCAAATTGGATGTGCAAGGAATCAAGGCGATGAATCTGGCGTGCCCGCCAGTGCACCCAGCAACCGCGCGCTCACCTCGGCGGCATCGGGCGTGGCGAACTGCATGTTGTGCTGCTCCGTCAGCGGGCCGTGGCCCGGCTCCATGCCACCGTCAGTGCCGTAGCCCATGGCCTTGAACTTCCACGCCCCGCCCACCTTTTTGAGCGAGCCCACATGCGCGCCATCGGCCGTGTGCACCGCCACCACTCCGTCGTTGACGGGCAGCAACTGCAAGGGGCCCGCCACCGGGCCGGGCGGTATGTGGGTGAAGGTGGGGGTGAGCGGAGGCGTCATGGAGGGGCGTTGGTGGTGCGGCAGTTCTTTGGATGAAATTTGCCTCTAGCGCTTGATGGATAAGCGCTAACAGCTATCGAAATTAAAGCGGCCTACAGCGAGAGTGCTGCTATTTGCGCTCTGAGCGCTGGCAGGTCGTTCTGCACGGTTTGCCAGACGATGCCCAGGTCCACAGTGAAATAGCTGTGGGCCAGTGCATTGCGCATTTCATAAGCAAAGCCCCACGGCACATGGGCATGTTGCTGCGCAAAGTCAGGGTGGTTCTTGGCCACGTTGTTGCAGGCTTCGCCAATCACCTCCAGGTTGCGAATCACAGCGTCGCAGGTCTTGCGGTCTGCCAAGAACGCAGCCAGATCCATACCAGCCGCGTAGTCCTAAATGTTGCCGATAGCCTCCAGGATGTGCTGCAAATAGTCCGCCACCCGCAGCGGGTGAGCCCGGCTCATACGGTGATCGCCTCGCGCAGCACCTGGTCCCGAAAGCTGGCGGGCAGGCTGTTGGGGGTGAGCACATCCACCTCCATGCCCAGCAACTGCTTCAGTTCAAACCGGATCGCGCCGATGTCCATCAGCGTGGTTTGCGCGGTGGGCTCCACCAGCAGATCCAGGTCGCTGTCGGCCGTGTCGTCCCCATGCAGCGCCGAGCCAAACACCCGCACACTGCTGACGCGGTGGCGCAGTGCAATCTCGCGGATTTGCGAGCGGTGGAGGAAAGGGCTTCAGAGGGGCACATGGCTTTGACTTTCGTGGCGCTGCGGATTTTTTAGGTCAAATCGGCATCTAGCACTTATAGGGATTGCAGTAGCAGCTACTAAACGGATAGCTAATCTTCTGCGGAAAAGATGATCGCGTGTTGTCGGTTGATGCTGGCCAGCACATAGGGGTTGCGCACCGCGCCCGGCTCTACCAAATCTACGCTCCGGCCCAGCAGGGCCTCCAGATCGGCCTTGGCACCAAAAATCGAATGGAGGCCGGGCTCGACGCCCGGCGAAAACTCCACCAGAAAGTCGGCATCGCTGCGGGCTGGGTCAAAGTCACTGGCCCGCGCAGCCGAACCAAACACCTGCAGCCGCCGAATGCCGTTGCACTGGCAGATTGCAGCAATGCCAAAAAGATGTTGGGCGATGGAGGGTGCATGCCAGTCAATTTTTATCGGGTAACGCTAGCCGCTATATTATTTTTTCAATGTTGAAAGATAATCAAAAATGAACGATTCAATTTTTGAGTTGGTTGTCTCGTTGTTGTTCCATGACAGACCAAATTTACTGGCTGAATCGGTAGAGATTACGTAATGGGAGCCTTTTACTGAAATCAAACCCCTTTTCTGCATATAGTCGAGGAGTTTTCTCCTTTTTTCATCCCCCCCAATAGCAATATTGTCTATAAGATCTTTGTAGCGTCCGAGTTCTTCTTTTCCATCTTTCCTAAACCAACGAACAATACGATTTATATCTGCTTGGACTTGGGCGAATTCTTTGCTCTTCCCTGAGCTTGTTACGCTGGCGGCAAAACCGCGCAGTGGATGTCGCAGTGATTGTTGCGAATCCACAGAAAAATTACTTCTGTTTTTCGAATTGATGCTTGCAGAGGGGTGTGTTGCTTCGACGCTGCCTGCGATAAATAGCACTGATTGCTCTTCTTTGTTGGCGCGGATATAAGTGTCTTTGGCAAGTATTTCGATTGAAATGCAGACAATATCTGTAGATCCCATTTCCAAGGGGAGGTCGGGAGACCCTAATCTGACCTTGAGCGGTCCTGCAACAAAAACATTTTTTATTTTCGGCCCAAGATTCAGTATTTTTTCTTCCGCATCTAGCGAAATTTTGATTACTTCACTCTGACCGTGATTGTGCCTGCTCCAAGTGTGTAAATTGGCCACATTTGTGCCGTCGCACGTAATTAAGGCGTAGCTCTCATTGTCGTCATCTCCCCTGTCAAAAGAAAATAAGGAGTTGACCAAAAGATCAGCGTGCTCCAACCTGCCCTTTCCGGGCATTTCCCGATACAGGGTGAATAAAGTTGGGGATGCAACTGGTTCTGTACTTCTGATTTCATTCGCGGCGTCGGTATGAAAATCTTCGGATTTCAGTGCCCACGCAAATAAAAAATCCTTAAATACAGGGCTCGCGAATTCGCCATCACGCAAGAATGGATGTTGAGGGAAGAAGCTATCTATGCCTTCATCGTACTCACGTTTAACCTCAGACGGCAGAGAGTCCACGACTGTGGTTGAATAGTTTGGAATGTCGGCAAATTTTAGTGCGGCAATTCGAGTTAGCTGTTCTGTCCAAGTGTAAAAATTCATCCATTCGATATTTGGATGGTGATTGGATATGGTCGGACGGCTCTTAATAGCGTCTACAAATTTATTTTGCTCGCGTTCAAGAAGTAGTCGGACAAGCTTAAATAAAAATTTCGATCCGGTGGAAGCAGAGGCCCAAGCTGGATCGGAAAATTGTTCTACTAGCTTCTGAGTGTTTGCCTCTTGCTTGACTAGTGAAGAAATCGCAAGTAGGACGGGTGCGTAGCCAAAAAAACTACTGAACTTGATGTTCTCCCATGAGCTGTTTTTTTCAATATTTAGTCCGGCTGCTATCGCCGTCTGTATTTTTTCAAAAAGCTGAACTATCGTTTTTTGATTTGTGGTGCGGTTGCTTAATGATTGAACTAAAAGTTCATTCGCCTGCTTTTTGTTGAAAAACGCTAGTTCGTAGAGTGGAACTTCATGCTTCAAACTGGATGATTCAGAAAGAATGCTGTGCACGTAACGGGCAGTGTCAGTTCGCGCCATGAGCACGATGCAATGTGTGCTTGCCTGCGATACAAATTCCACGATTTCGACAAGTGTCTTTTCAAGCTGGGTCGATCCGGATCTGACCTCCGCTTCATCAAGGGCATCAATGATGATAGGCAACCGCCCCTGACCAATTACATCAGTGATCAAGCTAATCTGCTTCGTTCCAAATGCCTTGGATATCGTCCCTAGAAATACATTGTCTCCTAGTACGTTTTTGCTTAGATCCCAAAGAAGCGCATTCTTAGAGTGTGCTATATGTTTGGCAAGTGCACTTTTCCCCACTGCGCCAGGTGCTGATATCACGATAAAAGGACATTTTTCGCTGCCTTTCTTTAAGACGCTCAAATTTGGTGCAACGTAGTTTTCCTGCTGCGTGGAATATGAGACCGCAGGATCACAGTTTTCGGAAAGTGTATAAACGGTTGAATTAAATATTCGATCTAAAAGGGTCGAAACGTCAAGTAGCTCTGTTTTCGCAAGCACCGTATTCCCCGGTGGCGCTGACCAACTGTCCTTCAACCCCACCGCCAAGTTAAACACCGGCTTCCCTACCGCGTGATCCACCCGGTCCGCCACAAAGTACCCGTGCCGCTCAAACTGAAACTTGTCGTCCGGCTTGGCATTGGCCAATGACGGCTCCACGATGGCGGTCACCACCTTCAGGCTGTTCGGGTTCAGGCTTTCAATAAAGTCCTTGCCGCCCGCGTCGGGGTGGGCGTCCAGGAACAGGCGGTCGTACATGCGCACTTCGGCGTTCACGCCGTCGGCCACGCCCACCCAGGTGATGGCGGCCTTGACCTTGACGCTGTCGGCACCGGGGGTGCCGCTCTTGGTGTCGGGCACCACGGTGGCCAGCACTTCGGTGATGTTGCCGTCAGCGTCCTTGGTGCAGCCGGTGCATTCGATGACGTAGCCGCCCTTCAGGCGCACCTTGTTGCCGGGGAAGAGGCGCTTGTAGCCCTTGGGCGGCACTTCTTCAAAGTCTTCGCGTTCGATCCAGACTTCCTTGCCGATGGTGAAGTGGCGCACGGGGCTTTCCACGCCCTCGGGTGGGTGGGGCAGGGCGGGCAGGCTGCAGGGCTCCAGGTGGCCTGCGCCCATCACGTCGTCCCAGTTGGTCAGCACCAGCTTGACGGGGTTGAGCACGGCCATGCCACGGTGGGCTTTCAGCTCCAGGTCTTCGCGCAGGCAGCCTTCCAGGGTGCTGTAGTCGATCCAGCTGTCGGACTTGGTCACGCCGATGCGTTCGGCAAAGGTCTGGATGGAGGCGGGCGTGTAGCCGCGGCGGCGCAGGCCCACGATGGTGGGCATGCGCGGGTCGTCCCAGCCGCTGACCTTGTGGTCGTACACCAGCTGGGCGAGCTTGCGTTTGCTGGTGATGACGTAGGTGAGGTTCAGGCGCGCAAATTCGTACTGACGGGGGGGCGGGCTGGCCAGCAGGCCACCTTCGGTCAAGCGCTCCAGCAGCCAGTCGTAGAAGGGGCGCTGGTCTTCGAACTCCAGCGTGCACAGGCTGTGGGTGATCTGCTCCAGCGCGTCCTCGATGGGGTGCGCGTAGGTGTACATGGGGTAGATGCACCAGGTGTCGCCTGTGTTGTGGTGGGTGGCGCGGCGGATGCGGTAGATGGCCGGGTCGCGCATGTTGATATTGGGGCTGGCCATGTCGATCTTGGCGCGCAGCACCATGGAGCCATCTTCGTGCTGGCCGTCGCGCATTTCGCGGAACTTGGCCAGGTTTTCGGCCGGGGTGCGGCTGCGGAAGGGGCTGTCCACGCCGGGCTTGCTGAAGTCGCCCCGGTTGATGCGGATCTGCTCCACCGTCTGTTCGTCCACGTAAGCGTGGCCGGCTTCGATCAGGTACTCGGCGGCGCGGTACATGAAGTCGAAGTAGTCGCTGGCCTGGTAGGGCTTGTCGTTGCCGGGCTGGCTCCAGTCAAAACCCAGCCATTGCACGGCATCGATGATGCTGTTGACGTACTCCTGGTCTTCCTTCTCGGGGTTGGTGTCGTCAAAGCGCAGGTGGCACACGCCGCCGTAGTCGCGTGCCAGGCCGAAGTTGATGCAGATGCTCTTGGCGTGGCCGATGTGCAGGTAGCCGTTGGGCTCGGGCGGGAAGCGGGTGCGGATCTTGGCGGGGTCGGGCTGGCCGGCCGCATGGTGGGCGGCATCGCCGGGGCTGCCGGCCCAGCGGCGGTTGGCGTAGGTGCCTTTTTCGAGGTCGTTCTCGATGATCTGGCGCAGGAAGTTGCTGGGTTTGGCGGCTTCTTGGGCCGCTGCGGCGGCTGCGGCGGGGGTGTTGGCGGGGGTGGGGGTGCTCATGCGGGCATTTTAGGCGGCGGTTTCGTGAAGCTTTACGCACGGAAACAAGCGCATGTACGTCCGGAAACAATATCGGGCGGTTTTCATGCCATCCTAATCACCACCTCGTGCGTTATGCACCTATGAGAAAGCTTGGCAGTGTGTCAGGCGCCCCTCGCAAAGGAGATTTTCATGACCAAAACCCGTTCTGTCCAGTCCCTGCTTGCCGCAGCCGGTGTGGCAGTGGCCCTTCTGGCTGGTGCCGGTGCCGCCCAGGCGCGCGATGTCAACTGGTCGGTGGGCTTGAGTTCGCCGGGCGTGGTGGTGGGGGTGAGCAATGGCTACCCCATGTATGTGGCGCCGCCACCCGTGTATGTGGCCCCGCGCCCGGTGTATTACGCGCCAGCCCCGGTGTATTACTCTGCGCCCCCGGCTTACTATGCGCCGCCCCCCGCCTATTACTACCGCGACCGTGACCGTGGCCATCGCCACCACCGTCACAACAGGCATGACCGGCACGACCGGTATGACCGCTGGGATCGTCGCTGACTCTCGGCCAGCGTATTCGGTGCACAAGGCGGCCTACGGGCCGCCTTTGTCTTGGGCGCCGCATAATCCTGCGTTCTGGCCTGCTGGCGTTGCTGCCCGGCGGGCGCAACGCCTGGAGAGCCCCCGTGAAAACTGTTTTCGTCCTCAATGGCCCCAACCTGAACCTGCTGGGCACGCGCGAGCCCGCCGTCTATGGCGCGCAAACGCTGGCCGACGTGGAGCAGCTTTGCGCCGCCGCCTGCGCGCGCCACGGCTTTGCGCTGCGCTTTCACCAAAGCAACCACGAGGGCGCGCTGATCGACTGGATCCACGAAGCCGGGCGCTTGCAGGCTGCGGGCACGCTGGCGGGCCTGGTGCTCAATGCCGGGGCTTACACGCACACCAGCGTGGCGCTGGCGGACGCCGTCAAGGGCACGGGCGTGACGCTGATCGAGCTGCACATCAGCAACGTGCACGCGCGCGAGGCGTTTCGCCACCACTCCTATCTGTCGGCGGTGGCGCGGGCCGTGATGTGCGGCTTCGGCGTGCCGGGCTACGGGCTGGCCATCGACGCGCTGGCGCAGATGCAGCCTTGAGCCGCAGCATGGGCCGGGCGCGATGATCCTAGAAACCGTAGTTGGATGTGCCCGGCAGTGCCGTGATCGGCGTGCCAGGCAAGGCGAGACGACGCAGCGCACTCCTGTGCGCAAGGAGGAGCAACGCCGCATGGCGCGCCGAGCGCGGTGCTGGCGGGTGCATAGCGCTCTCACCCAAAAGGTGAACGCTCCGAAGTGGTGCAACGCTAGATTTCATGCAGCTTACCCAATGGTTGCAAGCGGTCAACTGCGGTTTATAGGATGATGACTGCGGCGCTGCCCGAAATCACCGAGGACGAGGTTGAGATCACCGCCATGCGCGCCCAGGGTGCGGGCGGGCAGAACGTCAACAAGGTGTCGAGCGCGGTGCATCTGCGCTTTGACATCGGGGCATCGTCCCTGCCCATCGACGTGAAGGCGCGCCTGCTGGCGCTGCGCGACAGCCGCATCACGCAAGACGGCGTGGTGGTCATCAAGGCCCAGCAGTACCGCAGCCAGGAGCAGAACCGCGCCGATGCGCTGGCGCGGCTCAACGCGCTGGTGCAGAGTGTGGCCCGCCCGCCGCTGGTGCGGCGGCCCACCAAGCCCACCTACGGCTCCAAACAACGCCGGCTGGAGTCCAAAAACCAGCGCGGCCAGACGAAAGCCCTGCGCGGCAAGGTGCAAGAGTAAAACTTGGTTTCCTGCGGCGCAGGGACAGGGCCGCAGAATTGGTGCCAATTCTGGAACGAACCATCTCCTGATCGGGGCTTTATGCGTGCCCCGATAACTCCTACATTGGAGTCTTCAAGGAGTCCCGACATGAATGCTTCCGCCCATCCTGCCGCCCATGCCACCCACAGCACCGTGCCCGCGCTTTTCGTGTCGCACGGCGCACCGCTGTTCGCCGTGGAAGCGGGCGAAACCGGCCCGGCGCTGACCCGCTGGGGGCAGGCGCTGCGCACGCAGTTTCCGGGCCTGCGCGGCGTGGTCATCCTGTCGCCGCACTGGATGGCGCGCGGTGTGCGCGTGATGACGGGCGCGCAGCCCGCCACCTGGCACGACTTTGGCGGCTTTCCGCCCGCGCTGTATGCGCTGCAATACCCCGCGCCGGGCGCACCCGCGCTGGCGCAGGAGGTGCTGGCGCTGCTGCAGGCCGCTGGCGTGGCCGCGCAGGGCGACGCCGAGCGCCCGTTTGACCACGGCGCCTGGGTGCCGCTGATGCACCTGTTTCCGCAGGCCGACCTGCCCGTGGTGCAGGTGTCGCTGCCCGTGGGCGCCGGCCCTGCCGATGTCTATGCACTGGGCGCCGCGCTGCGCGGCCTGCGCAACCAGGGTGTGCTGGTGGTCGGCTCGGGCAGCATGACGCACAACCTGGCCGAGTTTTTTGGCGGCGCGCGCGAGCCCGCGCCCTATGTGCTGGAGTTCAGCCGCTGGATCGAGGCGGCCCTGCAGCGTGGCGACCTGCCCGCACTGCTGGCCTACCGGGAGCAGGCGCCGCACGCTGAACGTGCCCACCCGACCGACGACCACTTTCTGCCCCTGTTCTTCGTGCTGGGGGCGGCGGGCGATGATCTGCATGCCGACTACCTGAGCCGCGAGGTGATGTACAGCATGCTCGCCATGGACGCCTTCGCCTTGCAGGCCACCGCCTGAGTTCCGGTGGCAGAATTGCCCCACACCACACTGTTTGGGGCTCGCCATGCTTGAACTGCCACTCACCTTTCTGCAACGCCCTGCCGCATCCACCACGCCCAGGCCCTGGCTGCTGGTGCTGATGCACGGCGTGGGCAGCAACGAGCAAGATCTGTTCGCCCTTTCGCCCCAGATCTCCGAGCGCTTTCATGTGCTGAGCCTGCGCGCGCCGCACCGCATGGGGCCCGGGGCTTTTGCGTGGTTCGATTTTTCGATCGAGCCCGGCGGTGCACGCAGCATCAACGAGTCGCAAGAGGCGGCCAGCCGTGCGCTGGTGGCGCAGGCGGTCGAATCCGCAGCGAAGCAACTGGGCATTCCGCCCGAACGCACGGTGGTGGGCGGCTTCAGCCAGGGGGGCGCCATGGCCTTGTCGATGCTGCTCACCCGCCCCGAGCTGATGGGCGCCGCGCTGGTGTGGCACGGCCGGCTGGTGCCGCAGGTGTTGCCGCACGCGGCCCCGGCCGATGCACTGCACGGGCGCAAGCTGTGGGTGAGCCACGGCACGCACGACGACGTTATTCCGGTGGCCAGCGCGCAGGCCATCTGCCACCACTTCGACGCCCTGCCGGTGCCGGTGACCTACCGCGAGTTTCCGAGCGCGCACGAAATCCGCCCGTCGGAACTGGCGGCCACGGTGGCGTGGCTCGAAGCGCTGTCCACCACGCCCACGGCGTTCTAATTATCGATCGACGGGAAGCGCCACCGTGCGCTTCACCTCCTTGAGCGAGAAGCTGGTGGAAATTTCGCGCACCCCCGGCAAGCTGCGGATGCGGGTGCGCACGAATTCGGCGAAGAACCCCAGGTCGGGCGCCACCAGTTCCAGCTGGTAGTCGTACCGGCCCGAGAGGTTGTGGCACGACAGCACCTGGGGCAGCGCCAGCACCTCGCGCTCGAAGGCGGCCGTGATCTCGGCCGTGTGGTTGTGCAGCCCTATCTGCACGAAGCCCAGCACGCCATAGCCCACGCGGTGCCGGTCCAGATGGGCGTGGTAGCCGCTGATCAGGCCCGCTTCCTCCAGTTGCCGCACGCGGCGCCAGCAGGGCGAGGGCGAGAGCGACACCTGCTCGGCCAATTCGCCCACGGTGGTGCGGCCATTCTTCTGCAGGGCGTCGAGCAGGGCGCGGTCCACAGCATCCAGGGAGGGAAGGGCGGTGGGCATGAATTTCCTGAATATTGAAATATTGGGGTAATTATTTCTAATGTTCTGGATTTTTGCTGCACAAATGGCGAAATATTTCCCATGTCACTGGCAAACAATTTGGGGTATTCCAACACCACCCGGAGACATCCCCATGGGCAAGGCACACGACAGCACCGGCGGCTTCAGCACCCGCGCCATCCATTTCGGCTACGACCCCGCAGACCACCAGGGCGCGCTGGTGCCGCCCATCCACACCTCGGCCACCTACGCCTTCCCGGACGTGGGCTACGGCGCGCGATGCTTCACGGGGGAGGAAAACGGCTACTTCTACACCCGCATCGCCAACCCCACGCTGGCGCTGCTCGAAGGGCGGCTGGCCAGCCTGGAGCAGGGCGCGGGCGCGGTGGTGTTCGGCTCGGGCATGGGCGCCATCACGGCCACGCTGTGGTCCCTGCTGGAGCCGGGCGACGAGGTGCTGGCCGACCTCACGCTGTACGGCTGCACCTTTTCCTTCCTGCACCACGGCCTGGGGCGCTTTGGCGTCACGGTGCGCCATGTGGACATGACCGACCCCGCCAACGTGGCCGCCGCGCTGAGCGACAAGACACGCGTGGTCTATCTCGAAACCCCGGCCAACCCCAACATGCGCCTGGTGGACATTGCTGCGGTGTCGGCCCTGGCGCACGCCCGGAGCGCCAAGGTGGTGGTGGACAACACCTACTGCACGCCCTACCTACAGCAGCCGCTGCTGCTGGGCGCCGATGTGAGCGTGCACTCCATGACCAAGTACCTCGGTGGCCACGGCGACCTGACGGCGGGCGCCGCCATCTTTGCCGATGCCGAACTGGCCCAGCGCGTGCGCCTGTACGGCCTGAAAGACATGACGGGTGCCGTGATGTCGGCGCAGGATGCGCACCTGGTGATGCGCGGCCTCAAGACCCTCACGCTGCGCATGGACCGCCACTGCCAGAGCGCGCAGACGCTGGCCGAATTCATCGCCGCGCACCCGGCCGCCGCCGTGGTGCACTATCCGGGCCTGCCCACCTTCCCGCAGCACGCGCTGGCGAAGCAGCAGATGCGCCAGATGGGCGGCATGATCGCCTTCGAACTGCACGGCGGCCTACCGGCGGGCGTGCGCTTTATGGACGCGCTGCGCCTCGTCACCCGTGCCGTGAGCCTGGGCGACGCCGAGACGCTGGCCCAGCACCCGGCCAGCATGACGCATTCCACCTACACACCCGAAGAGCGCGCTGCGCACGGCATCTCTGAAGGACTGGTGCGTTTGTCGGTGGGGCTGGAGGATGTGCAGGACATCCTGGCCGACATCGGACAGGCATTGGACCTGGTGCAGGCGCTGGACTTCAGCCGCGCGCAACCGGCTGGGGCAGCGGCAGCGCCGTCTTGTAGCGCACCTGCTTGATGGCGAAGCTGGAGCGGATTTTTTCCACCCCCGGGATGGGCGAGAGCCGCTCCAGAATGAGCTTTTCCAGCGCCGCCATGTCGGCCACGGCCACACGCAGCAGGTAGTCGCTGTCGCCGGTCATGAGGTAGCACTCCATCACCTCGTCCTGCTCCGCGATGCGCTGCTCGAAGCCGGCCAAGGCTTCTTTGCTTTGGGCCTTGAGGCTGATGTTGATAAAGACGTTGAGCCCCAGGCCCAGCGCGGCAGCGCTGGCCAGCGCCACGTAGCGGCTGATGACGCCCGCGGCCTCCAGCGCCTTCACGCGCGCTAGGCAGGGCGAGGGCGAGAGATGCACGCGCCGGGCCAGCTCCACGTTGGAGAGCGAGCCGTCGGCCTGCAGCTCGGCCAGGATGCGCAAATCGATGGCGTCCAGTTTCATATGCGGTGATCGATCGGTTTGGCGGCACGTCGTGCTTCGTGCCGGCGATTGTGCCCCCGAATCAGCACCCCATTTTTCTTGTACAGGAATAGAGTCGCAGCCATGAATGCTCCCACGCCCCTTTCCGCCCTGGCGCCTGCCGAGGGCCTGCTGGACACCGACCCCCAGGAGACCGCCGAGTGGCGCGACGCTTTCCTCGCGCTGGTGGCCACCGAAGGCCCCGAGCGCGCCCGCTTTGTGCTGGCGGAACTTGCGCGCCTGGCGCGCGCGCAGCAGGTAGGCTGGCACCCCGGCCTGAACACGCCCTATGTGAACACCGTGGCGGTGCAGGACCAGGGCGTGTTCCCCGGCGACCTGGCCGTGGAGGAACGGCTGGCGTCCATCATGCGCTGGAATGCGCTGGCCATGGTGGTGCGCGCCAACCAGGCCTATGGCGAACTGGGTGGCCACATCGCCAGCTACGCCAGTGCGGCGGATTTGTTCGAGAGCGGCTTCAACCACTTCTTCCGCGCACGCGAGGGCCTGGGCGAAGGCCAGCACCGGGGCGACCTGGTGTTCTTCCAGCCGCACAGTGCGCCCGGCGTGTATGCGCGTGCCTTCCTTGAAGGGCGCCTGTCCGAGCAGGACCTGATGCACTACCGCCAGGAGATCACCGCCCCAGCGCAGGGCGCGCGTGGCCTCTCCAGCTACCCGCACCCCTGGCTCATGCCCGACTTCTGGCAGTTTCCCACGGGCTCCATGGGCATCGGCCCCATCAGCAGCATCTACCACGCGCGCTTCATGCGCTACCTCACGCACCGCAATCTGCTCGATTGCTCGGCGCGCAAGGTGTGGGGCGTGTTCGGCGATGGCGAAATGGACGAGCCCGAGAGCATGAGCGCGCTCACGCTCGCCGCGCGCGAGGGCCTGGACAACCTGGTGTGGGTGGTCAACTGCAACCTGCAGCGCCTGGATGGCCCGGTGCGCGGCAACGGCCGCATCATCGACGAGCTGGAGCGTCTGTTCGCCGGTGCGGGCTGGAACGTGGTCAAGCTGGTCTGGGGCAGCGACTGGGACGGCCTGTTCGCCCGCGACCTCACGGGCGCGCTGGTGCGCACGCTCGAAGGCACGGTCGATGGGCAAATGCAGACCTTCGCCGCCAAGGACGGGCGCTTCAACCGCGACAACTTCTTCGGCCAGAACCCCGAGCTGGCCGCGCTGGCCCAGGGCATGACGGACGAGCAGATCGACCGACTCAAGCGCGGCGGCCATGACCTGGTGAAGATTCACGCCGCCTACGCTGCGGCGGCTGCACACCAGGGTCAGCCCACGGTGATCCTGGCCCATACCAAGAAGGGCTACGGCATGGGCCAGGCGGGCCAGGGCAAGATGACCACGCACAGCCAGAAGAAGCTGGACGATGGTGACCTGATCGAATTCCGCAACCGCTTCAACCTGCCGCTCAGCGACGCGCAGGCCACCGGTCTGGCCTTCTACAAGCCGCAGGAGGACAGCGCCGAGATGCAGTACCTGCGCCGCCACCGCCAGCAGTTGGGCGGCTACCTGCCCCGGCGCGAAACGGTGTGCGACGCGCTGCCCGTGCCGCCCATTGCCAGCTATGCGCAGTTTGCGCTGGCGGCCGATGGCAAGGAGATGAGCACCACCATGGCCTTCGTGCGCATGCTGGGCACGCTGCTCAAGGACACCACTCTCGGCCCGCGCATCGTGCCCATCGTGGCCGACGAGGCGCGCACCTTTGGCATGGCCAACCTGTTCAAGCAGGTCGGCATCTACAGCAGCGTGGGCCAGCGCTACGCGCCCGAGGACATCGGCTCGGTGCTGAGCTACCGCGAGGCGCTCGATGGCCAGATTCTGGAAGAAGGCATCAGCGAGGCCGGCGCCATCGCGAGCTGGACGGCGGCGGCGACGAGCTACAGCGTGCACGGCCTGGCCATGCTGCCGTTCTATATCTACTACTCCATGTTCGGTTTCCAGCGTGTGGGCGACGCCATCTGGGCCGCCGCCGACCAGCGCGCGCGCGGCTTCCTGCTGGGCGCCACCTCGGGCCGCACCACGCTGGGCGGCGAGGGCCTGCAGCACCAGGACGGCAGCAGCCACCTCGTGGCCGCCACCATCCCCAACTGCAAGGCCTATGACCCGGCCTTTGCGGGCGAGATGGCCGTCATCATCGACGCAGGCATGTGCGAGATGGTGACCGAGCAGCGCGATGTTTTCTACTACGTCACGCTCATGAACGAGAACTACGCCCAGCCCGACCTGCCGCCACAAGCGCACGAAGGTGTGCTCCGTGGATGCTATTTATTCAATAGCTACTCGCGCTTGATGGATGGGGTTGAAATGCCAATTTCATCTAAAAATGTGACGCTCTTGGGCTCGGGGGCCATCCTGACAGAAGTGGTCAAGGCCGCCGAACTGCTGGCGGCCGAAGGGGTGAACGTGACCGTGCTCAGCGTGACGAGCTGGAGCGAACTGGCCCGCGACGGTGTGGCCTGCGAGCAGCGCGCCCTGGCAGGCAAGGCCGCGCCCGGCGTGCCGTGGCTGACGCAGCAGCTTGCTGGCACGCACGGGCCGGTCATCGCCGCCACCGATTACGTGCGCGCGGTGCCCGAGACGGTACGTGCCTTCGTGCCCGAGGGGCGCCGCTTCATCACCCTGGGCACCGACGGGTTTGGCCGCAGTGATACACGGGCGGCGTTGCGGGAGTTTTTTGGAGTGGATGCAAAGGCGATAGCGAAGGCGGCGAAGTTTGTCCTGGAGGGCTGATCTGCCCATGCGCACAGGGCGTTGCGAACTTCTGTGGCTTTGGGGTTTCCAATAGGCTTTCTCCAACCAGCACCGGGAGGCGCCTATGTCTGAACCAGAGCGATCCACACTGCACCCACCCCGGGAGTCGTCCCGTTGGGGTCTTGTTGTCGTGGTGCTGGTCTTGCTGGTGGGGGCCGGTGGCGCCTGGTGGTGGCAAGCCCAGGGCCCCGTGGCGCCCCCCGCACCGCTGCCCGCTGTGGCCAGTGCTCCACCGGTTGAAGCGGCACCCCCTGCGCTGCCTGCATCGGAGCCGGCTTCGGGTCCGCTGAATCCCATCGAAGTCTTGGCACCGCCAGAGGGGGCCCTGCCTGCCCTGGCAGGGTCAGACGATCATGTCGCCCGTGCGCTGAGCGAACTGCTGGGCTCCCGCGACGTGGCAGCTTTTCTGCAGATGGATGGCCTGGTGCGCCGAGTCGTCGCCACAGTGGACAACCTGGGCCGAGAGCATGCCCCAGCGCGTTTGTGGCCTGTGAACCCCACGCCCGAGCGCTTTGCCGTGGAGGAGGAGGGTACGGTGCAGACCATTGCCTCCGGCAATGCCGCACGCTACGGCGCGATGGTGCGTTGGATCGAATCGGTGGACATGGAACGGGCCGTGGCGCTGTATGCGCGGCTCTACCCGTTGTTCCAGCAGGCCTACGAAGAACTCGGCTACCCCGGCCGCTATTTCAACGACCGCCTGGTGGCTGTGATCGACCATCTGCTTCAGACCCCTGAGCCCGCCAGCCCCGTGGCGGTGAGGCTGACCGAGGTGAAGGGTAACGTGCCGTCCACCCGCCCCTGGGTGCGCTACGAGTTTGCCGATCCGCAGCTGCAAAGCCTGTCGAGCGGGCAAAAAATCATGGTGCGCGTGGGGCTGGAGAACGAGCGTCGGCTCAAGGTGCGGCTGAAGGTGCTGCGTGGTCTGGTGGCCAAGGGCGCGGTGGCGCAGCCAAGGCCTTGAGCTTCAGCGGAGTGGGTGGAAGAACGCATCCAGCACTTCCAACAGCCCGGGGAACTCCTGCGCAAACCGCGTGCGGTTCACGAAATAGGCCTCGCAGGCCACCGCAAAAAACTCGGTGGGTGACGTCGCGCCATAAGCATCGAGCCAGGGCCGTGCGGTGCCAAAGCGCTCGGCCTTGATGACGGCTTCGCGGAACTGCGCATAGGCGGGCTCCCAGGCCGCCCACCAGGCCTCGTAGGCTGCGCGGCCGCCGCGTGTGCCCATGAAACCGGCGGGCAGTGGCGGGCAGCCGTTGGGGGGGCCGTTCCTCATGTCGAGCTTGTGCACGAACTCATGCACCACCACATTGCTGCCGTGGCGCGCGGTGTGGGCGGCGTCCTCCACATGCTGCCAGCTCAGCATGATGGGGCCGCGCTCCATGGCTTCGCCGGCCAGCACCTCGGTGTAGTGGTGCACCACGCCGGCCTCGTCGCGGCTCTCGCGCCGGGCCACGGCTTCGCCGGGGTGGACGACGATGGTCACGAAGTCGTCGTACCAGCCCAGTGCATCGCTGGGCTCGCCCCAGTGCAGCAGCGGCAGGCAGGCCTGGGCGGCGATATCGATGGCCATGGCGTCGGTCACCTCCAGGCCGTGCGCGCCATGGAACTGCTTGCCGTCGAGAAACAGCGCGCTGAGCGCGCGCAGCTTGGCCTGGTCGGGCAGGGGCAGGGCGGCCAGAAAGGGGTGGCGCTGCAGGGTTTCCAGCCACTGCGTGGCCGGAATGTCGGGCACGGGGGCGAGGGTGGCGCGCAGGCTGCTGCGCAGGCGGTTCCAGAAAGCGGGCATACCGCTACATGGGGACGATGGCGATGCGTTCCAGTCCTGCAGCGGTCAGCCGCAGCACATCGGCACGCGGGGGCCGGGCGGCGGCGTCCCAGTCGCTCAGCACCACACGCCGCAGGCCGGGGGCCAGGGCGTGTTCGGCCGGGCGGTGCGTGTGGCCATGGATCAGGGTGGCGGCCTGGGCGGTGTGCAGCCAGACGATGGCGGCGGGGGTGTCCACATCGGCATAGGGCGCTCCGGACTGCTTGCGCGCCTCGCTCTCCTGCCGGATACCGCGCGCTTGCGCGCGGCGCTGCGCCAGGGGCTGGGCCAGAAAGCGCTCTTGCCATTCGGCGCTGCGTGCCTGCACGCGAAAGCGCTGGTAGTCCACATCGTCCAGGCACAGCAGGTCGCCGTGGCTCAGCACGGAGCGCTGGCCGCCGAAGCTCAGCACAGTGGGATCCTGCAGGCCGTTGATGCCGCAGTGGCGCAGGAAGGCGTCGCCCGCGAGAAAATCGCGGTTGCCGTGCATGAAGAACACGGGCAGGCGCTGCGCGGCCTGCTGCAGCGCGGCGCAGGCCTGCGCTTCAAAGCTGCCGGGCTCCTGCAGGGCATCGTCGCCCACCCAGACCTCGAACAGGTCGCCCAGGATGAACAGCGCGTCGGCGGGCGTGGTCTGCAGGTAGCTTTGCCACGCCGCCACGGTGGCGGGCTCGGTGGCCTGCAGGTGCAGGTCGGAAATGAAATCGACCGTGCGCCAGTGCGAAGGAGCGGCAAGCTCCTCGAACCGGGGCACGGTCGGGGTCACGGGAGGGGCCGTGTCAGGGGATCAGAGGGCTACAGCCTTTTCGATCACCACGTCGTCCTTGGGCACGTCGTCATGGAAGCCCTTGCGGCCCGTCTTGACGGCCTTGATCTTGTCCACCACGTCGGTGCCGCCGACCACCTTGCCGAACACGGCATAGCCCCAGCCCTGGGCGTTGGGGGCTGTGTGGTTCAGGAAGCCGTTGTCGGCCACGTTGATGAAGAACTGCGCGGTGGCCGAGTGCGGGTCGCTGGTGCGGGCCATGGCCACGGTGTAGTTGGCGTTCTTCAGGCCGTTCTTGGCTTCGTTCTCGATGGGCGCGTCGGTGCCCTTCTGGTTCATGCCGGGCTCGAAGCCGCCGCCCTGGACCATGAAGCCGGGGATCACGCGGTGGAAGATGGTGTTGTTGTAGTGGCCCTTGTTCACGTAGGACAGGAAGTTCTCCGTGGACTTGGGGGCTTTTTCAGCGTCGAGTTCGAGGGTGATGACACCGTAGCCGGTGATGTGCAGTTCGACCTGGGGGTTGCTCATGGTGTTTTCCTTCAAGAATGGGTTACTTCACCAGCGTGGCGGAAGTGATGGTGACGGGCGTGGTGGGCACGTTCTGGAACGGGCCCTTGTTGCCCGTGGCCACGGCCTTGATCTTGTCCACCACCTCGGTTCCGCTCACCACCTTGCCGAACACGGCATAGCCGTGACCGTCAGGCTGGGGGGCGTTGAGCATGGCGTTGTCTTTCACGTTGATGAAGAACTGTGCCGTGGCGGAATCGGGCACGTTGGTGCGCGCCATGGCAATCGTGTATTTGTCGTTCTTCAGCCCGTTGGCGGCTTCGAGCGGGATCGGGGAGCGCATCGGCTTTTGCGTCATGTCGGCGGTGAAGCCGCCGCCCTGGATCATGAAACCGTCGATCACGCGGTGGAAGATGGTGCCGTCGTAGTGCTTGTCTTTCACATAGGTGAGAAAGTTTTCCACGGTCTTGGGCGCCTTGGCGGGGTCAAGCTGCACGACGATGTCGCCCATCGAGGTGGATAGCTTGACCTTGGGGGCTTCCTGGGCGTGCACGGGCGCTACTGAAAGCATAGCTGTAAGCGCAATACCAGCAAGCGCCAGAGTCGAATTTCTTCTGGAAATCATCCAATTACTCCTTCGAAAAATATCTGCCAGCGGTCGCCCCGGCGGGCCCAGAACTGCCGCTTGACGGGCCCGGTGCGGGCGCCTTCGGCCACCTCGCCGAACGTCACCACCATGGTATCGGTGGTATCGGTCCAGCGCAGGTAGGACTTGTCCTTGAGTTCGATGTCCCGGCCGCCCAGCGCACGGGTTTCGGCCTGCAGCACGGTGGACCACTCGGCCAGCGTCTTCTTCTTGTGGCCCTGGAAATCGGGGGCATAAAAGCCCATCAGGCGCTGCATGTCACCGTTGGTCTTGGCGCTGCGCCAGGCATTGAGCACAGCCTCGAACGACTGGCGGTCGGCCTGGACGCTGTGCGGCTGCACCCAGTCCAGTTGCCGGGCAATGACCACGGGCGTGGTGCGCGGCTCCACGGTGCGCAGCAGGCGCTCCAGGTCGGGGTTGGCCAGCGCGACGCAGCCGTCGGTGGCCTGGGGCGCGCGCGCGAACTGGTCGGGTGGCGTGCCGTGCAGCCAGATGCCGCTGCCGGTCTTGCCGCGCAACTGGTCGAGCGCGTTGGGGTAATTCAGGGGCAGCGCGCCCGAGCCGTAAAAGTCGCGCAGCGTGGCAGGGTCGAGGCGGCTGGTGATGAAGTACACGCCCAGCGGGGTGCGCTGGTCGCCTTCGACCACCTTCTCGATACCGAGTTTGCCCACCGAGGCGTAGTAGTCGGCCACCAGCCGCAGGCCCTTGGGGGTGTTCTCGAACAGGTACAGGCGCGAGAGCGCCGCATCGACCGCGATGGCATGGCGGTAGCGGGGCGCCAGTTGCAAGAATTGCGAGGGAATGCTGTGCTCGGCCGGGCGTGCGCGCCGGGCCACCACGCGCTGGCGCGATTCGGTGCGCAGTTCGTCCAGAACCGTTTTGGCGCTGGCGCTGCCGGTCCCAGAGGGGGCGGGCACGTCGCCCAGGCGCTGCAGCGCCCGGGTGCGCGCCGAGAGCAGGTCGCCCAGGGCGAGCTGGGCCAGCTGGAAGTTGGGATAGTCGTTGACCAGGCGCTCGGCGCTGGCCAGGGCCTCGCGGGTGCGGCCTTCGCTGGTGAGCTGAAAGACCTGCAGCAACCGGGTCTCGGCCTGGCCGTCGCGCAGCGGGGGAGTGGGCTGGGTGGTGGCGGCACGCCGTGCCTTGCCCTTGCCAGCCGTTCCCTGGGAGAGCGCTGGCAGGGCCACCAGCTGCGAGGCAATCAATACACCCACGGCCACCAGGCGACGGCCCGTGGAGGAAACCACAAACATGCGTTGTCTCAAAGTCGGGTCAGGGCCACCGGAGCGGGCCACGGTGCGTGGGTCAGAAAGTGCGCCATCAGCCCCCCGTCGATTCGCGCACGATGGTCCAGCGGCCCTGGTGTTGCACCAGGTCCAGCGTCTTGCGGCTGGAGACATTGAGCGCGTCTGCGCTGTAGGCCTGGTGGAAGCGGGCCGTGGCCTTGTTGCCGTCCACGGTGACCTGGATGTCCGACAGTTTCACGCTGATGCGCTTTTTGTTCACGATGCGCGCCTCGCGCTCTTTTTCCCAGGCGGCGCGGGTCTGGCGGCCAGGGGGGGTGAAGTCCTTGCCGTAGGCCGCCAGGTAGGCCTTCATGTTCTTGGCGGCCCAGGCGTCTGCCCAGGCCTGGATGGCGGCGGTGACGGCCTTCTCGGCGCCGGAATCGCTGTCGGGGGCTTTGGCAGGTGCGGGCGCCGGAGTGGCCGGCGCAGCCTGCGGGGCAGGAGCCGGCGCTGCGACAGATGCAGGCGCCGGGGCGGGCGCTGGGGCCGGGGCCGGTGCGGCGGCCGGTGCCGGGGTTGCGGGTTTGACCGCCGCCACGGGCGCTGCTGCGGCCGCCGGGCGGGGCGGGGCGTCTGCAGTGAATATGTCGCGGATCAGTGCCAGCTTGGGTTTGACCGAGCCGGCGTTGTTGGCATCAATCTGCAAGGCCTTGTTGTAGGCCTGGCTGGCCAGCTTGGCGTAGATGTCGCCCAGGTTCTCGTGCGCGGTGGCGTAGCTGGGGTTGGTGCGGATGGCCATCTCCAGCGCCGCGCGGGACTTGTCGAGCTGGTTCTGGCTGGCGTAGATCACGGCCAGGTTGTTGTAGGGCTCGGGCAGCTCGGGGTACTCTTCCGTCAGCTTGGTGAAGGTGACGATGGCGTCGTTCTGTTTGCCCGCATCGGCCTGTGCCACGCCGCGCAAAAAGCGCAACTGCGGGTCGCGCGGTGTGGCGGCCAGGCGCTGGTCGGCCTTGGCCAGTGCTTCGGTGGGCTTGCCGGCCTTGAGCAGCTGGGTGATTTCGGCGTAGTCGTTGGCCTGGGCCAGGCCCGTGCCTACGAGAGCTGTCAGGGCCAGCAGGCGCAGGAGACGGGGGAGGGTGCGGCGGACTTGCTTCATGGGCATGCGATCGTGTGGGGGGGCGTGCCCGGACCCGGGCCGGGCTTATACTGCGGCGGATTGTAGCTGAGGGGGTGTCATGACAGTGTGCTGTTGCCGCTGCTGATTTGCATGGCGCCCGGTGCCGGGCGCGCCCCTCGGGCGGTGCACCGCATCCCCGTGCTGCCGGGTGAACCCGCTTTGCCCATCTCCCCCGTTTTCCGTGACTGACATCCCATGAGTTTGCGCATCTACAACACGCTTTCGCGTGCCCTGGAGGACTTTTCCCCGATCGAACCCGGCCGTGTGCGCATGTACGTCTGTGGCATGACCGTGTACGACCTGTGCCACCTGGGCCATGCGCGTTCCATGGTGGCCTTCGATGTCGTGCAGCGCTGGCTGCGCGCCAGCGGCTATGCCGTGACCTACGTGCGCAACATCACCGACATCGACGACAAGATCATCAAGCGCGCCGTGGAGAACGGCGAGACCATCCGTGGCCTGACCGACCGCATGATCGCCGCGCTGCACCAGGACGCCGACGCCCTGGGCATCCAGCGCCCCGACCACGAGCCGCGTGCCACCGAGTACGTGCCGCAGATGCTGGCGATGATCGGCCAGCTCGAAGGCAAGGGCCTGGCCTACCAGGCGGGCAATGGCGACGTGAACTATGCCGTGCGCAAGTTTCCCGGCTACGGCAAGCTCTCGGGCAAGTCGCTCGACGAGCTGCAGGCCGGCGAGCGCGTGGCCGTGCAGGAGGGCAAGGGCGATCCGCTGGACTTCGTGCTCTGGAAGAGCGCCAAGCCCGCCGAGCCTGCCGAGGTGAAGTGGCAAAGCGCCTGGGGCGAGGGCCGCCCGGGCTGGCACATCGAGTGCTCGGCCATGGGCTGCGAGCTGCTCGGCCAAAGTTTCGACATCCATGGCGGCGGCGCCGACCTGCAGTTTCCGCACCACGAGAACGAGATCGCCCAGAGCGAGGGTGCCAACGGCCAGCCGTTCGCGCGCTTCTGGATGCACAACGGCTTCATCAACGTGGACAACGAGAAGATGTCCAAGAGCCTGGGCAACTTCTTCACCATCCGCGATGTGCTGAAAGAGTACGACGCCGAGACGGTGCGCTTCTTCGTCGTGCGCAGCCACTACCGCAGCCCGCTGAACTACAGCGACATGCATCTGGATGACTCCCGCGCCGCGCTCAAGCGCTTGTACACCGCGCTCTCGCTCGTGGCGCCTGCCGAGGTGGTCATCGACTGGAAGGAGCCCTACGCCGCGCGTTTCAAGGCGGCCATGGACGAGGACTTCGGTACGCCCGAGGCCGTGGCGGTGCTGTTCGACTTGGCGGGAGAGGTCAACCGCAACAAGTCGGCGCAGGCCGCCGGCCTGCTCAAGGCGCTGGGCGGCTGCCTGGGCCTGCTGCAGGGCGAACCGCAGGCTTTCCTGCAGGCGGGCGCGGGTTTCGACGAAGCCGCCATCCAGGCACAGATCGCCGCACGCGCTGCCGCCAAGGCCGCGAAGAACTTTGCCGAGGCCGACCGCATCCGCAACGAGCTGCTGGCGGCGGGCATCGTGCTCAAGGATTCGCCTACGGGCACCACCTGGGAAGCTGCCCAGTGACGATTTTTATGAAAAAAATGGCCTCCAGGGCAATTGGGGTATGCGGTGCCAGCTACTAAAAAGATAGCTATCGAGGCGTCCGGCCTGGCTTCGCCCGGCTACTGGACCGAGGCCTGCAAGCACCTGATGAAGAAGGACCGGGTGATGAAGCGCCTGATCCCGCAGTACGGCGATGCCGCGCTGCAGTCGCGCGGCGACGCCTTTGTCACGCTGGCGCGCAGCATCGTGGGCCAGCAGATCTCGGTGAAAGCCGCGCAGACGGTGTGGGAGCGCTTTGCCGCGCTGCCGCGTGTCATGACGCCTGCGGCAGTGCTCAAGCTCAAGATCGACGACATGCGCGCCGCCGGCCTGTCGGCGCGCAAGGTCGAGTACCTGGTGGACCTGGCCCTGCATTTCGATGCCGGCAAGCTGCATGTGGACGGCTGGCACGGTATGGAGGACGAAGCCATCATCGCCGAGCTGGTGGCCATCCGCGGCATTGGCCGCTGGACGGCCGAGATGTTCCTCATCTTCCACCTGATGCGGCCCAACGTGCTGCCGCTGGACGACGTGGGGCTGATCAACGGCATCAGCCAGAACTATTTTTCCGGCGACCCGGTCAGCCGCAGCGACGCCCGCGAGGTCGCCGAGGCCTGGAAGCCCTGGTGCAGCGTCGCCACTTGGTATATTTGGCGCTCGCTGGACCCCCTGCCGGTGACGTATTGAAGTGGAACACCCCCCTGAGGCCCTGCGGGCCTTCCCCCCGCTCTCGCAGCGCTATGCGCTGCGGGCAGGGGGACGCTCCCAGCGCGGCGGGGCGGCCCTTGCGCGGGAGCCCTGGCCTGGGCAGCGCCAGTTTCGCGTGTCGCGGGTGGTGCGCAGCGCAATGAGTATCTGAAAGACAAGAGGAGAACCATCTTGGCGAAAAAAACTTTCCTGGACTTCGAGACCCCGATTGCCGACCTCGAATCCAAAATCGAAGAACTGCGTTACGTACAGACCGAGAGCGCGGTCGATATCTCCGACGAGATCGACCAGCTCAGCAAGAAGAGCCAGCAGCTCACCAAGGACATCTACTCCGATCTGACCCCCTGGCAGATCACCAAGATTGCACGCCACCCCGAGCGCCCCTACACGCTCGACTATGTGCGCGACCTGTTCACCGACTTTGTCGAGATGCACGGCGACCGGCATTTTTCTGACGACAAGTCCATCGTCGGCGGTCTGGCACGCTTCAATGGCCATGCCTGCATGGTGATGGGTCACCAGAAAGGGCGCGACACCAAGGAGCGCGCGCTGCGCAACTTCGGCATGACGCGCCCCGAGGGCTACCGCAAGGCGCTGCGCCTGATGAAGACGGCCGAGAAGTTCCACCTGCCAGTGTTCACCTTCGTGGACACGCCCGGCGCCTTCCCCGGCATCGATGCCGAGGAGCGCGGCCAGTCCGAGGCCATCGGCCGCAACATCTACGAGATGGCGCAGCTCGAAGTGCCCATCATCACCACCATCATCGGCGAGGGCGGCTCGGGTGGCGCACTGGCGCTGAGTGTGGGCGACCAGCTGCTGATGCTGCAGTATTCGATCTACTCCGTCATCAGCCCCGAAGGCTGCGCCTCCATCCTCTGGAAGACCAGCGACAAGGCCCAGGAGGCCGCCGAGGCCTTGGGCATCACGGCGCACCGCCTTAAGGCGCTGGGTCTGGTGGACAAGATTGTCAGCGAGCCCGTGGGCGGCGCGCACCGCGATCCCAAGCAGATGTCGTCCCTGCTCAAACGCGCCCTGGGCGACGCCTTCCGCCAGGTCGCCGACCTCAAGGTGAAAGACCTGCTGGAGCGCCGCTACGAGCGCCTGCAGAGCTACGGCCGCTTTACCGACACCAAAGCCGATAGTCGCTGACCCACGCCTGCGCGGTCGGGCATCCCCGCCATGACGCAGACCGTTGACGCGGCCCTCGACGCCTTCACCCCGGCCCTGCCGCTGGCCGTGGGCCTGAGCGGCGGCGCCGACTCCACCGCCCTGCTGCTGGGCTGCGCAGAGCGCTGGCCCGGTCAGGTGCGGGCCATCCATGTGCACCACGGGCTGCAGAGTGCGGCCGGTGTTTTCGAGCGCCACTGTGTGGACCTGTGCGCGCGCCTGCAGGTGCCGCTGCAGGTGCAGCGCGTGGACGCGCGCCACGCCCCCGGCCAAAGCCCCGAAGACGCCGCCCGCATCGCCCGTTACAAGGCTTTTGAGGCTGCAGCGCAAGCTGGTCCAGCGGAATTCGCTATTCAATCTATAGCGCTGGCGCAGCATGCCGACGACCAGGTGGAAACGCTGCTGCTCGCGCTCTCGCGCGGTGCCGGCGTGGCCGGGCTGGCGGCCATGCCCGCCTTCTGGCAGCGCGGCGGCCTGGAATGGCATCGCCCGCTGCTGACGGTACCCGGCGCCGAATTGCGCGTCTGGCTGCACGCACGTGGCCAGCACTGGGTGGAGGATCCGAGCAACCAGGACGAGCGCTACACGCGCAACCGCATTCGTGCGCGCCTGCTGCCCGCGCTGGAGGCCGCATTTCCGCAGTTCCGCGACACCTTCGCGCGCAGCGCACGCCATGCGGCCCAGGCCAGCGAACTGCTCGACGACCTGGCCCGGCAGGACCTGGCCGAGGTCGGTGACCCGCCCCGCATCGCGTCACTGCAGCCGCTCAGCCCGGCGCGCCAGGGCAACGTGCTGCGCCTCTGGCTGCGCCAGGCGCACCAGACCACGCCGTCGAGTGCGCAGCTTGATGCGCTGCGCGTGCAGATCACCGCCTGTACCACGCGCGGCCACCGCATCCACATCAAGGTGGGGCGCGGCTTCGTCGAGCGCGAGGGGGCGGTGCTGCGTTGGTACAATCCCTGAGTTTTGGCCCCAACACGCACGAGAGCCGGCGGCGCCCCAAAACAGTGTCCACCCCGCGCCGCGGACCACGGCTTCGTCACCAAGCTATCCCATGCCATTGATCGTTCACAAATACGGCGGCACCTCGATGGGTTCGCCCGAGCGCATCCGCAACGTCGCCAAGCGCGTGGCCAAGTGGGCGCGTGCCGGCCACCAGATGGTCGTGGTGCCCAGCGCCATGAGCGGCGAGACCAACCGCCTGCTGGCCCTGGCCAAGGAGCTGGCCCCATCGCGCGTATCGCCCGCCTACAACCGCGAACTCGACATGCTGGCCGCCACGGGCGAGCAGGCGTCTTCGGCGCTGCTGGCCATCGCCCTGCAGGCCGAGGGCATGGAGTCCGTCAGCTATGCCGGCTGGCAGGTGCCCATCCGCACCGACAGCAGCTACACCAAGGCACGCATCGAATCGATTGACGACCAGCGCGTGCGCGCCGATCTGAACGCCGGCAAGGTGGTCATCGTCACCGGCTTCCAGGGCATCGACGAGCAGGGTCACATCACCACGCTGGGCCGCGGCGGCTCCGACACCTCGGCCGTGGCCGTGGCGGCCGCGATGAAGGCCGACGAGTGCCTGATCTACACCGACGTCGATGGCGTCTACACCACCGACCCGCGCGTGGCGCCTGCCGCCCGTCGCCTGACCACGGTGAGCTTCGAGGAAATGCTGGAAATGGCCAGCCTCGGCAGCAAGGTGCTGCAGATCCGCTCGGTCGAATTCGCCGGCAAATACAAGGTGCCCATGCGCGTGCTCTCGAGCTTCACGCCCTGGGACATCGACATCCACGAAGAAGCCAAGTCCGGCACGCTGATCACTTTTGAGGAAGACGAAAAAATGGAACAAGCCGTCGTATCCGGCATCGCCTTCAACCGCGATGAAGCCAAGATTTCCGTGCTCGGCGTGCCCGACACCCCCGGCATCGCCTACCGCATCCTCGGCCCCGTGGCCGATGCCAACATCGAAGTCGACGTCATCATCCAGAACCTGAGCAAGGACGGCAAGACCGACTTCAGCTTCACCGTGCACCGCAACGACTACGTGCGCACCATCGAGCTGCTCAAGGAAAAGGTGTTGCCCGCCCTGGGTGCCCAGGACGTGGTGGGCGACGCCAAAATCTGCAAGGTCAGCATCGTCGGCATCGGCATGCGCAGCCATGTGGGCGTGGCCAGCACCATGTTCCGCGTGCTCAGCGAAGAGGGCATCAACATCCAGATGATCTCCACCTCGGAGATCAAGACCTCTGTCGTCATCGACGAAAAGTACCTCGAACTGGCCGTGCGCGCACTGCACACCGCCTTCGATTTGGACAAGCCCGCAGAGTGAAACGGCCCTCAATCTGAGGCATAATAGCGGGATTGGAAACGTGACCGAGTGGCCGAAGGTGCTCCCCTGCTAAGGGAGTATGGGGTGTAGAGCCTCATCGAGGGTTCGAATCCCTCCGTTTCCGCCAAACAAAAGCCTAAGTGATGCATTCACTTAGGCTTTTTTTATTCTGCGGCGTCCTACGCCCACGTGCGTGAGAAGGGCGCTTGCGGGCGTCGTCGCTTGGGCTCACCATGCGGCTGGCGCCCCGCTTTCGGTGCGCTATTCCCCAGGGTCCTCGGACGGTCCGCGCCTTGCGCCCGGCCGCAGTCTTTTCCATTGGTGCAGAATGTAAGTAAATGTGGAAGCTCGCACCCCGTCAGCGATCGTCCGGCACGGCCGCGCCGCGCGCAGCAGCCTGGCGGCATCTGCGCCGCCGGCGCCTGTTCGGGGTGACCTTGCTGGAGCTGATGATCGCCGTGCTCGTGGTCGGGCTGCTGACGGGCATCGCGGTGCCCAGCTACAACGCATACATGGAGCGTGCCAAGGTGGCGACGGCGAAGAAGGACATCCTGGAGATCAGCGCGCGGCTTGATCGTGCTTTCGTGGCCACGAACAAATACCCGGCCAACCTCAGCGCACTCGGCGGCGCCCCCCTGGATCCGTGGGGCAACCCCTACCGCTACCTGGCGATGGACGGCGCCACGGTCGGGCAAAAGCGCAAGGACAAATCGCTGCATCCGCTCAACAGCGATTACGACCTGTACAGCATGGGGCCCGACGGGAAAAGCCAGACCCCCTTGACGGCCAAGGCGAGCCGGGACGACATCATCCGAGCCAACAACGGGGGTTTCATCGGGGTCGCCGAGGACTATTGAATGCGCCTCAACGCGGCCGGAACGTTCCTTCAAAGCCGCGTCGGGCGGCAGTTGTTCGTGGCGTTCTTCTTCCTCGTCGCCATACCCGTGGGTGCGGTGTCGCTGCTGGCCTACCAGCTCACGGAGTTCATTGTCCGGCATTCGGCCACGCAGCTGAGCACCGAGCTGAGCAAATCGATAGGGCTCAACCTGATCGACCGCCTGCGCTTCGCCGAAAACCTGCTCGGCATGGTGTTGCAGAACCAGGGGAACCCCTCCAATCCGGCGCTGCGCGCGCACCTCGACCAGGTGTTCAGCAGCGTCGACCGGTTGCCGCCCGAGCCAGGGCGCCCGCCCGGACCCACCGCGCTTCAGGTCGAGGAAGCTGGCTCGGACACGCCTTCCGTCCATCTGGAACTCGCGGGCCCGCAGGGGCGTGTGCGCGGGCGGATCAACCCGGAATATCTGTGGGAAAACGTGCAGTCGGGTTCGCACCGGATCTGCTTTTCGGGCGCACCCTTCGCCGCGCCGTTCTGCCAGGGTGCCCAGGTGGCGGAGGAGGGCGCGGTCGTGACCCGGCGCGACATCCTGTTCGTGCCGTATTTCGCCGCGCAACCCTGGACCATCACCACCACGCACCAGCCCAACGTCGCGCGCTACCTGCCACTCGGCCTGGCCGCCCTGGTGGCCAACGTCGCCGGAATTGCCTTCCTGCTCGCGCTGGTGGGCAGTTCGGTATTGCTGCGCAAGCTCACGCGGCCGCTGGATGCACTGAGCGTCGGCACCCGGGCGGTGCTGCGCGGAGATTTTGGCCAACGCGTCCACATCGCCGGGCCGCGCACCGAGTTCACCGACCTGGCGGATTCCTTCAATGCCATGACCGACGAGGTGGGCCGCGACCTGGAACTGCTCCAGGCGCTGGCGCACATCGATGCGGCCATCATGCAGCACCAGTCGTTCGAGGACGTGGTGCGCCGGGTGCTGCTGCACCTCGATGCGGCCGACTTCGGCGGGCAGCTGCTGGTCCTGCAGCGCTTGCGTGCAGCCCCGCAGGTGCTGGCGCTGGGGCTCGCGCCCGACGGGCAGCTGCAGCACGGCACGGCGGCGGAAGCCGGCCCGGCGGCCGACCTCCCCATTGGCAAGACCCAGGACAAGGAGGTGTGGCTGCGCGTCGGCCACGCGGGCTCCGGGCGCGCCGAGCGGGAGCTGGCGGTGTTCCGGCAGCGCCTGGCCGTGGCCCTGCAGGCCGAGGAGTGGGAGCGCCAGCTGCGCGCGCGGGCCACGCGCGACAGCCTGACCGGCCTGCTCAACCGTTTCGGCCTGGTGGACCTCATCGACCAGCTCGCCCGGGGGCGCCCGGGGCAGCCGCCGCCGGCAACGTTCGCCGTGGTGTACCTTGATCTGGACGGCTTCAAGGAAATCAACGACGCCTACGGCCACGATGTCGGCGACCGCCTCCTGCAAGGCGTGGCCGAGCGGCTACGGACGACGCTGGGCAACGCGCCGGGCATCGCCCGGCTCGGGGGGGACGAATTCGTCTTCGTGCTTTCGGCGGATCCGGTGCACAGTTTCGTGCAGAGCGCGCAGGCGGTGCTGGGCGCGGTGCGCGCGCCGTTCAGCGTGCCGCCGCGGCAACTGCATGTGTCCGCCAGCATTGGCATGGCGCTGTTTCCCGAGCACGGCCTGACGCACGACGACCTGCTCAAGTTCGCCGACCTGGCCATGTACAGCGCCAAAAAGGCCGGCCGCAACCGCATCGCGCTCTACGACCCCGCAATGAACGACGAAGTCGCCGACCGCCTCGGCCTGCGCCGCGATTTGCGCGGTGCGCTGGATGCGGGGCATATCTACGTGGTGTACCAGCCCCGGGTCCGCGGCGCTGGCGGCGCGGTGGTTTCGGTCGAAGCGCTGCTGCGTTGGCACCACCCGGAGAAGGGCTTCGTTTCGCCCGATGTCTTCATTGCGCTGGCGGAGGAATCGGGCTTCATCATCGAGCTCGGGCGCTGGGTGCTGGCAGAGGCGCTGCGGCAGTTCCAGCGGTGGCGCCAGGACCCGCAGCACCCCGTGCGGCAGATTTCCGTCAACCTCTCGCCCATACAGCTGGCGGACCCGGCCCTGCCGGGGGAGATCCAGGCCATGCTGGACCAATTCGGCATCCGAAGCGGCGAGCTGGAGCTGGAAGTGACCGAGGGCGCGCTGATCCGCGACGTGGATGCCGCCGTGGTCCGGCTGGACGCCCTGCGTGCCCTGGGCGTGGCCATTGCGCTCGACGATTTCGGCACCGGCTATTCCGCCATGAGCTATCTGAGCCGGCTGCCGTTCGATACGCTCAAGATCGACAAGAGTTTCGTCTTCGCCTTCGAGATCGAGCGTCCGGCACTGGCCATTGCCAAGGCCATCGTGGCGCTGGCGAAGGCGCTGGACAAGCGCGTCGTTGCCGAAGGCGTGGAAACACCCGCCCAGGCGGCCCTGCTCGAGGCGCTGGGCGTGGACGAGCTCCAGGGCTTCCTCTACGGCAAGCCGCAGACCGCCGAAGCGCTGGGTGTGCTGTGGGCCAGCACGGGCGCCGCAGCGGCGAACTCCTAGACGTGGCGCTTGGGCGCCCCCGGCGCCGGCAGCCCGGCCGCCTGGTGGTCGGCCTGCTCGTGCAAGGCCTCCAGCACGTGGCACTGCGCGTCGGCGCCGTCGCACTGGCTGCGCAGGCCGCGCAGGTGCTGCTCCAGCGCCTGCAGCTCCCGACGCCGGGTGCGCACGTGGGCGATGTGCTCGTCGAGCGTCCGGCAGGCGGCGTGCGCGTCGGCGGGCGGCGTACCGTCCATGGCCAGCAGCGTGCGCACTTCGCCGAGCGACATGTCCATGGCCCGGCACAGGCGGATGAAACGCAGGCGGTGCACGTCGGCCTCGCTGTACAGGCGGTAGCGGTTGCTCTCTCGGCCCCCGGGCGAGAGCAGCCCTTCGTGTTCGTAGTAGCGCATGTTGGCGGCCGACACGCCAGAGCGGCGCGCTGCTTCGCCGATGCGCCAGCGCGCCGTCTCCGAGGGCGCTGCCGTCCGCGCCGCGCCGGCTTGACCTTCAAGTGGCTTCATGGATTGAAATGATGGCATGAAAAACGAAACCCTTCATTTGCCGTCGCAGCATGGTGATGCCCCTGTTCAGGACGCTGGCCGGGGCGCCGCCGCCCACGGCGGTCCGCGTGTCCGCATCGCCTGCTGCCCTGGCGGGATGCAGGAAAGCACGGCGGAAACAGGCGCGGCCGGCGAACGCACGGCCTGCAAAGGCGCTGCCCCCGGCAGCGACCACGAGCTGCGCACGCACATCCGCCGGACGAAAACCACGACCACGACCACGGCGGCCTGCCGGGCTGGGGCCGCCTGGGCGTGGCGCTGGCGGGGGCCGCGGGGGCCGAGCTGCTGCACCTGCTCGGCCCGCAGACGCCGGGGTGGAACGCCGGCGGCATGGCCCTGGCGGCGGCTTCCATCGCCCTGGCAGGCCTGGGCGTGTACCGCAGCGGGATCGCCGCGCTGCTGCGCGGCCAGCTTGGCATCAGCGCACTGATGGCGGTGGCGGTGACCGGCGCCTTCGCCATCGGCCAGTGGCCGGAGGCGGCGATGGTGATGGCGCTGTACGCCCTGGCCGAACGCATCGAGGAAGGCGCCGTGGCCCGCGCGCGCAACGCCATCGGCAGCCTGCTGGCGCTCAGCCCCGAGCGGGCGGAATTGCGCCGTGCCGATGGCAGCTGGGAGAGCGTGCCGGTGGCCGAGGTGGCGCTCGGCAGCACGCTGCGCATCCGCCCCGGCGGCCGGGTCCCGCTCGACGGTACGGTGCTGCGCGGCGCGAGCGCGGTCGATGAATCCAGCGTCACCGGCGAAAGCCTGGCGGTGGACAAGGGCGTGGGCGACGCCTTGTACGCCGGCACGCTGAACGCCCAGGCCGAGCTCGAAATGCGCGTCACGGCGGCGTCCGGCGCCACCACGCTCGACCGCATCATCCGCACGGTGGAAGAAGCCCAGGCGGCGCGCGCACCGGTGCAGCGATTGGTGGACCGGTTTGCCGCCGTCTACACGCCGGCGGTGTTCACCCTGGCCGTGCTGGTGGCGCTGGGCGCGCCGCTGCTGTTCGGCTGGCCTTGGCTGGACGCGCTCTACCGCGCGCTGGTGCTGCTGGTCATCGCCTGCCCCTGCGCGCTGGTGCTGTCCACGCCGATCACGGTGGTCAGTGGCCTGGCGGCAGCGGCGCGGCGCGGCATCCTGATCAAGGGCGGGGCCTGGCTGGAGCTGGCGCGCGGCATCCGCGCCGTGGCGTTCGACAAGACGGGCACCATCACCACCGGCCGCCCGGTGCTGGTGGCCGAGGCCGAATTTGGCGGTGGCGGCGCACGCCCGGTGGCCCTCGCCCTGGCGGGGCGCTCGGACCACCCGGTCTCGCAGGCCATCGCGCAGGCCGGGGCGGCGGCGCCCGTGCTGGACGTGCAGGGTTTCAGCGCCCTGGCTGGGCGCGGCGTGCAAGCGCGGATCGGGGGCCAGGATTGGCAGCTGGGCAACTGGCGCTGGATGCGCGAGCTCGGCCTGGAAAGCGCGGAGGTTGCGCGCGTGGTTGCCGCGCACGAGGCCGAGGGCCGCAGCGTCACGCTGCTGGCCGACTCGGAGCAGGTGCGCGCGCTGTTCGCCGTGGCCGACACCCTGCGCCCGCAGGCCGCGCACGCCGTGGCCGAGCTGCGCGCGCTGGGCATCGTGCCTGTCATGCTCACCGGCGACCACGCCGGCGTGGCGCAGGCCGCGGCCAGGGCAGCGGGCATCGAGGAGGTGCACGCCGATCTGCTGCCCGGGGACAAGCTGGACGCCATTGCCGGCATGCAGGCGCGTTTCGGCCGCACGGCGATGGCGGGCGACGGCATCAACGACGCGCCGGCGCTGGCGCGCGCCGACATCGGTTTCGCCATGGGCGCGGCCGGCACCGACGTGGCCATGGAGACGGCCGACGTCGTCATCATGAACGACGACCTGCGCCGCGTGGCCGATACGGTGCGCCTGTCGCGCCGCACGCACGCCGTGCTGGTGCAGAACATCGCGCTCTCGCTCGGCATCAAGCTCGCGTTCCTGGCGCTCGCCCTGGCCGGGAGCGCGACCCTGTGGATGGCGGTGTTCGCCGACATGGGCGCCAGCCTGCTGGTGGTGGCCAACGGCCTGCGCATGCTGCGCCCGGCCCCCCCGCCGCGTGGCGCAGAAATTTGGGCAAAAAATGCCTCCAGCGCTTGATAAGTATTGATTTGTTGCTATCAAAAAAATTGTTTTCATGGGGCATTCCCGTTCAGGCGGCGCGCACCGAGCACTTGAAGACGCGCGCCATCTGTGCGAGCGCGCAGTCCTTGCGCTCGCTGGCCTCGGCGGCGGTGCAGTTGCGCGGCACCCAGACCTCGAAGCCGCGCATGTAGGCGTCCATGGCGGTGAGTTGCACGCACATGTCGGTGGCGAAGCCGACAACCACCAGGCGCTGCGTCTTCATCTGGCGCAGCAGGTGCTCCAGCGGGGTCGAATGGAAGGCCGAATGCAGGGGTTTGAGAATGGTCAGGTCCTGTGGCCGGGGCGCCAGCAGCGTCGCGATCGCGCCGCGCGCGCCGCGCAGTTGCTGGCAGCCTTCCAGCAGCTCCTGGAAGTTAGAGCGCCAGCGGCCATAGTTGTCGTTGGCGTACACCGCCGTGCACCCCGCGCGCTCCAGCCGGGCCTTGAGCCTGGCAATGGCGTGCGCGGCCTTCAGCGCGTGGGGCAGCAGGCGGCCAGCGGCGGGAAACCGCATGGGGTTGATCACGTCCACCAGGACCAGCACCGTGGGGCTGGGCGCGAGCCGGGCGTCCGGGCCGATGCGCAGCTTGCCGCTCATCCCGCCGCTCCCGGCGCCGTGGCCGGCTTTTTCAGGATGCTGATGCGCCCGTCGGCCTCCAGGAAGGCGCAGGCCATGCTGGGCAGGTCGCAGTCGGCTTCGCGCAGCGCCTCTTCGGCGTCGGCATAGGGGACATGCTGCTGCTTGAGCACCTGGGTGAACAGCCGTCCGTCCTTGCCGATCAGCACCGCCTCGCCCGCCACCCAGCGCTGCACTGTGCGGCTGCGCGCGGTGACGACGGCGACCAGCATGTTGAGTGCCATCAGCACCGCCGCGCTGACCAGGCCGCCGAATACCGAGGTGTCGCCGCCATTCAGCGCGTTGGACACCGCTTCGCTCAGCAGCATCACCACCAGCAGGTCGAAAGGCGTGAACTGGCCCACGGTGCGCCGGCCGGAAACGCGTATCAAGAGCAGCAGCGCGGCATACACCACCGCCCCGCGCACCGGCAATTCCCACCAGGCCGTCTGCAAGGACCACATCGCCGCTTCCCCATGAACCACACCTGCGCGATGGTGCGGCTGCAAAGCGCCGATCGGCGTAGGAAAGCGGCAGCAGTCGGCGTGGGCGGCGTTCCGCTATCGCCCGCCTGGCCATGGGGGAAACCCTGGCTTGGCATACTGGTGCCCATGACGCCGATTGCCCACCACCCTGTTGACGCCGCCACCCCGCCGAGCACCGGACGCCGCAAGCTCCTCTACACCGGCGTGGCCCTGGCCGCGATGGCCAGCTTTTCCCGCCCGGGACGCGCCGCGCCGCGCCAGGCCAAGGGCGACGAGGTCGAGTTGTGGAAGGACCCCAGCTGCGGCTGCTGCCACGACTGGATGGCGCACATGGAGGGCCACGGCTTTCGCTTCACCGTGCACGACACCGGCAACAACGCCGTGCGCAGCCGGCTCGGCCTGCCGCAGAAGCTGGGCTCCTGCCACACTGCGCTGGTCGGCGGCTACGTGGTGGAAGGCCATGTGCCGGCCGTGGACGTGCGCCGCCTCCTCAAGGACCGTCCGGCGGCACTGGGTCTGGCCGTGCCCGGCATGCCGATCGGTTCGCCCGGCATGGATGGCCCGGCGTACGGTGGGCGGCGTGATCCCTACGAGGTGCTGCTGGTTGCGCGGGACGGCGCAACGCGTGTCTACGCCCGCTACCCGGCGCAGTCGGCCTGAGGCCCGGGCCGCACGCGCCGTGCGGCCGCGCCTTGCTTCTCAGGCCTCGGAGGCCTTCTTCAGCCAGACGTAGAGCTCGTCCTTCAGGCGCAGCTTCTGTTTCTTGAGCGCCTCGATTTCCAGGTGCGCCGAGGGCCCGGTCTGCGCCTCCATGTTGCGGATCTTCTGGTCCAGCTGGTTGTGCTGGTCGAACAACCGGGTGAAGTGGTGGTCGGTCGTCTTGAGTCGTGTGATCAGGTCGCGGTATTCAGGGAACATCGTTTCGCTTTCATTCGACGGGCAGGGTGACGATCCCACTATACGGCAACGCTGCTCAGCTTTCGTCCCAGGAGGCGCTCCAGCGCTCGCCCCAGTCGCGTGCCTGGTCAATGGCGCGGCGTTCGCGCTTGGTGGGCCTGCCGTCGTGCAGTGCGGCCGCCGGCTCGGGTGCCAGGCGCTGGCGTTCGGCGACCAGGGCACGGACCGCCAGGCTTTCGGCGGTTTCCTCGTAGAGTTGCTGCGCCACCGGCGCCGGTCCGCGCGTGCTGGCGACGGCGCGCACCACCACGCTGCGCGCCACGCGGCCCTGGCGCAGGTCCACGGTGTCGCCGGCGCGCACCTCGCGCGCGGCCTTGGCGGGCGCGCCGTTGACCTGCACGCGGCCGCGCGCGATCTCCTCGGCCGCCAGGCTGCGCGTCTTGAAGAAGCGTGCGCACCAGAGCCATTTGTCGATGCGCACGGCGCCGGCTTTGTCCATGGTGGGTATTTTGCCGCCTCAAGCGGCTTCGGGCAGCCGGGCGACGGCGTCGAGCCCGAGGACCGCGCCGCCTGCTCCGCGGCGGTTCTGCAGCGTCAGGCTGCCGCCCAGGGCCTGCACGATGTCCTGGCAGATCGCCAGCCCCAGGCCCGACCCGGTGCGCGGGTCGCCGGCCGAAAACGGTGTGTACAGGCGCGCGGCGAGGGCGTCCGGGATGCCCGGCCCGCTGTCGGCGACGGTCAGCACGGCCTGCCCGCCGGCACGCACCAGCTGCACCGAGAGCGTGCCCCCGGAACGGCCGTGCGCGATGGCGTTGTGCAGCAGGTTGCGCGCGAGTTCGCGCAGCATCCACGCGTCGGCGCGCACGGCCGCCGGCTCGGTGTGGATGCTGAAATCCAGGTCGTGCTGCGCGATCAGCGGCGAGAGCTCCAGCGCCACTTCGCGCAGCAGCGCGTCGAATGCGGCGGGTTCGGGCGTGCTCTGCTGGCGCAGTTGCTCGACCTTGGCAAGCGCCAGCATCTGGTTGGCCAGCTGGATGGCGCGCTCGACGGTACCGCCGATCTCGCGCAGCGCCTGTTCGGGCGGCAGGTCCTGGCGCTGCGCCGACTGCACCTGCGTCTTGAGCACCGCCAGCGGCGTGCGCAGCTGGTGCGCGGCGTCGCGCACGAAGCGCTTCTGGTTGAGCAGCAGGTGACGCAGGCGCTGCATCACCTGGTTGGTCGCCTCCACCAGCGACTCGAGTTCCCGCGGCGCCGCCGCCGTGGTGATGGCGCTCAGGTCGCCCTCGGCGCGCGCGCGCAGCGTGTGGCTGAGCTGGCGCACCGGGCGCGTGGCCCGCTGCACCACCGCCCAGACGGTGAGGGCGATGACCGCCATCAGCACCCCCTGGCGCAACAGGGTGTGGCGCAGGATGTCGAGCGCCTGGGTCTGGCGCAGCTCCAGGGTTTCGGCCACCTGGATCACCGCCATGCCGCGCCCCGTCGGCGTGGAGACGGGCTGCAGCAGCACCGCCACGCGCACCGGCTGGCCACGGAACTGCGCATCGTAGAAATCGACCAGCGCAGCGTAGGGCGGCTTGGCCGGAATGGTGCCCGTCCAGGCAGGCAGCTCGGCGTAGCCCGAGACCAGGGTGCCGTCGAGCGCCGAGACACGGTAGAACATGCGGCTCTGGTTGTCGGCTTCGAAGGCTTCGAGCGCGGCGTAGGGAACGGTGGCGCGCAGCCGGGCCTGCGCGCCGTAGCCGGTCACGTCGAGCTGCTCGCTGATGGTCTTGGCCGAGGCGAGCAGGGTGCGGTCGTAGGCGGTGTGCAGCGATGCCAGCGCCTGGCGGTGCAGCGCCACGGTGTTGAAGCCGATGAACAGCACGATGGGCAGCAGGATGCCCGCCAGGAGCTGGGTGCGCAGCGAAAGGCGTGCGCGCCGCACCCCGTGCGCGCGCGGCGGTGCGGCGCTCACGCCGGGTCCTCGCGCAGCAGGTAGCCCAGGCCGCGCAGCGTCATCAGCGTGAGGCCGGTGCCGGCGAGCTTCTTGCGCAACCGGTAGACGACCACTTCCACGGCCTCGGGCTGCACGTCGAGCTCGCCGGGGAAGACCAGGGCGTAGAGGCGTTCCTTGGCGACGGCATGGCCGGGGCGGGCGAGCAGGGCGCGCAGGAGCGCGGCTTCGCGCGGCGAGAGCTCCATGGGCTGGCCGCGCAGGGCGATCACGCCGCTATCTGTTTCATAGCTTATTGCGCCCGCCTGTATTGCGCTAGAGGCCGATTTGACTGAATTTTCTGTGCCGGTACGGCGCAGCAGCGCACGCACGCGCGCCTCCAGCTCGTCGAGGTCGAAGGGCTTGGGCAGGTAGTCGTCGGCCCCGGCATTCAGGCCGAGCACGCGGTCGCCGACGGTGCCGCGCGCGGTGAGTATGAGCACCGGCTCGTGCAGCCCGATGGCGCGGGCGCGTTCGAGCACGCGCAAGCCGTCGAGACCGGGCAGGGAGAGATCGAGCAGCACGGCATCCGGCGGGTGGCGCTGCCAGTGTTCCAGCGCGGCCGGGCCGTCGCCCACGGTGTGCACGCGCAGCCCGCGCCGCTCCAGGGCCCGCGCCAGCGTGGCCTGCATGACCGGGTCGTCCTCCACCAGCAGCAACCGCATGGGTTCAGGGTAATCGGCGCCGGGGCGCTGCGCGGATGGGTGTTTTCCCTGGGTGTGCGGACAGCCAATTGACAGCCTGGCGCCGCACCATGGGCGCTGGAACTTTCCACATGAACCGCAGGAGACACCATGCGCCGTGACCAATTCCTCAAATCCTTTGCTGCCCTGGCGGCCGCCGGGGCGCTGCCGCGCTGGGCGTCGGCGGCCGAGGCCCTCAAAGTGCTGATTCCGGCCAACCCCGGCGGCGGCTGGGACACCACCGGCCGCGCCCTGGGCAAGGCGCTGCAGGACGCCGGCGTGGCCTCTTCGGTCAGCTACGACAACAAGGGCGGCGCGGCGGGTGCCATCGGCCTGGCGCAGTTCGTCAACGCCAGCAAGGGCGACCCGAACGCGCTGATGGTGATGGGCGCGGTGATGCTGGGCGGCATCATCACCGGCAAGCCTCCGGTGAACCTCTCGCAGGTGACGCCGATTGCGCGCCTGACGAGCGAATACAACGTCTTCGTGCTGCCGGCCGAGTCGCCGTACAAGAGCATGGCCGACGTGATCGCGCAGCTCAAGAAGGACCCCGGCAGCGTCAAGTGGGGCGGCGGCTCACGTGGCGCCACCGAGCACATCGCCGCCGCGATGATCGCCCGCGAAGTCGGCGTGGACCCGGCCAAGATCAACTACGTCGCCTTCCGGGGGGGCGGCGAGGCCATTGCCGCCATTCTGGGCAACAACGTCACCATCGGCGGCAGCGGCTACAGCGAGTTCGCCGAATACATTGCCAGCGGCAAGATGCGCGCCATCGGCGTGACCTCTGGCCAGCGCCTCAAGGGCATCAATGTGCCCACGCTCAAGGAGCAGGGCGTGAACGTCGAGATCGGCAACTGGCGCGGCGTCTACGGCGCGCCCGGCATCAGCCCCGAGCAGCACCGCGCTCTCACCACCATGGTGCAGAAGGCGGTCGCGAGCAAAGCCTGGCAGGAGGCGCTGGAGAAGAACAACTGGACCCCGGCGTGGATGGCGGGCGAGCAGTTCGCCCACTTCGTGGACCAGGAGTTCGCCAGCCTGCGCGCCACCATGGTCAAGGCCGGCATGGTGTAGCCAGATGTCCAGCCAGGCCCCCGAAACCTCCGCCGGCACCGCGCGCATGCAGGCCGCCGTGGCCGCCGGCGTGTTCGGCTGCGCGGTGCTGCTGGCCGCCGGGGCGGTGGGCATCCCGTCCAACGCCGGCTACGGCGGCGTCGGCCCCAACTTCCTGCCGTGGGGGGTGGCGGCGGCGATGGCGCTGTGCGGCGTGCTGCTGCTGCGCGAGGCGCTCACGGGCGGCTTTCGCGCCACGGAGGACCCGGGCGGGGGCGCCCGCGCCCACCTGTCCGCCGGGCTGTGGGTGTCGGCCGGGCTGCTGCTCAATGCGGCGCTGATCGGCACGCTCGGCTTCATCCTCAGTTGCACCCTGTGCTACTGGCTCGCGGTGCAGGGGCTGCGCCGCGCGGCCGGGCAGGGCGCCGGCAGCCCGCGCACCTGGGCGCTCGACGCCCTGACCGGCGCGTTGATCGCGGCGCCGGTGTTCTGGGTATTCACCAAGTTCCTGGCCATCAACCTGCCAGGGCTGACACGGACCGGGTGGCTGTGATGGATGTATTGAACGCGCTGATGGCGGGCTTCGCCACCGCCGCCACGCCGGCGAACCTGCTCTGGGCGCTGCTGGGCTGCGCCCTGGGCACGGCCGTGGGCGTGCTGCCCGGCATCGGCCCGGCGGTCGCGGTGGCGATGCTGCTGCCGATCACCGCCAAGGTCGAGATCACGGCCTCGATGATCTTCTTTGCCGGCATCTACTACGGTGCCATGTACGGCGGTTCGACCACCTCGGTGCTGCTCAACACGCCGGGCGAAACGGGCAGCATGGTGACGGCGCTGGAGGGCAACCGCATGGCCAAGAACGGCCGCGCGGGCGCCGCGCTGGCCACGGCGGCCATAGGCTCCTTCGTCGCCGGCACGGTGGCGACGGTGGTGGTGACACTCTTCGCCCCGTGGGTGGCGGATTTCGCCGTCCGGCTCGGCCCGCCGGAGTACTTCCTGCTGATGGTGCTGGCCTTCACCACCGTCAGCGCGGTGCTCGGCAAGAGCACGGTGCGCGGGCTGACGGCGCTCTTTGTCGGCCTGGCCATGGGCTGCGTCGGCATGGACCAGATTTCCGGCGCCGCGCGCTACACCCTGGGGCAGCCCGAGCTGCTCGATGGCATCGACATCGTGCTCGCCGCGGTCGGTCTGTTCGCGGTCGCCGAAGTGCTGTACGCGGCGCTGTACGAAGGCCGGGTGCAGGAGACGCAGAACGCCATGGGGCGCGTGCACATGTCGTTGCGCGACTGGCGCCGCTCGGTGCCGGCGTGGCTGCGCGGCACGGCGATCGGCACGCCCTTCGGCTGCATTCCGGCCGGAGGCACGGAAATTCCGACCTTCCTGAGTTACGCCGTGGAGAAGAAGCTGGCACGCGGCCCGGACCTGGACGAATTCGGGCGCCAGGGCGCCATCGAAGGCGTCGCCGGCCCCGAGGCAGCGAACAACGCCGCCGTGACGGCGGCGATGATCCCCCTGCTCACGCTCGGTATCCCGACCTCCAACACCACGGCCGTGCTGCTCGGCGCGTTCCAGAACTACGGCATCAACCCCGGACCGCAGCTCTTCACCACCTCGGCCAGCCTGGTCTGGGCGTTGATTGCCTCGCTCTACATCGGCAACCTCATGCTGCTGGTTCTGAACCTGCCGCTCGTGGGCGTGTGGGTGCGGCTCCTGAAGATCCCGCGCCCGCAGCTCTACGCCGGCATCCTGATCTTCGCCACCGTGGGCGCCTACGGCATGCGCCAGAGCGCGTTCGACCTGTTCCTGCTGTACGCCATCGGCGTGCTGGGCGTGCTCATGCGGCGCTTCGATTTCCCCACCGCGCCGGTGGTGGTGGGCATGATCCTGGGCCCGCTGGCCGAGGCACAGATGCGCAACGCCGTGGCCATCGGCGAGGGCAGCTGGGCGGTGTTCGTGCAGCGCCCGATGTCGGCCGCGCTGCTCGCCGTGGTGCTGGCCGTGCTGGTGCTGCCGCGCCTGCTGCGCGGCTGGGCGGTGCGCCGCATGGCACTCGCACGCACGGCGTAGGCGCGCAGCGCGCCGGCAGAGCCCCGCGCCCGGCGCGCTACCATCGCCGCATGCCTTTGCTTTCCGACGACGCCTCGCCTCTGCCGCAGGATGCGCAAAGCATTCTGGCGCTGGCGGCGCGCTCGATGTTCCATTTGTTCTCCAGCGTCAGCCAAGGCATGTTCCTGGTCGACCTGAGCGGGCGCATCGTCTGGGTCAATGAGGGTTACCAACGTTTTCTGCCCGAACTGGGCCTGGACCACGTGGACCAGTTTCTGGGACACATGGTGGAAGACGTGATCCCCAACACCCAGATGCGCCGCGTGCTGGAAACCGGCGAGGCGGTACTGATCGACCTGCTGACCAACCGGGCCGGCACCTTCGTCGTCAGCCGCATCCCGCTGCGCGGCGACGACGGGCGCGTGATCGGCGCCATCGGCATCGTGCTCTTCGACCATCCGGAAACCACGCTGCAACCGCTGATCAGCAAGTTCGCCCTGCTGCAGCGCGACCTGGACGACGCCCGGCGCGAGCTGGCCGAGCAGCGCGGGCGCCAGCTGCGCGCCGGCAGCGGCGACGGCACGCGGCGCGCGCGCCACACCTTCGCGAGCTTCGTCGGTTCCAGCCCGGCGGCGCAGGAGATCAAGCGCCAGGCGCGGCGCGCGGCGCAGTCCGCCAGCCCGGTGCTGCTGCTGGGCGAAACCGGCACCGGCAAGGAGCTGCTGGCGCACGCCATCCACGCCGCGTCCAGCCGCGCCGGTGGGCCCTTCGTCAGCGTCAACATCGCGGCCGTGCCCGACACCCTGCTCGAAGCCGAATTCTTCGGTGTGGCGCCCGGCGCCTACACCGGTGCCGACCGCAAGGGGCGCGAGGGCAAGTTCAAGCTGGCCGACGGCGGCACGCTGTTCCTGGACGAAATCGGCGACATGCCGCAAAACCTGCAGGCCAAGCTGCTGCGCGCGCTGCAGGAGGGCGAGATCGAGCCG